>OGDC01000017.1_pt1 | contig 57415 bp, 48 predicted proteins | sample 1570331 | NCBI WGS metagenome assembly OGDC01 (sample SAMEA2582167, study PRJEB24529) | metagenome
ATGTCCTGTTTTTATTATCCTACAATGTATTTAGCATTCTTGCCGCTTATTTTACGAATGAATACCACAAGCAGCCACGATACGCCAAATGCCACGACTGCGGCAGCGGGAATTTGTAAAGGCACGGGAACACCGATATTGCGCATCAGGACTACACCTGGACCTGTGAAAAAATAATGTATCATATAGATGCCGAAACCACATACGGTCAAGTTTGCCAGCATACGCTGGATCAGTTCTGAACGTACTTTTACTTTCTTGGCTATGAGGAAGAAGGGGATAGTCATCATAATCACATTCAAAGAATTATAGGTGAAGAACAGTTCCAACATTTCATCAGTGCATTGTGGTAATGCGGTCATGTGGCGGAAACCGAAGAATGTGACCATGTAACCTGCCAGAAACATGGGGATACAGACTGACAGTATCTTACTCCATGACCAGTCGTGGTTGCGCAGATAGTGTCCCAATAGCAAGTACCCGTTGAATCCGGCAAAATAATAGAGCATATTGAACGAGTTCCACGCACAGCCTCCCCAAATGTATGGGGATACGAACTGATAATAATAAGGTAACAAGCTGGTTATTCCCCATGCGACAAGAAACCATAGTTTGGCTTTCTCCGAGGCCTTTTCTACCCATGCGGAGAAAATAGGAAGGTATAGATATAATCCGATAAGCAGATAGATATACCACATATGTACGTCTAATAAAGAGAAATTGAGAGGCATTTCTGCTATATAACCCAATGATACGTTGAGTGACTGACGGGCGGCTTCTTCACCGCTATAAGGGAAAAAGTCAAGGATTATTTCAGGATTAAGTCCCAACAATCCTGTAAACCAGGGAAATAAATTATAAATGACACTCCAGATAAGGAACGGCCAGAATACACGGCTGATTCTTTTTTTGTAGAAAGCGGATATTTCGCCACGTACGGGGAGCAGCAATGCTCCTGTAATCATGACAAACAGTGGGACACACGGACGGAGAAAGGCTCCGTAGGCGGCTCCCCAGAATTTGATTTCATCAATGTTGGCTGGCGGTTCGCCGGGGTAAAAGTTGAACGGGTCTGCACTATGGCAGCAAACTATGGTGAACATGGCTACCAAACGAACGACATCCAGCCATACCACATGTTTTCTTGTGGTGTTCATAGCAATAGGTTGATTCATAATTTAATTTTTGATTTGACAGGCACAAAGGTACGCTTTCTCTGAGGATTATTTCTTGCTTTGGAACAAAAAATAAAAAGAACTATCCGCAATCATACTACAAAATGAGAATCCTCCCACTGCAAGAGTCACAATCATTTGTCTTTTGCAGGGGGAGGAATTCTATTTAGGGTTAGAGGGTTATTTTAGTCCTCTGTTCTTCAACAAGGGATCAATACCAGGTTCTTTGCCACGGAAATTGACATACATGTCCATTGCATCGTCAATGCAGCCGGGAGTGAGGATATATTTGCGGAACTTTCCTGCTACTTCTTGATTAAAGATATCGCCTGTTTCCTTGTATGCCTCGTATGCGTCACAATCCAGCACTTCTGCCCAAATATAACTATAGTAACCGGCAGTATATCCACCACCCATGGTGTGGTTGAAATAAGTGGTGCGATAGCGTGACGGAATTTGTTTCAGCAATCCGCGCTTACCTAATGTTTCTGCTTCGAACTGCATAACGTCCATATCATCGGGAATTTCTTTTAATACATGATAATCCATATCCAGCAGGGAAGCAGCTAAATATTCAGCCGTAGCGAAGCCTTGTCCGTATTTGCCACTCTTGTCCATTTTTTCAACCAGTCCGGCAGGAATAACTTCATCTGTCTGATAATGTTTGGCATATACATTCAATACCTCCGGTTCAAAAGCCCAATGCTCATCTATCTGTGACGGCAGTTCTACAAAATCACGCGGAACACTAGCCACACCATAATAATGTACATCTTTGAAAAGATTATGTAAAGCGTGTCCGAATTCGTGGAACAAGGTATTCGCTTCGTCTGCACTGAGCAAAGCGGGTTGTCCGGCTGCCGGTTTGGTAAAGTTGCATACCACGGTTACTACAGGAGCCACTTTCTTGCCGTCCTTGTAGGTCTGTGAACGATAGCTTCCGCACCATGCGCCACCTTTCTTGCTGGCACGCGGAAAGAAGTCCATATAGAGTACACCTAGATGAGAACCGTCTTTGTCCTTACATTCGAATGCCTGTGCATCGGGATGAGGGAGGGGAAGATTGTCCAGCTGGGTGAAAGTGATACCGTACAGTTTGTTGGCAACATAGAACACACCGTCACGTACGTTTTCCAGTTTCAGATAAGGACGTACCTGATTTTCATCCAAGTCGAATTTGGCTTTCTTGGCTCGGTCTGCATAATAACGCCAGTCCCAACCTTCAGCTGTGAAGGTTTTTCCGTCTTTCTTTATTTCGGCATTGATATCTGCCAGTTCTTCTTTGGCTTTGGACAGAGTAGGTGTCCAAATCTGATCTAATAATTTATATACGGCATCCGGTGTTTTTGCCATACGTTCTTCCAGTGCAAAGGAAGCATAGTTTTCATATCCCATCAGCTTGGCTTTTTCCAGACGGGCCTTGAGCAGTTTGCGCACCACTTCCTTGTTGTCGTATTCATTTCCGTTATTTCCTCTGTTAATGTATCCTTTGAATATCTTTTCGCGCAGGTCTCGGTTATCGGCATATTGCAGAAAAGGCATGACGCTGGGATTATGCAGGGTGAAAATCCATTTGCCTTCCATGCCTGCTTCTTTAGCTGTTTCGGCAGCACTGGCAATCAGGTTTTGGGGTAATCCGGCTAAGTCTTCTTCTTTGTCCACGATCAATTGGAAAGCATTGGTTTCCTTCTGCATATTTTGGCCGAAGGTGAGCTGCAACATGGAAATCTCACTATTTAATTCACGCAGTTTTTTTTGACTTTCGGCATCCAGGTTGGCACCTCCACGTACAAAATCTTTATAGGTTTCTTCCAACAACTTCTTTTGCTCTTTGTCCAAATCGCCGGGATTTTCATAGACAGCTTTGATGCGTGCAAAAAGTTTTTCATTTAAGGCGATGTCATCGCTGTGTTTTGATTGTAGTGGAGAGAGTTCACGGCTCAGTGCGTCCATTTCATCATTGGTATTGGCGCTTTTCAGTCCGTAGAATACGGTGCTGACTTTACGAAGTAACGCTCCGCTTTGATCCAGTGCTGCAATGGTATTCTGGAAAGTGGCGGGTTCGGGGTTGTTCACTATAGCGTCAATCTCTTTCTGTTGTTCTTCCATGCCCTGCAAAAAGGCGGGTTTGTAATGTTCCATCTTGATTTGGTCGAAAGGAGGAACCTGGAAGGGAGTTGTGTACTCTGAAAGGAATGGATTTCCGGTAGGGGCTGCCTGTTTCCCTTGCGAACCGCAACCGCTTAATATGGCAACCGCACAGGCTGCCAAAAGAATGTGTTTCATAATAATTTGTTTTATATAGGTGATAATGCAAAGATAGTAAAATAAGGCAAATTCCAATAAGTTTGAAGCGTAGAACTATTTGTTTGTTTTCATAGTCTGTCTAATTATCATACATCATTGTCTAATAATTAGACAGACTGTTTCTTTTTGTTATTTTGCAATGTGTTGTTAATCAGTTATTTGTTTGTGTGGCACGGTTTTGGCATTTCTATTATAGAGAACGAATTATAGAAACTTTAGTTTCTTATACACTTTATGGGAAGTAACGTTGTGAAACGGGACTTCTCTCTTTTAAAATAATAATAATTAAAAACACGAAATATGAAACAGATTTATTATGTCATTCAGGCTTTGATACATGGACGTGGAGCTAATATTATAAAAGTCGTTTCGTTAGGCTTGGGCCTGACTATGAGTATTCTACTTTTCTCAAGAGTTGTGTATGAGCAGAGTTTTGATACTTGTTTTAAGGATCATGATAAATTATACCAATTGTGGAATATATGGACAGTAAATGGAGAGCCTTTTCCTCCGAGTGAGTTCATTATCGGTGCAGCTGCTGGAGGCATACTGGATGCAATGCCGGAAATTGTGGAATCGGCGGCAAGTACAGGCTCGTGGCCGGTTTCGGCACCTATTTATAACGGGAGTGTCCGCTTTGATGATTTTAAGGTCACTGCCGATTCATTGTTTTTTCAGACAATGGGTATTGAGGTCTTGAGTGGTGATCCGGTACGTGAATTGCAGCAAAAAGATGTAATTTTCCTGAGTAAAGATTTGGCGGATAAAATGTTTGGCGGTGAGAACCCGATTGGTAAAATAATTAGTTTCAATAAGGAAATTGAGTTGACAGTCAAAGGAACGTATGCTGCTTTACCTGAGAATTGTACTATGCGACCGAAGGCTGTCATTTCCTTGCCTTCTATCTGGAGCCGCCGGATAGGAAATTATTCATGGAACGGTGGGGACAGCTGGAAAGAATATATCCGGTTGAAGCAGGATATTGATTTGGATGAATTGAACAAGCGTATTGATATGGTAGTACAGCAACATATTCCTAGAAGTGATAAGTTGGGAATCACTGTCATGGCAAAACCTGTTCGGGATACGTACCGTGGATATGATGAAGTGAAAAGAATGCGTAATATTATGCTTATTTTAGGTATATCTATTTTGTTTATCACGACATTGAATTATGTGTTGATTTCTATTTCTTCATTGAGCCGGCGTGCCAAAAGTATTGGTGTTCATAAATGCAGCGGAGCGGGAACGGGTACTGTTTTTGGTATGTTTATGTGGGAAACCGGTATTATTATTTTGCTTTCATTGTTTTTGATGGTTTTTTTAATGTTTAATTTCCGGGAATTTGTGGAAGATACCACGGCTGCTAAACTGGAGTCTCTTTTTGCGGTGGAACGTATTTGGGTGCCTTTTGGAGTGACTGCTGTCTTATTCCTCATTGGTGGTGTGCTGCCGGGACGAATTTTTTCAAAGATACCGGTCACACAGGTTTTCCGGCGTTATACAGAGGGTAAGAAAGGATGGAAACGTCCGTTATTGTTTATCCAATTTGCAGGAGTGGCTTTTATATGTGGATTGATGTGGGTAGTGATGCTCCAGTATCATTATGTTATTAATAAAGATCCGGGTTATAATCCTGAGCGGGTAGTGATTGGCGTTAATAATGCACCGGATGCTAAAGCCCGGCTTGCTGCCCGTCACTTTTATGAGGGGCTTCCATACGTGGAAGCATTGACTTCGGCAACTAGCTATCCGTCTAATGGATATAGCGGGCAGATGATACCGGATGAGAAAGGAACGAGTCTTTTTTCCAGCCGTTATGATTTTACTCAGGAGAATTATGTAGCTTTTATGGGAATGGTCATACAGCAAGGGCGTGTGCCTCGTGAATCCGGTGAGGTGGCAGTGAATGAGGAATTTGTACGGAGAATGCATTGGGGAAAAGATGTTTTAGGTAAGAGTATACAGACAGAAGAAGGCCGTGTCAAAATAGTAGGTGTGATTAAAGATTTTAATATTGGCGGATTCTACTCAGAGCTGAAACCGTTTGTCTTGCATCATCATCCCAAAGATTTGGCTGATCTTGTTTATCTCCGTCTGAAGGAACCCTTTGGTGAGAATCTTCAGAAACTGAAGCGTGATGCTGCCGAAGCTTTTCCTAATCAAACAGTCGGCTTTGAAAGCTTGGAACAAAAAATGGCGGATAGTTATAATTCCGTTCGTGTATTTCGTAATGCGACTTTATTGGCGGCAATTGCCATTTTGTTTATTACTTTGATGGGACTGATAGGCTATATTAATGATGAATTACAGCGACGTTCGAAAGAAATTGCTATTCGTAAAGTGAATGGAGCTGAGTCATTTGTGATATTGGAAATGTTGGTGCAAGATGTTCTTTGGATTTCTTTCCCGGCTGTAGTCGCAGGTACACTAGGGGCATGGTATGTAGGTGGTTTATGGATGGAACAGTTTGCTGTGACTGTAGGTTCGCTTGTTCCTTATTATGTATGTGTAGCTATCGTGGTCTTGATATTGATTGTCAGTTGTGTCATTTCCAAAACATGGCGCATTGCCAATGAGAATCCAGTAAAGAGTATTAAATCAGAATAAAGATCAATAGAACAAACAATTAAAATTTATTATTATGATACAGATTGAAAATTTAAGTAAGGTATTTCGTACTTCAGAAGTAGAAACAATTGCGTTGAATCATGTAAACATAGAGGTGAAAGAAGGAGAGTTTGTAGCTATTATGGGACCATCAGGTTGTGGAAAATCCACCTTATTGAATATCCTTGGTCTGCTGGACAATCCTACTGAAGGCAGTTACAAGTTGCTGGGCAATGAAGTAGCCAATCTGAAAGAAAAAGAACGCACCCGCCTGCGTAAAGGTGTAATAGGTTTTGTATTTCAAAGCTTTAATCTGATAGACGAACTGAATGTTTTTGAAAATGTGGAATTGCCGTTGACTTATCTTGGAATCAAGGCCAGTGAACGTAAGGAGCGTGTTCTGGAAATTTTAAAGCGAATGAACTTGAGTCATCGTGCCAAGCATTTCCCGCAACAGCTTTCTGGCGGTCAACAACAGCGTGTGGCTATTGCCCGTGCTGTGGTTACTAACCCTAAATTGATCCTCGCCGATGAGCCTACCGGTAATTTGGACTCAAAGAACGGTGCTGAAGTAATGAATCTATTGACCGAACTTAACAAGGAGGGGACTAGTATTGTCATGGTAACTCACTCTCAGCATGATGCCGGATTTGCTCATCGTGTCATTCATTTGTTTGACGGTAGTGTAGTGGCGAACATTAAAGAATAATAATGAAAGGGTGGTTGTAATGAAACAAATCTATTATGCAATACAATCGACATTACACGGCCGTGGAAGCAATGTGACAAAAGTCATATCGCTTTCATTAGGCTTGACTATTGGTGTTCTGCTTTTTTCACAAATAGCATTTGAACTCAATTATGAAAAATGTTACCCTGATGCCGACCGATTGGTGTTGGTACGTGGAGGAGGAGAGAATGTAAAGACTGGAGAGAAAGGAGAAGGATATGATGATAGCTTGTTTGCTCCGATGGCAGAAGCATTCCGCAGTGATTTGTCACAATGGATTGAAAATGCTACAGTCATTTTCAATTTTGAGACATTAAATGTATTCAAGGATGGTCATAAGCTGAAAGACGTAAACTACGCTTATGTAGATACTTGCTATTTCCGTACTTTCGGCATCAAAGTATTGAAAGGGAATCCTGAGGAATTGCAAAGGGCAGGGAGCATATTCGTTTCTGAAACTTTTGTTCGTGATGTCTTTGGTGGACAGGACCCTGTGGGACAAAAATTATCTTTGGATAAACAGCATGAACTGACAGTCCGTGGTGTTTATCAGGATACTCCGGAAAATACGGCCTATCATTTTGATTTTGTAGCTCCCATTTATGCCGGAGGTGGTTATATAGGGGGTGGAACATGGGGGCGTAATGACATTTATTATACTATTCTCCGTTTGCGCGATGGGGTGGACAGGGAAGAAATCAATCGTCAGATATACAAGGCTATGCAAAAATATTATCCTGATTCTGCTGATGATGAATGGAGAAATTTTTATGATGCACAGCCATTGCCCGAAATTCATCTGGATGACTCAAATACCCGCACTCGCCTTTACATTTATGGTTTTTTGGGCTTTGCCATATTTTTTGTGGCAATCATGAACTATGTATTAGTAGCTATTGCTACCATGAGCCGCAGGGCAAAAAGTATAGGTGTGCATAAGTGTAGTGGTGCCAGTGCAATCAATATTTTCAGTATGTTCCTTTTTGAGACGGGGATTGTGGTATTGATGTCCGTTATAGTGGCCCTCTTTATTATTTTCAATACCAAAGATCTGATAGAAGATTTACTTTCGGTGCAGTTATCCTCACTCTTTACATTGGAAACTTTATGGGTTCCGATGCTCATTGTTTTTGTACTGTTCATAGTAGCCGGAGTGCTGCCGGGAAGATTGTTTTCACGCATTCCTGTCACTCAAGTTTTTCGTCGTTACACAGATGGGAAAAAGGGGTGGAAGCGTTCTCTTTTATTTGTACAATTTATGGGGGTATCTTTTGTGATGGGGATTTTGTTAGTATCTTTGATGCAGTATCATCATCTGATTAATAGTGATATGGGTATCCGTACTCCAGGATTGGTGGAGGCGGAAACATGGATGTCACCCGAAGAAGCAGAGAATATGGTTAACGATCTTCGTCGTCAACCCATGGTGGAAAATGCCACCCGTTCTATGCATGGTGTTCTGGGAGAATATTGGACTCGTGGGCTGATTGATAATAGTGGCAAGCGAATAGAAACCTTGATGTATAATCCTTGTGATAAGAATTATGCTGAAACCATGGGGATTACTATTATTGAAGGGAAAGATATGCAGAATGAGGGAGATGTATTGGTCAACGAAGAAGTAGTGCGGCTGATGAAATGGACAGATGGGGCAGTAGGCAAACGGTTGAATGATTTTGATAAAGCCGGAACCATTGTTGGTGTATTCCGTAATGTGCGCAATACGTCTTTTCTTTATAAGCAGTTTCCCGTGGCTTTGGTTTATAGTCATAATACCAGTCACACTTTTGATGTACGTTTAAAACAGCCATACGATGAGAGTTTGAAAAAGCTGAACGAATACATGGAGCAGGTGCATTCCACTAAGGCATTGGAATTTATTCCGATAGATACCATGCTGAAGGAAATCTATCGCAATGTATATCGTTTTCGTAATTCTGTATGGATTACTTCTACTTTTATTTTGCTTATTGTTGTTATGGGGTTGATAGGTTACGTGAATGATGAAACACAACGTCGCAGTAAGGAAATAGCTATCCGTAAGGTGAATGGTGCTGAAGCTTCGACTATTCTTCGGTTGCTGTCCCGTGATATATTATATGTTGCTGTCCCATCGGTCTTGATAGGAATTGTAGTATCGTACTTTACAGGAAAGGCTTGGTTGGATCAATTTGCCGAAACGATAGATATGAATGCGTTGTATTTTGTCGGAACAGCATTGGTGATTATCGCTCTGATAGTGGTGTGTGTCGTTGTTAGAGCTTGGCGTATTGCTAATGAGAATCCGGTAAAGAGTATTAAAGTTGAGTAACTAAATAGATAGCGATGAAGCAATTATATTATGCAATACAAACGATATTACACGGTCGTGGAAGTAATGTGACGAAAGTCATATCGCTTTCATTGGGGCTGACTGTTGGCATCCTGTTGTTCTCGCAGATTGCATTTGAGTTAAGTTATGAAAAATGTTATCCTGAAGCTGGAAATCTAGGAATAGTCCGCGCATATTACCATAATTTGGAAACAGGTGAGTCGATGGGAGACGATGGGGATATCTATGATTATTCCGTTTTTGCTCCGATAGCGGCGGCTTTGGCTGAGAATATGCCAATAGAAGTGGAAAAAGCTACTTGTATAAATTCTTACACAGCCAACGGTAATTATTATTATGAAAATCAATTGTTGTCGGATGACGAACAGTGTCTTATGGTGGATACTTGTTTTTTCCAAACCTTTGGCATTCCGGTTTTAAAGGGAAATCCTAACGATTTGATTAACTCCAATACTTTGTTTGTGTCCGAGAGTTTTGCACGCCGTTTTTTTGGTGATGCAGATCCTATAGGTAAAGTGTTAATATTGGAGCGGAAAACTGAAATGATTGTCCGTGGTGTTTATCGTGATATTCCGGAGAATACCATGTTTAAGGCAGACTTTGTAGTAAGTGTACATAAAGAAGGAGGTTATAAGGATGGAGCCGGATGGGGAGGAAATGATATTTTTTATGCAGTGTTCCGGACCGGAGAAGCTTCGGATATAGAGGTGGTAAACGATAACATCCAGCGGATGGTGGAGAAATACATGCCGACTGAACATAACGGTTGGAAACTGGAACTCAGTGTCATTCCATTGGCAACAAAGCATCAGACTTCTTCAGAAACAACAAAGCGTCTAGTTATCTATGGCTTTTTGGGTTTCTCTATCTTCTTTGTCGCTATTATGAACTATATGCTTATTGTAATTGCTACTTTGGGACGTCGTGCCAAGAGTGTCGGTGTCCATAAGTGCAATGGTGCCAATAATGGGAATATCTTCAGTATGTTTATGATGGAAACGGGCATTATTGTTCTGGTATCCATTCTGGTCTGTGCATTTATCATTTTCAATGCGCGGGATTTGATAGAAGATTTGCTGTCGGTGCGACTTGCATCACTCTTTACATGGGGAACTTTGTGGGTACCGCTGCTGGTTGTTGTACTTTTATTTTTGTTGGCAGGTGTATTGCCCGGACGTATTTTTTCACATATTCCTGTCACACAGGTATTCCGTCGTTATACTGATGGTAAAAAAGGATGGAAACGGTCACTGTTGTTTATACAGTTTACCGGTGTGTCTTTTGTCTTGGGATTATTACTGGTTACGTTAATGCAGTATAGTCATTTGATGAACAGGGATATGGGGATCAATACTGCCGGACTGGTAGAAGCCGAAAGTTGGCTGGACATTGAAATTGTTCCTCATATGCGCGATGAGATCCGGCGTCAGCCTATGGTAGAGAGCGTGGCTACAGCCAGCCATAGTGTATTGGGCCAATATTGGACAAAAGGATTAATGGGCAGTGACGGCAAGCGTATAGGTGTTCTTAATATGAACTATGTGGATTTTAATTATCCGGATGTGGTAGGCATTACGATTATAGAAGGAAAGCCGATGACCCATGCCAAAGATCTGCTGGTGAATGAAGAGATAGTCCGGCTTAAGAAATGGACGGATGGAGCCGTAGGAAAACCTTTTGATGAGATTAAGGAAGGAACTATAGTAGGTGTGTTCCGTGATGTGCGCAATCAAAGTTTCTATCAGGCGCAGCAACCCATTGTGCTGATAGGTGGTAATGCGTTTAATCATACCTTCAATGTACGGTTGAAAGAACCCTACGATGAAAATTTGAAGCGCCTGAATGAATTCATGGACAAAACTTTTCCACAAGTGGCTTTAACATTCCATACAGTGGATGATATGCTGTCCGAAATCTATAAAGATGTATATCGTTTCCGCAATTCTGTCCTTATCACTTCCGGTTTTATCCTGCTTATAGTGATTATGGGGCTGATAGGTTATGTAAACGATGAAACGCAACGTCGCAGTAAGGAGATAGCTATTCGTAAAGTGAATGGTGCGGAAGCATCAAACATTCTCCGTCTGCTGGTATGTGATATTCTATATGTTTCTATTCCTTCTATTTTACTCGGAATTGTTATAGCTTATTTTATTGGGAAAGCATGGTTGGAACAGTTTGCGGAACAGGTTGATCTTAATCCGTTACTCTTTTTGGCTACGGCTTTAGTTGTAGCGATTATTATTGTGGCTTGTGTGGTGCTTAAGGCATGGCATATCGCTAATGAGAATCCGGTAAATAGCATTAAGAGTGAGTAGTGTATTGGGAAAAAGGAGAGCGGGATGATATGTGTTGGGTATCATCCCGCTTTTTTCTTTTTACCTGATTCCTGTGAAATTTACATTGACACCATCCAATGTGCCTTTTAAGAAGTTTCCGGCCAACCATACATTTTCAAAATATGAAATGTCACTGGGACCGTAAACCATACGGATGCATGTCTGTGCGCTGTTATCCCATCTCCATTCAAAATTGTACCTGTCTTCGGTTACATAGCCGTTCCGATGTTCTATTCGTATGATGTCTGTGCCTGTTCTATTTTCGTAAAAGTCTAGTCGTTGTGTGTAGTATTCACCGTCTTGTTCCCAAGCTTCCTGCCAGGTCCGGCTGCATAGTTCCCGAGTGGTTCTGTAATATATTTCGCTGTAATCATCATCATCGTACCAACTTTCTATGGATACTTCACAGGAGGTTAGGTTAACCATTATTATCAGTACAACTACCATTCCGAAGTATTTCAGTATTTTTGTTCTCATATCCGTTAATTTTAAAATTTGTTTTTCTTATGTCACAAAGATAAGTGGAGGGAATGATACAATAAACGGAATATTCCTATTTGTAAAGGAGAGTTTCCCTATTTGTAATAGGAAAATTCCTATGGTGAGGAGAGGGGAATAAGGTCTGTCTTATTTCTTTTACTATTAAACTGTAAGTTACAAAAAGAGGCTGTCCATTGGTGAAACAGCCCCGATAATTTCTGAAAAATGATAATAGGATATTTCTATATATTTTTAATTATCCTTGTTTGGGTATTATCTGCGTTTTTTTGAAGAAAGAAGTGGTGCTTCCTGTACTTGCTTCATTACTCTCAAGAGATTACCTCCCCAAATCTTCCTTAAGTCTTCTTCTGTATATCCTTTTTCAATCATTTTTATGGTCAGATTAATCAAGTCATTATCTCCATTGCATCCTTGCAAACCACCACCGCCGTCAAAGTCCGTACCTATTCCCACATGGTCTATGCCGGCTACCTTAATCATGTGGTCCAAATGTTCGGCAGCATCACAAACGGATGCGGCTTTTGGGTTTTTATTGATATAGGCATCAAGGAGACATAACTGTGCCACTCCGCCATTTTTCGCTAAGGCACGGAGTTGTTCGTCTGTCAGATTACGATCATGGTCGCATAACGCCTTTGACGAGGAATGAGAGGCGATGATAGGTTGTGTACTATATTTTATCACATCCCAGAAAGTACCTTCACTGGCATGCGATACATCTATCATAATTCCTAGGCGGTTCATTTCCTTCACCACCTCACGTCCGAACCGGGTCAGTCCTTCGGTCGCATCTTCCGTGTGAGTGGATGAATGGCAGATATCATTGTCATAAGAATGGCAGAGAGTAATATAATTGACTCCCATCTGTTTGTATTTTGCTATATTCTTTAGGTCTTTGCCTATGGCGTAACCATTCTCGATACCTATAAAAAAAGCTTTTTTACCTTCACGCTTCAGGCGTATCAAGTCTTCTTCCGTAAGGGCGATGCCACAAAAATCTTTGTATTGCTCTACTTCGTCATAAATGGATTGAATTAATCGGGTGGTGCTTTCTACGGCTTTTTGTGAAGATGCGTCATCCCGTTTCCCCTGCCATATAAATGCGGCTAGGAACTGTGCGTCCAATTTGCCTTCCTCCATTTTGGGGATGCTGACCATGTTGTCTTTTCTCAGGCCTACACTGTAACCGTTTTTAAACCAAAGAGGAGTGTCTGTATGAGTGTCAATGGATAGAATGCGGCTGTGAATTTTTTTAGCTAGGTTGAATGTATCAGCCTTGTTCACCAGGAATTTAAATAATTTATGCATGGTGGTATCTCCGGCAGCTGTAAATATTTCCGGATGAAATTGCACACCTATCATTTGTCGTATGGGATAAGCTTCTATAGCTTCCGCTATACTGTCGGGTGCCCAAGCCGTGATTTTGAATCCCGGTGCCAATTTCCGGATAGCCTGATGATGGAATGTATTGACTTGCAGCACTTCTTGTCCTGTAATTTCTGCCAACTTGCTTTCCTTTATGATGGATATCGGATGGGTGGGGGTAGTGCCGGATTCTTTTTGGCGATGGTTGACACTTGAAGGATGTTGCGTGGGCAGATCTTGATATAAAGTTCCACCGAAAGCTACATTCATTAATTGTAGCCCCCTGCAAATTCCTAATATGGGAATATTCCGATCTGCGGCCATTTTCAGCACCATCAAGTCGAAGGTATCCCGGGCGGGGCTTACTTCTTCCAGTTTTTCATAAGGAAGGTCGCCATAATACATTGGTTGGATGTCTTCTCCACCTGTAAAGACAATTCCGTCCAGCCGGGATACAATTTGACGCAGTATTTCTACATTATCCGTTACAGGTATCATGTAAGGAATTCCTCCAGAGAGAATGACTGACTGTACATATGCCGTGTTTACGGCTGTCCGTTTCGGACTTATATCTGTGGAAATTCCAATGAGGGGAAACCTTTTTATTCCGGGAATCAATTCGGAATCCACTTTTTGATTCAACCGGACGAGTGCTTCGGACAAAGGATCCTTTTGACTTTTTTGTGCTTGTACATGGCAACATCCCAAAGCTAACAGTAATACTAAGAGGCATTTGTTTTTCATATGAATATAGATTTTGTCTTGCAGGCAAATGTATAAACTATGTTTTTATTGAAAAAATAAAATGCCATAAAAATAGAGTAGGAGGTACTTATTCCAAGCACCTCCCACCTTTATATTCAGAAAATATTCAATTTACTTCATATCTTCCACAGCAGCCTGCGCCATACCGATATAGATTTAATATTCAAATACTTAACTGCATCGTGTAAGCCTACAGTAAGCGAATATTTATCTAATATTGTTTTGATTAATGATTCCCAGCTTAGAGGATATCCTCAATAGCGGCTTGGGCCTTGTCAATTCCTTTCTGATTATTAGACGTTTACCATACAAGTGTAAGCCTGTAGTAAGCAAACTTTCTTGATAACTTATTGACCGGAATTTTCTCACTTAATCAAATATGGTCGTAAGTGCCTGAATCTTAATAAGCTACAACTTACATAGTAAGTGTAAGCACCATTCACTTTACTTTTGCCTCTCCATCAACCCTTTGATGAAAAATTAAATATTAATAGATATACAACATTTCAGTTTATTCTTTTCTCCTATCTTTCAATAGTTCAATAATCACGTCCTTATCCTTCAGGTTTGAATCAAGACGTATAATCTGTGAGTTCAGACTCTCTATCTGTTCCTTCAGAAGTTTGATTGTTTCCCTCAGGTTCTCTGTTTCTTTCTTTTCGCTGGATAACTGCACGGCCAGTTCAGCATCACCTATCAGATTATTTGCATTTCCATCCAATGAAACGGCTGCAAGGTGTGCCGATATATGATGCTGTCTCGGACAGAAAAGGGAAAAGAAATTGAAGTCCAATGCTTCGCTGACTTTAATAAGCCTGCTCGTTTCCATTGTCTCCCTTTCCAGTATGCGGTTTATGTGCTGCTGCGGTACACCTATTTTGCGCCCGAGCTCAGATTTGCTTAATCCAAGCTCGTTTCGTCTTTTGTCGATAGCCTGACCTACATGCACGTGTTTTATGTCATTATCCATGCGATTCCTTCAATAAATACATCTTAAACAATAAATCATCAAACAAATATTTGGTTATATAAACCATTTTATGTTACTTTGTAGTGTAACCTATTCATTTGATGAATACAAAGTTAAACATTAAATATTAAACATCCAACAATTATGTCTGAAAACTTAGAAAAAATCCGTCCGGCACTTGTTGCCCTTGAAGTAGGTGAATCCGTTTCATTTCCCATTTCACGTTTGAAAAGCGTCCGTACACAGGCCTCAGAGCTTGGTGCCATCTACAACCGCCAGTTCAAGACCAGGACTGACAGGGAAAACCATACCATTACGGTCAAACGGACAGTATAGAAACCAAATCAGGTTTATATGAAGATATTACAGTTTCTGGACCATCTTATACCATATGAAACATTCCTGAATGACCTCTCCTCCAGAATTGTCAGGCAATTGAAAGCCGACAAGGATGATCCTGAATTCATCAGCCAGAGGAAGGCTTACGAACTTTTTGGTCGCAGGAATGTGGAACGGTGGAAACGTCAGGGAAAGGTGGTTTCCTATAAAAGACCGGGCAAGGTGGAATACCGCACGGCAGACCTCAGGCTCCTGCAGCGTACCACCCAGGACTATTTTGATGAAAGTCAGCCAAAACAGACAGAAAATCCGGTCAAGAAAGATAAATGATAAACATATTATGGCTAATATTTTAATAGTGATAAACTATATATGTTTAATTTAGCCGTGATACTCTATGAAATATAAAGAAAGCAATTATAGTAGGTACAGGAATGTGCGTCAGTAACCTTTGTTCGCCAGCTTATAGTTTTGCCACTTAACAATAAAGCCGGACAGGTCTTTTGTATCGCACATTCATAATGATTTTATAATAATGAAAGAAATCAGACCAGCGTGCGATCCAAACGGTGTCTATTCAGTCAAGCGCACCTGTGCTGAACTCGGTATCAGCAACAAGACACTCAAAAAATACAGAGATAACGGATATATCCAACCGCTCAATCCTAATAATGTCAGCCGTCCGAAATACTCCGGCCAGTCAATAATCGATTGTTGGAACCTGCTCAGTACGTTATGATAAGCGAAACAACCATACGGAAAGTAAGGGAACTTGCCATAGAAGACGTACTCAGTCCTTATGTCAGACTGTCCAGAAAAGGCTCAACCCTGATGGGACTTTGTCCTTTTCATTCCGAAAAGACCGGTTCCTTTGCCGTTACCCCAAGCAAGAATCTCTTCCACTGTTTCAGCTGTAACCGTGGCGGTGATTCCATTACGTTTATAATGGAAAAGGAAAACCTTTCCTTCAGTACCGCCGTGGAATTTATTGCCAGAAACCATAATATTCCGGTAGAATACATCAGTGAAGAGCGCAGTGAGGAACAGCTGGCCGAAGCCAGGCACCGGGAGTCACTTCTGACAGTTCTCGATACAGTCCAGACCTTCTTCCTACAAAATTTAAGAGCAACAGACAAGGAAGAGAGCCTTGATGCCAGAGCCTACGCATACAGCCGATGGCATGAGGAGTTCTGTGCCTTTGCCGGAATAGGCTATGCACCGAAAGATGGTCAGGCCTTTATGGATTTCTGCAGAAGCAAGGCTCTGAACGAAGAACTGCTGTACGAACTCGGCATGTTCAAGCGTGGTGAGGATGGCAACACATACGCCATGTTCCGCCAGCGTATCATGATTCCCGTGAGAAACAGATGGGGACGCATCATTGCCTATACAGCCAGATACATCGGAGACAACAGGAAAGCTCCCAAGTATATCAACTCGGCAACAAGCATGATTTACTCCAAGGGAGAAACAGTATTCGGTATTGACCGTGCCGCCAGACTGCATGATGCCGACTATTATATCATTGTAGAAGGTGCTCCTGATGTCCTGAGAATGCAGTCGATTGGATACGACAATACAGTAGCGTCACTTGGAACAGCCTGGAGTGACAGCCAATTCGAGCAGCTGAAGAAGTATGTATCCTCACTCTGTTTCATTCCAGATTCAGATATTGCGGAAGGCAAGCCATACGGACCGGGATTTGAGGCGGTGATGACCAACGGGGCTGCAGCCATAAGAAAAGGATTCCATGTAACAGTCAGGGAACTTCCTTTTGCAGAAATGCCATCCGAGGCAGAAGGAGAAGTACAATATGCCAAGAATGATGCCGACAGCTATATCCGCAGCAGGGAGGATTATACCTCACTGCCGGAAAAGCATTTTATCATCTGGCTGGCACAGAAACGTTTTCTGGTAGCAGGTTCCATGGTAGAGGAAAGAAAGTGTGTTGCGGAAATAGCAGACCTGTTGCGCTATATAAAAGACCAGCTTGTGTACGACCAGTGCATAGAACAGCTCTCCAGACTGCACGGCAAGGTAAAGCTATGGCGTGATGCCGTTACCCAGGCACGTGGGGAAGCCAGGAGAAGGAACGACAAACCTGCGGCCATGAACGAGATGCAGCGTGAAGCTGAACTGCTGCGCCAGTTCGGTCTGTTCGTCAGGGAAAACTGTTACTATTCCATCGGTGAAGATGATGATGAACCGTCAAGAATCTCCAATTTCATCATGGAGCCACTGTTCCATATCGAGGATGAGATAAACGGAACCAGAATCTTCCGTATGAGGAATATGTACAATGTATGCAGGGTCATAGAACTGAAAGAGTCGGAACTCTGCTCACTGAGCAACTTCCAGCAGAAGGTAGGCTCACTGGGTAATTATGTATGGCTGGCCAAGATAGACAAACTCAACCGTGTAAAGGAATACCTGTATTCAAAGACCGATACGGCAGAACGTATCAGAAAGCTCGGCTGGAATGCGGCTGAAGGATTCTTCGCTTTCGGTAACGGAATATTCCTTGCAGGTACATTCAATACCGTTGATGATTTGGGTATTGTCCGTGGAATCAACGGCAAGGCCTTCTATATACCGGCCACTTCAAAAATCTATCTCAATAACCCGGAGATATTCCAGTTTGAGAGACTTATGGTGCATGAGAACCGTAACGGAATAAAGCTGCATGACTATGTAGGCAGACTAATGGAAGTGTTCGGTGAGAATGCAAGCGTAGCCTTCTGTTACCTTCTTGCCACCCTCTTCCGTGACATCATATTCAGACGCACTCGTCACTTTCCCATCCTGAACCTTTTCGGTGAGAAAGGAACCGGTAAGACAACCCTGGCTACTTCCCTCCAGTCCTTCTTCCTGCACGGAGTTGATCCGCCCAATCTAGGTGTAACTTCCGTACCGGCCATGAACGACCGTGTATCACAGGCCGTCAACACGCTTGCCGTGCTGGATGAATACAAGAATGACCTCGACATACGCAAGATAGCCTACTTGAAAGGACTATGGGGCGGTGGCGGCCAGACCAAAAAGAATACGAATACAGACGGTATGGCAGCCCAGACCATTGTTACAACAGGTGTTGCCCTTTGCGGCCAGGACAAGCCGACACAGGATATGGCACTCTATACCCGTGTCATCTTCCTTGCCTTTTCAAAGACATCATTCAACCAGAATGAGAAAAGGGCTTACGAAGACCTTGTATCAGTCTGCAACATGGGACTTACGCACCTCACCCTGGAGATACTGGGACACCGGGAACTGTTTGAGAAGAACTTCCCGGAAATATACTCCATCACCAAGCGTGAGCTGGCTGCGAAACTGGAGAATGAAACCATCCATGACCGTATATTCGGTAACTGGGTTATTCCATTGGCCACCTTCAGAACACTGGAGACAGTAATTGACGTGCCTTTCAGTTATGCAGAGCTTTTTGAAACAGCAGTCAAAGGAATGCGCAACCAGAATGAACTGGCTCAGGAAAGTTCGGAAATAGCGGACTTCTGGAGTATGCTTCAGGGATTCCAGACTTCAGGGAAATGTATCGATAAGGCACATTACCGCATAAGGTATATGAAATCCTTCCGTCCGTTGTCTGTCAAGGAAGATATAGAATTTAAGGAAGCACGTCCTATTCTCTATCTGAACACGGCAGCCGTGGCGTCACTGTTCAACAGCAGGAATGCTGGTTCTACCTCCAACCGGTCTAACTGGTCCACCATCATGTCCTACCTGAAATCCCATGCTTCATACCTGGGCCTTAAGCAGGACAGATTCACCATACTTCTGCCAAGCGGACTTCCAGACTATACCATCGACATTGTGAATGGAGAGCAGGTTAAGAAGGTAAAAGTTAACCGACCGAAGGCATTATGCTTTGATTATCTACAATTAAAGGAGACTTTCGGATTGGAACTTGAAACGGAAGTAATAACAGATAGTCAAGAAACATAAAATGATTGTATGCAATAAATACACTATTCAAGTTAATCATCCTTTCATATGGATAGTCACATTATTAACCTATTATTAGATAATACTATTAGTTAACAATCTATAAAAATAGTGAGCGGAATAAAAAAATCCCGCCACTATTTTTATTTATATTTTAGATTATTCTAAGCATTTAGTAAACTCGGGCAAAACTTATTCTCTACATTTTTGTACCTATGTCCAACATAGTAAAAAGATGAAGAATATAATATTTGACCAATTTATGCAGATATACGAAGAGTAAAAGTAATCAGGCTTGTCTATAAGAGATTATTGTAGCAGTCTCAATGAAGTATATTTTAATACCTGGGGAATTTACTGATCTCAAGTGTTCCGAATAGATACTATTAGTTCCGAATCAGCTACGAATAGCACTGAATCGGAACTAATTCACAAAATTTGCAACTTGGTTTACCGAATGCTTACAAGTAATGTACCTCCCATTTGCATTCTAATCTATTGAAATATTCTTATAGCCTTATCAATTTTAGGTCTAAGAATATTATTTATCAGATTTATTGAAAGCTTTTTGTTGTTTTTGGGGACTTTTTCTTCTATTACATTTTTTACAAAATCAAGAAATTTTATTTCAATATTTAGATCGTCCTTAAATTCAGGCCTATATCTATTATCAAGAAATTCGCTTAATAAATACACCTCATGAGGAGTCAGTTCTGTTATTTTTTTTAAAACTTTATCACTACAAATATGTTCAAGAATAGGAATATTGTAAAACTCAGATCTGAAATATCTACTATCTTTAAATCTGTTTACAAATTCATTCATATCATTTACGAACAGATTTTTCAATTCTTCTATATTTTCATTAGAATATATATAATTCTGTTTGTCAATTTTCTTTATTATATAATTAACAGGCCAGTTATCCGGATTAAATGTATGTTCTAAGTGAAGTCTCTCATCAGTTTCTATCTTGTTTTTGCTAAAATACAAATCTATTCCACACTGAATATTTTCTTTTAGGTTATCCTCACTTAGGTTCGTTATTTCTTTAAATCTTTCTAAGATATAAGCGGCATTTACATAATAAATACATCCTTGTAAATTACCTTCTTTTGTATAATCCAAAAGTTTCATTAAATCATCGGAGAATGTATCGTCGTCATATTGCCACAATCCTTTTAAAATATTGTCTATTATAATATTACCTTGAGATATATCAGGGTTAAATTCTGAAACGGTCTTTGATAAGTTACTATCTAAAATTTCAAAATCAATTTTCTTGCCAGTGGTAATATGATAATAAAGTTGGGGATGAAATACTATATTCTGATTGAATTTCTTTACATATCTGTTATAAAAGCGTTTTGCATAAAGATTATCGTAATTATTTTTTTCTTTTTTTTGATTAGATTCCTCTTCAGTCTCATCAGTGAATAGATTTTCATATTTATCATTATATCCAAAATCATCCAAATCTAATTTATCAGTAAAAATATCAAGATTATGACAATCCATTTCGTCTATTTTATCAGTCTTATATTCTATTGATATCCCTATTATGAAGGTCAAATAATACAGAAGTTTTGTTTCAGCTTTGTCATTATTTTTACAATGCAAATATACATCATAGAATATAGAAAGAATAAACTTTATTATCCGAAGATTATTAAAGAAAGCTTTATATTCTTTAGGGTAATTTTCTGGATTGAATATATTAAGGACTTTATCCTTTGCCATGAAATTCTCAAATTCTGCACACTTGAACATTTTAACCATGATACCCAACATTTCATCATAAGATGGTGAGTATTTTATTGTGTAATCAATAACTTTTTCCTTAAAATTCGATTTTATATATGTAGATTTATCATCCTTCTTGAAATCATCATTATATATTATTATGACTTTGTACTTCCTGTTTTCTATAAGATTATTTATAACTCCCATCAATTCTTCCACATTGCTTTCATTCAAGAATCTTTCAACATCATCCAGAATAAGAACGACTTTATCACGTGGAATAATTTTGTATATCAGTTCTTCTTCATCGTGCAAGTGTAAATTGAAAATAGCTCTGTCGGAGCCATATTTGAAATCAAGATAGTCTAAACCTCTATTCATATCATCTGTTACATTTCCTATTTTATCATTCATAATATTTATGTATGAATTTAGCAAACTGTAATGGATGTCTTTTACACTATTGAGTCCAAAAAGAGAGATCATAACTGGAATTATAGGTTTATCTTTTCTAAGAAATTCTTGAAATAATTCCTCCTTGACAAAATACGTTTTTCCACAACCCCAATTACCTTTAATCTGTAAGGCTCCTGTCGTTGTATTACGGTTTAAATATTGAAGTATATCTTCTTTAATATTCATCTTAGGATTAGTCTTTTATATTAATACCATCAATAGTATCTCTGTCTCTGTCAAACAAATTACCTTTATGTAGATTTTCCACAAATTGAAAATACGAGATTAAATTTTCAGTTTTCTTAAAACATGTGCAGTTATAATAGAATAAGAGTAATTCATCATTATTTAATGTTGCTTGTAATAAGTCTGCGAATCCTCTATATTTTTTTTCTATTTCTTCTTTTTTATCTTTAAATAATTCTATTTGAGCATCTTCTTCCCCCTTTATAAATTCCAGTATATGGTATAAATGCCTGTGACAGTTACTCAACTCATAATGTTTATCAAAGAAACATTTGTATGCATATCCCATTTTTTCTTTATTACTTTTATTCTTATATTCAGTAATATTTTCATTAGTTATATTATATTTATTCTTTATCAAATTCCGTAAATCATTATCAACAAAGTTCTTTTCCTCTAGTACATCAAAAACAGTTTTAAGTTCATGCTTTGCAGCTTTAAAATAAATTATACCTGAAACTATTTTTTGTTGAGGATTACTTAAATGTTCTCTTATAAATCTGGATAGGAATGTCCCTTCTACTTCTTTATACATGTCGTGTTGTCTTTGTATTAACTGGAAAAATACAGATTTAAATTGTTCTTCTTTCTGATTAGAGATTTGATTCCTGTTGAATATATCCTGTTTCTTTTCAAATTTTATTTGTTGGTAAAGGGTCCAAATAAGAAGAATAACATTTAATATACCTATGAACGGCGCAGAAAGGCCTCCAAATGTATCACCTATAGTTCCAGTTTCACTATAGATATTCCAATTTTCATATCCCAATATATTCCATATAAATATTTTAGGGATACAATATACAAATGTGAGCAATAATAAAAATATGAATAACAAAATCAAATATTTCATAGCGAATAAATATTTTAAATATCTCATCAATAAGTTTTCTCATTTATCACTTTCAAAATTAATGAAATTAGCTATGTTTTGTAAATCATATTATAAATTTTACTAGCTTTTTCTTGAAATCCCTCTTTCTTTTCTCTTTTTAAAGGTTTACATCTTATACCATGGTAGATGTTCCCATTATATTTTTTCTTAAATTCATTGATTGGGTATTTGCATAATTCACAAGGTTTATATTTGACAAACATTTCGAAAGATAGGCAATTATCCCAACAAAAATCCGCAATAGTTTTCCTTTCACAACAAGAAAACATTCTATATTCATATTTTAAACCATATTTCCTTTTACAAAATTTTGCATCTCCATATGTTATATATTTAGTCTTAGATAAATAATAGCGGATATCATCAGAATCACTAACTAGATACGAATTAGAGAAAATGCTTGATCTCATAATTTTATCAATAGCTTTTTTTATTGTTTCATTGTTTATATCATCTCTATCAATTCCGCTAAAACATAATAGATCTTTTTTTTTTATTGCCTTTTAATAATATTCTAGTTAACGAAAAACAACTATTACGATGTATATATTTCCTTCTAAATTGGTAATATATTTTTTCCTTTGTTATTTTTTTAAGAAGTTGCTTTAATTCATTCACACTAGCTATTTGGATTTTAAATAATGTAAAAGATAATAAATATATACCAAAATTCCAAAACTCTTGAAAATCTTTAATATTAAATAGTATATCTGTGCTGTGATTAATTTTGGGATTATATATAGAATAAATAGGTTTAAATAACTTGTAGACATGATAACGTGTAATAAAAGGTTCTTTCAAATCATAAATAAATTTTTTAAACTCATTATCATATCTTATTATTTTATATTCGGCAGATTCGTAATTTCGTTCATCATTTAGGTATTGTCCATTTTCTTTTATGAGCAGTAAAAGTTCTCTCCAGAATGCATTTAGTAAACTCCAACATTCATCACAACAATATAGTCTTTCGTAAATTTTATTATCATTTTTATGTAGATCTTCAAAATGAGTTACATAGTAAAAGTCTTGTAGAACATCCAGTAATAGTATATTGTGTTCATTGTTAGGTCGTGACTTATGTGTTTTCTTCATAGACACACAAAATAACGATTTTTTAGGTTCATAGTCTGGTTCTATATTTGGTGAAAGAGAGTCTTCAAATGTTAATATAAAGTCTCCTGGTAGAAGAATAGTCCATACTATTCCTTTTGATAAGTTAGAATTATTATTCATAATTAATCACGTTAAAATTTAATAAAATAGAAAAATAAAATTAAAGGTTGTCGATTTCTTTAACACATATTAATCGTATTGATTATTTGGAGAAATAACCAAAGAAAAGTAGAAAAGTGAGAACCTAAACTTGCGCTAAATCGTTCTCTGATTTCCTTTTCTCTGAAAAGTATTACTACTATTCAATTTATGTGGAAGTTCATTGGGAAAATTATCTTTGTCTGTTGAACAATTGATTTCATCAAATTCATAAGTCATACTAAAATATAGTTTTGGATTATATCCATCCAAATAATTATACGGTAAATTCTTCAATAATTTGTATTTACATATAAAATTCTTTTCGCGCCATTTCTTACCAAAGGGAGAAATAACATTGAAGAAAAGAATATAAAGTTCTGGATTTGAAAGCTGCGCTCTATAAGTCTTTATCAACTCTTCTTTCTCTTTATCGGTAAATTCATTTTCACAGTCAACCATATTAATGGCGTTATACATATTTCTGAAGTATGCACTTAAGATAGTGTGATTAGCCTGACACAAACGTTTTTCTGGGTTATTTTTTGAAAGTTCCAATAACTCTTTTATTATAGTTTCTCTACAATCATAGCATTTTATTTTTTCTTTTAAGAAATCAGTCCAGGAGTCTGATAACCCAAAATAAAAGACCAAATAGGAAATACAGGCAATATCGTCGGCATTAAGACCTAAATCATTTTTTTTGTTAATTTCATATAATGCTTGCAACAGGCGGTTCATCTGTATTTTATATGATACAAAACCACGTTTCCCTTTTTCTATTTTATCTATTCTCTCAGGTTTCGGTGTTTCTATTTGTTCAAGGTTTTTATAATGATAATCTATCATCTGAAAAAAAGTCGCTTTAACGCTATTCTTTCTGTTTTCACATGTTTGCTGTAAAATAGAATATGACACAATAAGAATACTAAGAAACGTAAATAAAGTACCAATAAAACCGCCAACAAAATCCCCAAACTCAGATGCTAATTTAGGATCAATATCAATACTTGTATTAAAAGAAAAATATACTTTATTGAAAACTATAAAGCAGAAAATTATGGCAAATAAAGTACCAATAATAATAATTACATACTTCATTATTGATAGCCAATTTCTCATACTATTGAACCTATTTTTCTTGTTCATAACTTAATATTTCTATTATTTTTATCTTCAACAATTATTATTTAAAGTAGCAATGTTCCCCCAAAGTTAGTTATTAATTTCATTGTATATTAATTTATAATATCTCGTCTCTTTAATTCTCTAGAAATTTCACTAAACGCTTATATTTTCCACTATACTTCTGCCCAGCGGACTTCCTGACTATACCATTGACATTGTGAATGGAGAACAAGTTAAGAAAGTGAAAGTGAACCGTCCAAAAGCTTTGTGCTTTGATTATCTACAACTTAAAGAAGCGTTTGGTCTGATTTAGAAACTGAAGTGGTAATAGAATAGTTGTGGTTTAGTTAATAAATATTTATATATGTTTTAACGTGATAAAAATATGTATTATTTGTACAAATAATGGAGATTTATGTACGTTTAATGTTAATATAGTGTTAATTCGATGTTAATATGAACGATGTATTATTCCGACTGAAAAAAGTTTGTTTATTTTGTAGTATAATTAATAATATGTTATTCATGCTATCAGATATTTTAAGAATTATAGAAGGAGGATTGAACAACGATAAAAGAAAAATTATAAGTTATTCTAATCGTTTGGCCGATTATTTAGAAACTGAGGGCAATGTTCAACTTGCCCGTTGTATTAAAGAACAGATTCAGAACTCAACAGTAAAGAGTAGTGCAACAGCAGATGCTATGCGTATGTTACCTCTTGATTCTGATAGTAAATTGCAGATTGTTGAAGTTATACCAGAAGATTCGGTACGTACTAACATTGTTCTTTCTGACAATGTTGTAAGACAAGTTGAAGATTTTATTGAATTGGTAAAGCACAGTGATGAGCTAGAACAAGCTGGAATTAAAGTGTCTAAATCTATGCTTCTTTATGGAGTTCCAGGTTGTGGAAAGACATCAATCGCTCATTATGTAAGTGAAAAAACAGGTTTACCTTTGGTTGTTGCCCGACTAGATGGAATAGTGTCTTCTTTACTTGGAAGTACAGCAAAGAATTTGCGTAAGATATTCAGTTATGCATGTAGTATGCCATGTATTCTGTTTTTGGATGAATTTGATGCAATAGCAAAAGCACGTGATGATAATCATGAATTAGGGGAGTTGAAGCGTGTTATTAATAGTTTACTTCAAAATATTGATAGTATGCCAGCTTCAAGTGTGTTAATTGCAGCAACAAATCATCCTGAATTATTAGATAACGCTGTTTGGAGACGTTTCATCACCAAGGTAGAAGTGGGAATGCCAGATGATGAATCTAGAAAAAAAATTATTCTCAATCTTATTACTGGATTCAATTGTTCGTTTGCTGAAGAACCTCAGAAATTGAAGATTATGAATGATTTAATGAGAAGCATGTCTCCATCGGATATTTCAACTATATTCACAAAATTAAAAGTTAAAGGAATTATTAGAGGAGACAAAACTATAGATTATGAAAACGTTTTAATTGCAATCTTTGAATATAGCGGAAAGGACGAATCACAAGAAATGCTTGTGAAATTCCTTAATAATAATGGAGTTAACCAATCTAACATTTCTCAGTTGCTGGATATTAGCACTAGATCTGTTAGAAATATATTATCAAAAAAATAAAGATTATGGCTAAAATATTTCCAATACAAAATGTTTCGTTCAGAGGAGAAAGGGATAGATTTTTGACTGAAGGCGGTGGCTCAAAAGATTTGCCAAAGTGGGTGGATGAAGCAACTATGGTTGCAAATGCCGAACGGGTATATAGTCAATTGACAAACATTTCAGAATTATTTTCAGATGAAAGCAGGACAATGCCAGTAATAACAGAAGTTACACTGAACAAAAAAGCGACTGCTAAGTCTTATCGTTCTGCAATTCGTGGTATGTTGGATGTTGAGAAAAAAAGAAATGTTATTGGTGTGACATCAGTAGGAAAACTTTTGGTTAAGATAGATTCCACTGCTGATTTGAAAAGGATAGAAAGTGGCTTTAAAATTGACAATATAACTTTTTTATCAAAAACAAAAAAGATTGGTTTGACTGCAATAGAGAATATTTCTAAGTATAAAGCGGTTGTTGATACAGATATTAATAGAGGAGACCTTCTTAAGTTGCAGTTAGTTGACTATTTAAACAGTGAGTATAATCATAGATCACATGTTGCTTTGAAAACAATATGTAGTCAATATGATGTAGAGTCTGAAGAATTAAATTATGCAAGTGGCTTACGGTTATATTCTTTGTCAAATGTCTCTGAAATGGCTTTAAAGGCAATCGCTTCTATGGATTGTGTCTTAGCAGTTAGGAAGATGCCTACAATAGAGTTTGAGACTGCACCTGATGTCGAAAATTCTAGCATTGAAGTAATGCTGCCACAAGAAAATGTAAACTATCCGGTTGTAGGGTTGTTAGACTCTGGCGTTGGAAATATTGACTATTTACGTCCTTGGTTAATAGGTCCTGAGAATAATTCTGCCGGTTTACTTGATTGTTATATTGATAGGAGACATGGAACAGCTGTTGCAAGTGTTATAAATTATGGTGATTTTCTTGAAAATAAAGATATGACGAAATGTGGACCTTGCAAAATACGGAGTTGTATAGTTAATACATCTAGTCGAAATGTAAAAATTTATGAGAATGAATTAGTTATGAATATTCAAGCGGCAATAACAGCACATCCAGAAATAAAAATATGGAATTTATCGCAAGGTACAGATAAAGTTATTGCTGATGATAGATATTCTGATTTGGGCATAGCATTAGACAGTTTACAGAAAAATAATAGAATCCTAATATGTAAGTCAGCTGGTAATGTTAATCCTAAAACGTCGGATTTACGAATCACAGATGGTGCAGACTCTCTGTTAAGCCTTGTTGTTGGATCTATAGCTCACAAAAAGACAACGGAAAACGATGCGGAAGAAAATGACAGAAGTCCATTTTCTCGTATTGGACCTGGCGTTGAAAATATAGTTAAACCAGATCTTGTTCATTATGGCGGTAACGTTGATACGCATTTATCTTTGTTCTCAGAATGGGGACGGCAATTTTGTATGTGGAGTGGTACAAGCTTTTCTACACCTCGAATAACTTCATTGGCTGCAAATCTCAGTTTTGAAATTGGTGGAGAGTGTAATCCTTTGCTCATAAAAGCATTGCTTGTTCATAATTCAGATTACCCTAAAGGTTTATCAAAAACATCTGATGAACTCCGTAAAGAAATGGGGTTTGGATTGCCAAATGTTATAACAGATATGCTTAAGAACGATGCTAATGAATGTACTATGGTATTTAAACATACATTAGAGAAAGGTTCTGATATAGTCTCCTTAGATTTTCCATATCCTCAGAGTCTTGTTGAGAATGGAGAATTTATTGGTAATATAAAATTAACTTTAGCTGTTAATCCTATTCTAAACGCAAGTCAAGGATGTGAATATTGTCAAAGCCAAGTGGATGTAATGCTTGAAACATATGATCATATTGAACATATACAATTGGGAGAAGGTTTAATGATGCGAAACGAAGAAAGAACCTCTAAAGATGCCATGAATGTTCTAAATGCAGCTTTTTATTCAACCAAAGCATTTAGCAAGAACTTTGCTGAAGAACGAATGCTTATAGAACAAGGAGACAAGTATCAGCCCATAAAGAAATATTTTGTGGATCTGTCAAAGATGACGCCTACTAATAAGAGAAAAGCATTGGGGTGTAACAGAAAATGGGCTTTGAAACTTAAAGGGTTATATCGTGATGCGGCAGAACAATCTTTATATAGAGATGGAGAAGTATTATCACAAGATGTTGTAGTTGTTATTACAATAACAGATCCAAAGAATCAGGGTCAAGTATATTCTGAATGCATGAATCTATTGGAGCAAAGAGGATATGTACATAACGATATAAATATCCAAAACAATATTAATATTGAAAATCAATAAGAAAAGCCTCTGCAAGAAGCTGTAATAAGTACAACTTCCCTGCAGAGGTAAAATGTTCTACCGAAAAGTTTATCTTTTTATTGGTGAGTAAACATTTAGAAGTGTTTATGATTAAACTACAGATTATCATAATATTTCTGTATATCAATATAGCACAAAAAGATCATAAATGATCAATGGTATAAATACATAATAAGATTAAGGCAAGAACATTTACTATTTACCTATTATGGCGAAACTAAGGAATATTCAGAGAGTCAGTATAAGAAAATGCATAAGGAATTTGAGATGGTTATGTTCTGCTACGATAGCAGTTAAGTTGAACACTATCAGAATATTTATAGTGAGCAGATTGATGGTAAAAAGACTGTATGGACATAGAACGTCCATTGCCCTGAACTTGAAGCGATGATTGAGCGAATGTTTACTACTCAAAAGTAAAATTCTACAATTGCAGATTTCTATGTTGCATACCTGTTTCTGATACGCCCAATCTTCTGAAGCAGTTTCATTCTAAGCTTTTCCGGAAAAGTAATCTCTACCTTATCACCGAGAGCCAGGATTTCATCCACCAGCTCGTCAGTCACAAGAAGAGTGTAATCAAATGACGTGAAAGTCCCCATATCATTCCTTTCTACCTGAGAATGGTGGAAAGGATGCTTTCTCAGATAATCTGCAAATGGACCATAAGCCCTTAGAGTAACCTCTTCCGGCTGCTGTCCGGTTGGAGCTATAACACCAATGGAGTCTGAAAGACGTCTGGCAAGGGAAAATTTGTAGTCAGTATCAAATCTCTTACCGCTAAGATAGATTTTGGTCAGTGCATCAAGAGGAACGGCACAGAACTCTGATCCGTTCCTGTACCCGAGCAGATACCAGCGGTTATGGAACAGCTTCAAACCTTCCGGTCGGAAACGGCCTTCCACTTCATAACCCTTGTCATTCGTGTAGAATATGTACAGTTCATGCCCATCGCTGATACACTCAGATATATCCGGCAGGTATTCAATACCACCTGACATGTCAGGCAGTACAACACGATGGAACAGACACGGACTGCTTTTAAGAGCGACATCAATGATACGGCTGTTGAACAGCCAGTTCCGGCAACTGTCACCGAGTATTTCATCCAGATTCTGGATATAGTATGTATAGTCCTTTCTGTTGCACGCAATGACTATGTCAAAGTTCTCTTCAATCATTTTCCGGTGATGATGGAATGTGCGCAGACTCAGCGGCTTTCCATTGTATAGGAAATGATGCTTCCATATCTCACAAAGCCTTTCAAAAGTGACCTTTCTTTCCTGATAGACCGTATGTAGCAGCCAAATGTAGCGGTTGTAGATATTGTTCATAAAACTACCTCAAATAACTTGTTTAACTATCTAAATATAAGCATTATAAACGAGATATGCAAGAAAATTGCATATCTGTTTTGTATAATATTTTCACTATAATCCGGACTGGTTTTCAGTACAGATTGACTATATCCATGCCTCTCTTCCTTGCCTCCCTGCAGGTATAGAATGTTCCTCCCAAAGGCTTGCCGTCATAAAAGGCTATCACGCCACATGAATGCTCCAGCATGAAGTCATTGCGCCTTAGAAGACACCCGTGAAAATAGTGTTCACTCAATACGATAACCTGGTCAGCCCTGGAAATTATATTCTGATAACGTTCCTTTTCCATTGACGGCCACCGGCAGCTCTGTCTTCTGAAAGGAACAACGGCAATGAGCCGTATATCCGGATACTTTCCCTTCAGTGACAATACAGTTTCAGCAGCCATCAGGTCAAATCCCATGGCCATGCCTGAATAGAAGCAGGTTATACCCGATTTGCAAGTGACGGATACGGCTTCAACAAGCCGTGCCCTTATTTCATCCTGTCTTTCTACGGGAACAGTTCTGTGTCCCGTGAAAGCCAGTGACTTTGATTTGTCTGATAATATTCCGTTCATAGTTCTATACTTTATAATGGGTTCTTGCAAGGAAGATGCCTTCAATGACATTCGCTCCGAAACTCTCCAGCTGATTCGCATACATACCGAAACTGATTCCGCGTGTGATTACATCATCGAAGACTATGACTGCCTTTCCTCTGAACCACTCTTCATCAAACTCTATGACGCTCACCTTTCTGATTTCCTTTTCAACCTTACGGTTTTCATGAATAGCAAGTCTTTCTCCGCATACCCTTACATGGTCATATCCGTTTATCGCTCCTGTGAGTTCACATACCCTTCTGCAGAAGTCCATATACCGGATTTCATTCTTTCTTACAGATGATGCCGGAACCGGAATGAATACCAACTGAGAACATCCGTCTCCGTGTTCCTCAATCATTCTTGCTGCCGTCATCTGTGCCACCGCTTCATGAGACCTTCCGTCCTTGAAGTCATAAACCAACTGTCTGTCGGCGATTTCCTTTTCGCCCACATTCTGAATACGTTTGGGAAAATACTTGCAGAACCATGTCTGCGGCTTTTCCAACTGCTTTCTGATGCTTTCGTCCATCTGTACCATACGCTCTGATTTTTTTCCCTTCTGTCTGCAAGTTTTCAGCTTGCCCGAAGGATATTTTTTGCAGTTCTCAGAAGCGCAGGCATTCAATAAGGCAAACTTCAAGGGAAACTGAAAATACGCTCAACCCCGTTTGAGGAAGATTTTCAGCCCTGTGTTTGACGTTTGCAATGCCGGAGATACCTTTGCAGAAAAATATCTGAAGAGGCATGCTGAACAAACCTGTGGCTGTAATGGTACATTAGGATAACCATGTATCCCTTTCGCATCAGATGTTTTCAGATAATAAAATGCACACGTTTCAGGAGTGACAGTGTTGACAGAGAGTATCTGTCAGTGTATCAGATACTTCACATAGAAATCATGCGTTGACAAACGTTGACAGGCGTAGCCACAATTTTCAGTCCGCTAAAAATCCATAGCCAAACGTTGACACACTATAATACTCTATTCTTTATAAGAAAAATCAGAAAGAATATAATATATTGTATTACAGTATTTTCCAAGACTGATTTTATGCCGGATTTTCATTGGATTTGCTGTCAACGCTGTCAACCATCAAATATATGCCTTTCTGATTTTCATAAAAAAGATTCGTTATCAATCGCCTTACCCAAGCCGTATTGAATATGACAGGTAACACATAATCCATACAAATCCCACAATCTCCGGAATAATCCCATATTTGACGTGTTGACAGCTAATAATCAACTGTTTACCTTTACGGCATCCAATAAACGAAAAGATTAACCAGCATGAGAAATAATGAAAGTTGTTCCGGAAAAGACATATTCAGTAAAGGAGGCAGCGCGCTACCTGGGTGTTCACCGCTGCACCATCTATGCCTATATCCATTATATGGAAAAGCCGCTGGCTTTCCTGAAGATACCTGACAAGGCAAAAAGAGTGTTCAGAGGAATTGACCTGATAGCCTACAAGGAAACCGGTCTGCCCAAACGTGGCCGCAAGCGTAAGAAACACCGTTAGTTCAGTCTGTCCCATGGGATGGTATCCAGGATATTATATCTGACATTCATAGCTGCAAGTTCAAGAGCCAGCAGCCTTGCCCTTAGCCTGACATCCTCCATGTCAGCCACGGCCTGAAGGAACTCGGACGGCTCCATTGCTCCTGACTGAATCATCCATTCCCTTGCACATTGTTCAGGAACAACGGCACTGGCGAAAGAGAATATTTCTTTTGCTATACAGCCGGCTGTACCGTCACCGGCTTCAATGGTAAAACAGAACGGTACACCGCTCGAAGTTTTCCGTCTGAAATTGAGAAACCGGATTCCATCCATGTTTTCCATAGAAACACTCCACCCATGCCGGGCAGCGATATTAAAAATAATACGACAATTTTCCATCTACCATACAATTATAGTTTTGTTTTCATTTACCTGCTATAATAAGCAGCCGGTCTTGTCTGTGACGGATAGGACCGGCCACTTCTGTTTTCATACAGCCTATTCAAACCTTTCAAGAAATTCCTGAAGCCTGCTGTCCTGAATCTGTTTCAGCGGAACCGGATTAAAGTCCTGCTGCTGTCTTACCTGAAGCTTGCCAAGTCCCTGAGCACTCAGGTCAAGCTCCACATCCGAAAGCTCATTGAGGGAAACATACCCGTATTCATCTTCCATGAGTCCGACTACGATACCGAATAGAATCACATCGTCATCCTCCCTGTTTCCTTCAAGGATAAACCACCTTACAGAACCAAGGGCAAAAACCGCACGGCAAACAGCCTCTTTTCCCTTGCTGTCCTGGGAGTAGAGCGGATAACCCTCCAGAGCTTCCGCCAGTTGTGTTGTCATCAATCTGCACATATCAGTAAAAAATTAAAAGATTGTTTGATACCCATTCTTCTTGCTCTCATAACACTTGAATTTTGAAGTTCCAGTTCTTTTCCCTCCAGTAAAGCTCATTGAGCTTCATGGCCGGGAAAAACCGTTTTATGTGCATCTGTGACTGCGGACCAAAGGGAGAAAAAGACAAGTGTGAAGTCAGAGAATGCAGACGGAATACCCAAATTTTTGAGGTATGAGAAAATTTGCGGAAGGCTGCCGTCAAGTCCTCCGACTGAAAGCGTAAGCGTCACTTGGCGTTTCTCCAGTCCGCAGTACCTTTGCACATAAGAAACGGCTCCGGCTATGATGCTCCAATGATTTCCTGATATTCAGTATTCAAAGATTTCTGAAGAGCATAGTATCCGTTTTCAGACAAACCACCGGTAACCGGTTGCCAATGTCAGAGCCTTTGAAGTGAAGAGCAGCGTAACCTTAAAGGCTCTGTCTTTGACAACTGTCCTGATTTATCTGCATGACTGTATGAACAACCTGTCGGCTGAAACTTGCCTGGTATTGTAGATACGAAGCAAGTCAGCCGGTTAGTTTCCGTAGCATAAGGCAATTTGTTCCGGCATCGCATGAAATACGAACAGTCGGAACAGCTTGCCTGTATTTTAAGACGGGTATTCAAGGATATAGGACGTTCCGCCAGTGCAAGCTTTAGCCTGCATCATCGGGACGGCCTGCTTGTTTTCGTTTTCAGACAAACCACCGGTAACCAGTTGCCAATGTCAGAGCCTTTGAAGTGAAGAGTAGCGTAACCTTAAAGGCTCTGTCTTTGGCAACTGTCCAGATTTATCTGCATGATTGTATGAACCTGTCGGGTGAAACTTGCCTGGTATTGTAGATACGAAGCAAGTCAGCCGGTTAGTTTCCGTAGCATAAGGCAATTTGTTCCGGCATCGCATGAAATACGAACAGTCGGAACAGCTTGCCTGTATTTTAAGACGGGTATTCAAGGATATAGGACGTTCCGCCAGTGCAAGCTTTAGCCTGCATCATCGGGACGGCCTGCTTGTTTTCGTTTTCAGACAAACCACCGGTAACCAGTTGCCAATGTCAGAGCCTTTGAAGTGAAGAGTAGCGTAACCTTAAAGGCTCTGTCTTTGGCAACTGTCCTGGTTTATCTGCATGATTGTATGAACCTGTCGGCTGAAACTTGCCTGGTGTCACAGATACGAGGCATATCTGCCGGTCTGTTTTATATATCTATAGTTTATTTGTGGATACCTGGCTTCTATTCCGTAAACTGATAAGTAGAAAATTGAGTTAATATAGCTACAATACAACTCATTGGTTGTAATTTATCAAATAATTGCATTATCTTTGCATGTAGACGTGCGATAAAGTAATCTTTTTAATGAATATAGCAGCAGACAAAATTTCCTGTAAAGCTTTGGACGTTACAGGAGCAGAAATCAGAATTGAGCAAGATAAAAAGAATTGGGTAGAGTATTCACAGTTAATAGCCGGGGTTATGTCTAAGCGGATGGCGGAACTTGGCTTTACGCAGTTAATGCTTGCTGAGAAGATGAATTGTACCCAACAATATATTTCAAAAATATTGAAAGGGAAAAAGAATATGTCACTGGAGACTATATGCAAGATAGAGAATGCATTAGGCATCGAGATTATCAAAAGTCTAAATAGAAATGAATAACGAATAAAGCAGATTTATGTCAATACAAAGTGAAGCGGCATTAGAAGCCGGACTTATCGCTGCCCTTCAACAAATGGACTATGAATATGTCCAGATTGCAGAGGAAGATAATCTTCAAGCCAATTTCAAACGGCAGTTGGAGAAGCATAATCATAAGCGGTTGTCAGAGCATGGTCGTACTGAATTTACCGATGAGGAATTTGAAAAGATACTTATCTACCTGGAAGGTGGTACGCGCTTTGAAAAAGCAAAAAAACTCCGGGACCTCTATCCGCTTGACACGTCAGATGGCAAGCGCATTTGGGTGGAGTTTCTCAATCGTCAGCAATGGTGTCAGAATGAGTTTCAGGTGTCGAACCAAATTACGGTGGAAGGACGTAAGAAATGCCGCTATGATGTAACCATTCTTATAAATGGTTTGCCTTTGGTTCAGATTGAATTGAAACGCCGTGGCGTGGAACTGAAACAAGCATACAATCAAATACAGCGTTACCACAAGACTTCATTCCACGGACTATTTGACTATATCCAGTTGTTTGTCATATCAAACGGAGTAAATACACGTTATTTCGCCAATAATCCGAATAGTGGTTATAAATTCACATTCAACTGGACTGATGCTGCCAATCATCCGTTCAATGAGTTGGATAAGTTTGCCGTATTTTTCTTAGAGAAGTGTACGCTCGGTAAAATTATAGGAAAATATATTGTACTGCATGAGGGCGACAAGTGCCTGATGGTGCTTCGCCCTTATCAATTTTATGCGGTAGAGAAGATTTTGGACAGGGTACAAAACTCTAACGACAATGGCTATATCTGGCATACAACAGGTGCTGGAAAAACATTAACTTCATTCAAGGCGGCACAGCTTGTATCGGAATTGGATGATGTAGATAAGGTGATGTTTGTAGTTGACCGTCATGACCTCGACACTCAGACACAATCGGAATACGAGGCATTTGAGCCGGGTGCGGTGGATAGTACCGACAATACGGATGAACTTGTGAAGCGACTGCAAAGCAATTCAAAGATTATTATCACTACCATTCAGAAACTCAACTCCGCAGTCAGCAAGACTTGGTATAGCAACAAGATTGAATCTGTCCGTCACTCACGTATCGTAATGATATTTGATGAGTGTCATCGCAGTCATTTCGGGGACAGCCATAAGAAGATTATGAAGTTCTTTGACAATGCCCGGATATTCGGCTTTACCGGAACGCCTATTTTTACTGAGAATGCGGTGGACGGACATACCACCAAAGAAATATTCGGCAATTGCCTCCATAAATATCTGATTAAGGATGCCATTGCGGATGAAAACGTGCTTGGTTTCCTTGTGGAATACTATCACGGCAATGAAGTCGTTGATAATGACAATCAAGCCCGGATGGAAGAAATTGCAAAATTCATCCTTAACAATTTCAACAAATCCACATTTGATGGAGAATTTGATGCCTTGTTTGCCGTGCAGTCCGTTCCGATGCTTATACGCTATTACAAGATTTTCAAATCTTTGAATCCTAAAATCCGAATCGGTGCAGTGTTTACATACGCAGCCAATAGTAGCCAGGATGATGACCAGACAGGTATGGGTACAGGTCAATATACAAGTCAAAGTGTAGGCGAAGCTGACGAACTGCAAGCCATCATGGATGATTACAATAAAATGTACGGAACAGCTTTCACGACTGAGAATTTCCGAGCATACTATGATGACATCAACCTGCGCATGAAAAAGAAGAAAACGGACATGAAACCGCTTGACCTTTGCCTTGTCGTGGGTATGTTCTTAACCGGCTTTGACAGCAAGAAACTGAATACGCTCTATGTGGATAAAAACATGGAGTATCATGGCTTGCTGCAAGCGTTCAGTCGTACCAACCGAGTACTGAACGAGAAGAAGCGTTTTGGTAAAATCGTTTGTTTTCGTGACTTGAAAAGTAATGTTGATACGTCTATCAGGTTATTTAGTAACTCTGACAATCCTGAGGATATAGTGCGCCCTCCGTTTGAGGAAGTAAAACAGGAATACAGAACTTTAGCAACAGAGTTCCTTCAAAAATATCCTACGCCCGGCAGCATAGACTTTCTGCAAAGTGAAAACGACAAAAAGAATTTTGTGCTTGCTTTTCGTGATATAATCCGCAAACACGCAGAAATCCAGATATACGAAGATTATAGCGAAGATGCGGACGATCTTGGACTGACAGAACAACAATTCAACGACTATAAGAGTAAATACCTCGACATAACAGTTGGCTTTATCAATCCTCCAGTTACACCACCAGTTGTTGCGGAAGACCCTGTGCCATACGGCAGTAATCAAGGCTTGGAAGATATAGATTTCTGTCTTGAGCTTCTGCATAGTGACATTATCAATGTGGCTTATATCCTTGAACTCATTGCCGACCTTGACCCATATAGCGATGATTATTCTGCTAAACGCCAGCATATCATTGATACTATGATTAAGGATGCTGGAATGAGAGGCAAAGCCAAACTCATAGACGGCTTTATCAAAAAGAATGTGGATGAAGACAAGGAAAACTTCATGACTGGGCGTAATAAGGCTGACGGCACAAATGAATTGGAGGAACGCCTGAACCAGTATATTGTATCTGAACGAAATAAAGCTATATGTGATTTGGCTGATGAAGAACAAATTTCTTCCAAGGTGCTTAATCTCTATATAAAAGAGTATGACTATTTGCAGAAGGAACAGCCGGATATCATACAAAAGGCTTTGAAAGAGAAACATCTTGGCCTGATAAAGACAAGAAAAGCATTGACACGCATTCTTGACCGTCTGCGTTGTATCATTAGAACTTTTAGTTGGGATTAAGAGTATGGATAAGATAAAAGAACCAGGATATGTTTATATTTTAACCAATCCAAGTTTTCGTGAGGATTGGGTAAAGATTGGTAAAAGTTCCAGACCTGTTGATGTACGTTCAAAGGAACTTGATAATACGGCTGTACCTTTACCTTTTGAGATATTTGCCACAATTAAAACGGCAAAATATAATGAGGTCGAAAAACTTGTACACAACATAATTGATAATTTGACGAACTTTCGTATTCGTCAGAACCGAGAGTTTTTTAATGTTGCACCACAAAAAGCACTGGAAATTCTTAAAGAAATAGCATTAACCATTGATGATGCTGTCGTAACAGAGTATGATAATAATCAACCTGTGTAGTGATAACCCAATATCTCTGCCTATTCAAAAATGCACCAATCACGGAAAAGATTATACAAAGTATTCACTTAACGGAGTTGGTTCTTATGGAAAAGGTAGGCTGGCATTAGAGGTTATTCGTGTTTATGTCGGTTCTAACCATGTTAATTATAATGAATTAGTTGAATTATTGCCTAATCGTTTAATTAAAACAGTTGATGAGGTAAACCGTTGGAAAAGTCAAACATCTGACACTCATAAAAGATGGTTTGAGAAAGACATCCTTATTTCTAATGATGGTGTTAAATTTGTTGTTTCATCACAGCATGGAAAAGGAAATATAGGTAAGATTTTTGAGCTTGCCGATAAATTGGGTTATGAAATTAAAGAATTGAAATAAAATTATGAGCGAAGAATTACAACAGAAACTCCGTGACCAACTTTGGGAGGTCGCAAACCGTTTGCGTGGCAATATGTCGGCAAGCGACTTTATGTATTTTACCTTGGGGTTCATCTTTTATAAATATTTGTCAGAAAAAATTGAAAAATACGCTAACAGTGCGCTTGAAGACGATGAAGTGACCTTTAAGGAATTATGGGACATGACCGATGCTGATGCTGCGGAATTGCAGGAAGAGGTCAAAAACCAGTGTCTGGAAAATATCGGTTATTTTATAGAACCACAATTCCTGTTTTCATCAGTGATAGATACCATCAAGCGGAAAGAAAATATACTGCCTATGCTGGAACGTTCTTTGAAACGCATAGAGGACAGTACACTTGGACAGGACAGTGAAGAGGATTTCGGAGGACTGTTCTCTGATATTGATTTGGCTTCTCCTAAGTTGGGTAAGACTGCTGACGACAAGAATACATTGGTCAGCAATGTGCTTCTTGCTTTGGATGATATAGATTTTGGTGTGGAAGCCTCACAGGAAATTGATATTCTCGGTGATGCCTACGAATACATGATTTCCCAATTTGCTGCTGGAGCCGGAAAGAAAGCAGGAGAGTTCTATACACCTCAGGAAGTCAGTCGCATATTGGCGGAAATTGTTTCTATCGGCCACCAACGTCTGCGCAATGTGTATGATCCTACTTGTGGCAGCGGCTCGTTATTGTTACGTGCAGCAAGTATAGGAAAGGCTGTTGATATATTTGGACAAGAAAAGAATCCTACTACCTACAATCTTGCCAGAATGAATATGCTGCTTCACGGAATCAAGTTCAGCAACTTCAAAATAGAAAACGGTGATACGCTCGAATGGGACGCTTTCGGTGATACCCAGTTTGATGCGGTAGTCGCAAACCCGCCGTTCTCAGCCGAATGGAGTGCCGCCGACAAGTTCAACAATGATGATCGTTTCAGCAAGGCCGGACGGCTCGCACCGAAGAAAACAGCCGATTACGCCTTTATCCTGCACATGATTTATCACTTGAATGAGGGCGGTACAATGGCTTGCGTAGCTCCTCACGGCGTGTTGTTCCGTGGAAACGCAGAAGGTGTTATCCGCCGTTTCCTCATAGAAAAAAAGAACTACATAGATGCCATTATCGGATTACCAGCCAACATATTCTATGGTACAAGTATTCCGACCTGTATTCTTGTCTTCAAGAAATGCCGTAAGGAAGATGACAATATCCTGTTCATTGACGCAAGCAAGGAGTTTGAAAAAGTAAAGACTCAAAACAAACTTCGTCCACAGCATATACAGAAGATTGTTGAAACCTACCGTGACCGAAAGGAAATAGAAAAGTACAGTCATCTTGCCACCTTACAAGAAGTGGCCGACAATGACTACAACCTGAATATCCCCCGGTATGTTGATACCTTTGAGGAAGAAGAACCTATCGACATCAAGGCCGTAATGGCAGAAATCAAAGAACTTGAAGCCAAACGTGCCGAACTGGACAAAGAGATTGAGGTGTATTTGAAAGAATTGGGACTAGTTGAATAAATGGAGGTATAATGGCAAAACGGTTTGAGATAAGAAACAGTACGGCAGAATTCCTAATCTTCGCTATTGAGGGCAAGGAAGATGGCATACAGGTGATGTATCAGAATGATACCATCTGGTGTACGCAGAAAGCTATGGCAACCTTATTTGATTGTTCGACAGACAACATCGGTTTGCACCTGAAGAATATATATGCCAGTCAGGAGTTACAGAAAGAAACAACTACCGAGTTTTTCTCGGTAGTTCAAACAGAGGGTGAACGTCAAGTCAACAGAAAGACCCTGTTCTACAATTTGGATGCCATTATATCTGTAGGGTATCGAGTAAACAGTATCAGAGCCACACAATTCCGCCAATGGTGTACCTCAGTCATCCGTCAATTCTCTATACGTGGTTATGTGATAGACAAGAAACGTATGGAAAATGGATCATTTATCGGTGAGGACTATTTTGAGCACTTACTGGCTGAGATTCGTGAGATCCGTCTCAGTGAACGCCGGTTTTATCAAAAACTTACTGACATTTACGCCACAGCTATTGATTATAATCGTGATGCTCCAACCACAAAGTTATTTTTCAAGAAGGTTCAGAACAAAATGCATTATGCGGTACACGGCCAGACAGCAGCAGAACTGATTGTGAACAGAGCCGATGCTGAAAAAGAACACATGGGACTGACAACCTGGGAGAATGCTCCAGACGGGAAAATAGTCAAGACTGATGTAAGTATTGCCAAGAACTACCTGAAAGGTATAGAACTGGAAGATATGGGACGTTTGGTCAATGCAGTTCTGGACATGGCAGAGCGTATGGCAAAGCGTCATATACCTATGACAATGGAAGATTGGGCAAAACGTATCGACATCATTCTGGAAGCAGGTGGTGATGCAATCCTTACTGATGCAGGCAAAGTTACGGCTGAGTTTGCCAAGAAATATGCTGAAGCCGAATTTGAAAAATACCGAATCATTCAAGACCGATTGTTTAGTTCGGATTTTGATCGCTTTAATACCGGTGACAACTTTCTACCGTTTGATATTAATCCTGATAAAGAATAATGATTATGACAAATAATAAAGATAAAAAAGTCCTTAATGTTCCAAATCTGAGATTCCCTGAATTTACGGAAGAATGGGAAAGATGCTCCTTGGGGCATGTAACTGATTTTGTAAAAGAACGGATTAGTACAGACAAGCTTACTTTGGCTAATTATGTATCAACAGAAAATATGAAGTCTGATTTTGGTGGCATTAACCCGGCTATATCTATTCCTAACAACACCAACGTAATACACTATAAGAAGGGTGATGTGTTATTATCTAATATCCGTCCTTACTTGCGTAAAGTGTGGGCAGCAAATAGTGATGGAGGTTGTAGTACTGATGTGTTTGTTTTTAGAGCTAAATCTATTTCTCCTTCATTCCTACATTATATAATGGCAAATGACACTTTTATCAATTATGTTATGTCTGGAGCTAAGGGCGTGAAAATGCCACGTGGGGATAAGGAGCAGATGCTGAAATATGTTTTTTCAATCCCTAGAATAGAAGAACAGTACAAAATCAGTCGCTTGTTGCATTTGCTAGATGATCGTATCGCTACCCAAAACAAAATCATTGAGAAATATGAATCCTTAATTCAGGCAATATGCGAAACCTTAATAGAATCAGAACAGCATAAAGTCGAATTGTCATTTAATGATTTTGGTAAACCATATTCAGGTTTATCAGGTAAAAGTGCAGAAGATTTTGGTAATGGGTGGCCCTACATAACATATATGAATGTCTATCAGAATCAAATCATTGATATAACCGATGTTGGTTTAGTCAAAATCAATGAGACAGAGCAACAATCAGTTGTCCGCTATGGCGACATTCTTTTCACCTTGTCATCTGAAACACCGGATGAAGTTGGAATGGGTGCAGTGTATTTGGGAGATGCTTATCCTTTATACCTGAATAGTTTTTGTTTTGGTGTCCATATCACAGATGAAAGTAAGATTTTCCCTCCATTTTTAGCATACTATATTTCAACCAAATCATTTAGAAAGGCTGTTTTTCCATTGGCACAAGGCAGTACACGTTTCAATTTGCCAAAAAATGATTTTATGAAGAAAATCTTTCATTTTCCAACGGTGAAAAAACAAAGCGAGATATACTCAGTTCTCAAAGCCTATTCGGATAAGCTTTCTGTCGAAAAGAATATAGTCAATTTACTTTGTGAACAGAAAAGTTACCTCTTACGTCAGTTGTTTATATAAACAACTGACGAAGTAGGTATTGTTTTTCTTTTTCATACGACCGCAACAAACTTTTCTCTATATCAATCTTTGTCTGAATGCTTGTCAAGGCATTCGCAATATAGGTCGCTTCATCCTTTGCTTTTGGAAAAGGAATGGAGTTTCCCAAGAAACGGTCATTAGTAATGTTGATTGTGTTCTTCGCTCCTTTCTGTATAAGTGGATACAAATAATTGAACGCATTGTTGGACTGCATGAAATAGAAGTGCAGAAAGATTCCGATGTTATCATTAATGGGCTTATATACACCATACAAAGGTGAAACCGCAACAGCATTTTTTATATAGCTGCGTTTTACTATCCCATAAGGGAAATCACCTGTTGGGCTTTTTGTATAAACAATGTCACCATATTTAACAACATTGTAATGCGATGTTTCTTTGGCAGCAAAAGAGCGTCCAAGATATTCTATCTGATTAATGACACCTTGACTTACAGATACAGAACAAATGGTATAGCCATTTATATTCTTTTCCGTTCTCTCTTGTAAAACTTTGCTTAATTCCGTTTTCTGCCAATTCCCCTCGCGTATTCCATCCATCTTTTTCTGATAAATAATTGCCTGAATTAAGGATGAAATTTCTGAAATGTCCGCAATTTCAGAAAGATTCTTTACGTCTATAAATGGTGATGTTGTTACATTAGCTGACATATGTGATATAGTTAAAGGTAAACAAATCAATGGAGAATTTCTTACAGATAGTGGCAATTACTATGTGATGAATGGAGGCATAGAACCATCAGGTTATTATGATGATTATAATACTGAAGCCAACACCATATCTATAAGTGAAGGCGGAAATTCTTGTGGTTATGTACAATTCAATACCACTCCATTTTGGAGTGGAGGACATTGCTATACAATTCAAAATATCACAAATAATGTAGAGAAACTATATCTGTATCATTACCTTAAATGTAATGAGGATACTATTATGAAACTTCGCATTGGCTCAGGATTACCTAATATTCAGAAGAAAGATTTAGCTAAATTCAGGGTAATAGTACCGATAATAGAACAACAAAAAACAATTTCTGCTTTTCTTTCTTTACTTGAAAGAAAAGTCCAAGTAGAAACTGACATCTTAATTGCTGTACAGTCAGAAAAACAATATTTACTTCGCCAAATGTTTATATAAACATCTGACGAAGTAGGTATTGCCGTTGTGCAGCGTAACAATTCAACATGCGTTGTTCTCGTGCTATCTTTGATAACAATGTACCTATAATCTGAGCTATTTGTTTCTGTTCATCCATAGATGGAATACAATGAATAGTATTAAAGTAATCTACAACAGAGATATTAAGTAAACCATGATTTCTTGCACCTTCACCAGCTATATTTGCGACAGTTTTATGCCATTTTTTTGATTCAAAATAATAGATGAGAAAATCAGAATCCACTCTAGCTGGGTCTGGACGAAAACAAATATATAATGGGGATAGTACACCCTGCTCATAATTGTCTAAACGTTTTACTGTCCCCCAAACATAATCTCCCGAATAACTTTTATTATATGCAAAATCTCCCTTTTGTAGAAGGTAATATCCTGACAAATTTTCACTAGCAACATTCTTGTTGAAAAATTCTTCTTGACTAACAAGACCATATTGAGCTGCTATCGTTAAAACTTGCTTACATTGCTCTCCCGTATTTTTTCTGCAGATTCTATGGCAAATATCAGAAAGCCGTACAAAGTGCCAATCACCGAAAAAACCATATAATCTTATTTGTGGTTGCTTATCTTTGGGGCTAGAAAAAAGTTTTTCACAGATTGCGGACTTTAGTTTTTTCAAATCCTTAATGATTTTGTTTTGTAACATTATACGCTCTTCAATAGCAAATAATAGAAGTGATATTTTCTTTTGTTCTTCAATACGAGGAATGTTTACCTTGATTTTTTCAATGGTATCTTTTGAAAGACTTGGTACCCCAGAAGCCTCATTATAACGTAACCAGTTTATTGTCTGAAATAGACAATAGACAAATTTAGGTTCTACAATTTTGAATGAATGTGTGTAAAATAGAGTGTCAACAGTCCAAAACTTACCATTATAATAAAAAGGCTTATTAATCGTTCCTTTCCTTCCTATAAATGTTGTTTCTCCATCATATAAACATTCATTTACAGATGTTATTTGACCACCTGTTCCAAAAACTGGTATATCGCCTTTGTTAAGATGTTTATAGTCCTTTCCATTACCAATACGAAGAATATCTGATATTTTGTAAGAAGCCCACTCACCCGTAAACTCCGGGAATCTCAGATTTGGAACATCTCTTATTATATTTCTTTAATTATGAGAATTAATTATCAGAATTTTATGAATAACAAGACAATTAGAGAAATTGCGGTTGCCTGGAAAGAGTACAAGCGACCTTATGTGAAGCAGTCCACAATGGCTGCATATTTATTAATTTTGGAAAACCACCTCCTTCCTGCTTTTGGAGAAAAAGACTCACTTCCAGAACAGAGTGTACAGAGTTTCGTATTAGAAAAGATTGAATGTGGATTGAGTGTCAAATCAATTAAAGACATTCTGATAGTTCTGAAAATGGTGATGAAGTTTGGAGTAAAGAATGAATGGATGAACTACTATGAGTGGGACATCAAATATCCTACAAATTCAGCGAACAAGGAACTGGAAGTATTGTCTGTTTCTAATCATAGAAAAATACTTGATCATATTCAGAGTCATTTTACGTTTACAGGGCTTGGCATTTATATAAGTCTTAGTACAGGTTTACGTATCGGTGAAATATGTGCCTTGAAATGGAATGACATCAATATAACAGAAGGTACTATAACTGTTAGGCGTACCATTGAACGTATATATATGGTTGAAGGGGAAAAGAAACATACAGAACTTGTTATCAGTTCCCCAAAAACAAAAAACTCATGCAGAGAAATCCCCATGAGCAAGGAATTGCTTGCTATAGTTAAACCACTAAAGAAGATTGTCAATGATGATTTTTATGTACTTACCAATGATGAACATCCCACAGAACCACGTACGTACCGTAACTATTATAATGGACTGATGGAAAAGCTCGGTATTCCCAGATTGAAATATCACGGTTTGCGTCATAGCTTTGCAACACGCTGTATTGAGGCCGGATGCGATTATAAAACAGTGAGTGTTTTGTTAGGTCACTCTAACATTTCTACCACACTTAATCTTTATGTCCATCCTAATATGGAGCAGAAGAAACGTTGCATTACAAAAATGTTCAAATCATTAGGAAAGTAAGAGTATATTTACCTTTTATATAAGATTACAAAAATCAGTAGATTATAAATACAAAGCCAAATGCCTTTTTCACATAGAGGCGTTTGGCTGACTTATTAGTAGGGGGGTATATAGATTATACTTGTTACATAATATACTATGGTAGGAAGTGAGCATCAGCTCACTCCATGCCAGAATCGGTAATAAAATTCTTTTCAGTTTCATAACAGAGGGATTTCAAATCAAAATGCACAAAAATAAATGTCTGTTAAGAAGAAAGTCTAAATATAGTATCTGAAATTCGACAGATGACTATATTTAGACTTTTATTTATTTGGTCGTATATATAGAAATTACCGGCCTGGATTTATGAGGTTGATCTTTCGGTGTTTCCTGAACGGTTCCTGACTGCATGGAATAAAGCCAGGCCTTATTTTCCTTTTGCCCTTCCACCTCTGTAGATGACCACAACCAGCATTCACCCGGATTCAGATTAATCGGAGTTCCCCCGACTTCAGTTATACATTCATTAATCTGATGCCGGACAGTAAACAGAAATGAGAGTTGCCGTACAGAAGGAATATAGGCTGATTGCCCATAACTCCACATATCAAAAGTCCTGACAGCCATTGGTGATTGGACTTCATCGTTATTGAACAATGAATAAGTGTTCTCATTTCCGTCCTCGTCAGTCAATGATGCAGAAGTACCCTGATCAATGCCGAGACTGTCGGCAAAAGCCAGCGGTTCCATATCATGAATGTAAACTGCATAACCAAGATTGTCAGCATCAGGACTACGGTTTACATGGAAAACTATGGCAACAGCTTCCTTGTCAGATTGCTTGAATTTGTCCATGAACAATATATTTCCGTCCGAACAAACCACATTGCCGACTTGAAGGGAAGATAAAAGACCGTCATCTTCTTCATGTTCACAATGACAGGAAGTGAGCATCAGCCCACTCCATGCCAGAATCGGTAATAAAATTCTTTTCAACTTCATAACAGTGGAATTTCAAATGACCTGATTACACATTGCGCTTCCTTGTCCATAATAAACCAGTATTCAGAGCGGTATGGCTGTCCGTCAGAATCAGTGGCTTCATACTCAACTTTCACTTTCCAGCCACTGAACGGCTTGTGTTCCTGACTACTTTCATCACCCATAGGTCTCAGTTCACCGGAAACCATCAGAGAACGGAGTGCCGTCATAGCATCCATCTGACGTTTCATCTGCCCTGACATCATGTGACTTTCCGCATCCGAATTATCAAAATCCGTATCCTCCATAAACCTGCGGCTGATTTTCATCATGGCCACAGAAAGAGCCATCTTCTCCTTCATGGTAACATACTCACGGCCAAATACAGAATCCGGTTTGCTGATGCCCACAATCTTTACGGATTCCGGATTGTCCACCGAAGCCATCAGTGCCTTTTTTGCCATATCCTGCGCCTTGTTCCCGCTGTTGCCGGAACAGCCGGTTCCCATTCCGAGCAGGACTGCCACTGCAGGCAGTATCAGTAGTTTCTTTCCCTGTTTCATATCTTTACGATTTGAAGTTTGTCCGGAGCCAGACCGAGGCGTTTGCGGTAAATGGAACCGTCTTCCCGGTACATCTCCAGTTCGGATGAAGTAATGTTCTTTTCACAAAGCTCCTTCGCCTCTTCCAGTGTCAGCTGATGGCCGCCTATATTCCTCCAGATGGCAAAGGAACACGGTTTCTCCTGATTGCTGTAGTTTGAACAGTTGAAAGCCCTTGTTCCCACACGTACCTCGCCACCGCAGTGCGGACACCTGCCGATAACAGACTGCATATTTACTGCACCGTCATCAGCAAGTTCCAGCACCGTCGGGAAAGTCTTTCCTTCCTTGGTGGAAAAGCCGTCCAGAAGGATACGGCGTTTCTCTAAAAATTCAGCAATCTCCCCGTCATTCATTTTCCGGTTGCCGATGATGGCATTGATGTTGAGCACACAAGAAGGATGCTCACCTGTGTTGTTTTCGCAGCGATACCCCTTGCAGGTCTTCACCACGTTGCTGCCGCAGAACGGGCAGCGTCCTATAATCTTCTTTTCCGAATCCATATTCCTGATAAGTTACATTGTTTGAATTAATTGAATGAGAACCCCCGGTTCCAGTCCGCAACGATTCCTCCTATGATGTTCTTGCCGGACATCACGCTTGCCCATCCTTCCGGGTCAAGAGAGAACCAGAGGTCGTTCCATGAGAGTGTGCGTACCTGCCATGCCAGGATAAAGAGGTCGGTATTGACAGCCTCCAGTCTGGTCAGCACTTCGTTTGCTATGTAGTACCGCTCGGAAGAACTGAGCAGGTTTACCTTGTGCTTCTCCTTGCCTCCGTCAGAACCGCCAGTATCATAGCTTCCGGAAGTCACCAGCTGCTTCATGAACGGATAAAGCGCAGCCATCTGGGTTGCGGCATCAGCCAGCTCGTCCGAGACGATTGCAGCAATGGCCGTTCCCTTCAGGTTACTGCCAACCGATTTGAGCAGCAAGCTGCAGTTCTGAGGTATCTCCGTGGCCACCAGTTCCCCGGCACGCTTAATCTGATAGAGATTCTGCATGGCACCCTGTGCATTGGAAAGATATTCCAGCATCTTGTCCTCCACACTGTGTACCCTGTCGAGAGCAACCGTTACGGCAGTCTCGGCAGCAATGATTTTCTCGTGTGCCTTCTGACGTTTGTCATAGATATTCTTCAGTGTGGATGTCTGTGCAAAGACAGCACCCGTCAGAGTCGGGTCTGTCTGTTGTGCAAAAGTATCCGCACCTTTCAGCAAAAAAACTGCAAGGGCTGCCACTACCGTTGTTCTTAACTTGATTCTGTCCATATCATTCAGATTTTACGTCCTTTATTCCTTTGTTCGCTCAGATTCTGTTCACGTTCCTCTTTGTGTGGTGAAATCACCGGCTCCATCGGCCTGTTCAGCAGGCAGTCGTTCCAGTCCTTGAAAGCCTTCGGAGGAAGCCACTGTCCCATACGGTACCGGATGTTCAGCTGCCTGGCAACCTGGGCCAGTAGGGGACGCTCCATGTCAGGCTCGAATACCTTTCCCTTCGCTTCAATCCGGATGCCGCCGTCAGTCCTGCTTATCTTCATCTGAATACCTTCCTGCAGAGCCATCATGCGCAGTCCGTATATTCGCCCTGCCAGGTCGTTGTCAAAACAGTCGAAGGCACGTGCATTGGGAAAGCGTTCCATGACTCCGGTTATCTGCCTGTCGGAAAATGTGCCGCCCAGTGAAACCAGAGCCGCACTGTCCCCAATCTGTATCCGGTTCATCTGGTAGAAGGCCATGGCATCAAATGCAGATTCACAGAAGAACACGCTTCTTACATTGTCCGGACTGATACCCGAAGGAACAGCCACCCATGCCGAAGATGACGAATCCGTACCGGCAGCCTTCGACTTGTAGCCGCCATGTCCTCTGATTTCATATCCTCTGACTTCATTTCCCTTTCCGTCAGTATATGGGAATCCGATATTGTAGCCCTCAAACTTCCCGTTGTTCCTGTCCCTTATAAGGGAAATAAAAGGCAAAAGAGCCGTTACGGTCGCTTTGGACAGTCCGCGCCGGAAGAACAGTCCCGGTATTTTTTCGGCATCAACCGGCTTCACCTCATATCTGGAAGCATCAAATACGCCTGATGATTTTCCTGCCGATTTAACATACTCCCTGTCCTCCCTGTATTCCGGTTCAGGCATGTTGGCGAAACGTGCCATGACCTTGGCTATCTTCTGCCACTCATCCTTTCCTGATACCGTAAAGGAAGAAAGATTCTCACGGATGAGTGTCACCACATCGCCCTTGGAACCGTCACGCCGGAAGAACGTCTGTGCCGCCTTGTCGTTGGGATGGCTGACAATCAGCGTATCCCTCCTGTTACCGCCTTCACCGAGCACCAGCTCGATGTAACGTCCGACACCGGCCTTCCTGTCCAGACGGTATCCCAGGGCATATGCAATGTCATCAATCCCCACACGGGATTTCATTTCCCTGAAATTAACCTTGTAGTCACTCATGCTTTCCGATTTAAGATGTTATACAGAATTTCATATACCAAGTCCTGTACCGGCATTCCGGTTCCTGCTCATCATGGTTATCTCCGGTTCGTATGTCTTCCGTGCCGTCATGTTCAGGAAAGCCTCCTTGTCCTTCCAGTCCGTAAGCTGGAAGAATGTCCTGGCCGTTTCCCTGGAAACCTTCTTCAGCCCCAGCTCCACGCCATCGTATGACGCACGGATGGCATAGTCTCCTGAACGGGTCTTGACAAGGGCCGCGTTTTTGAAAGGCATCTCCTCGTCCGCACTGACAGGAGTGAACGGGTCATTCTTTGCCAGATAAGGTTGCTCGCCGAGGGCCAGACGTTGTTTGTCCACATGGTCAAGAATCAGGTCGGAAGCCTTGTTAACGTCAGCCATGACTGATACGATAAACTTGGGTTCCTGTTTCAGTACACCAATCCACGAGTCCAGATAGGCAGCCGAGTTATCCGTTATCCTGGAATCAAATCCCATGGAATGGCTGATCATGGCAGCCGTAAGTTCAGCCACCAGCTCCTCCTTGGCGTATTTCGGGTCACCGAACCTGCCGCCCATCTCCCTGTTCAGACGCTCCGGTGTCATGGTGGAGTGAGTCATTTCATGCAGCATGGTGGAATAATACTCCATTCCGCCACGGTAGGTTTCTTCCGGAGAACCACCGATATTGAACTGTGCTTTCATGGGCAACACCACAATATCCTTCGAGGGAGAATAATAGGCACCGTTCTCACGCTTGTCGGCACGTATCGGACAAAGCCACTGCTGCGTCTCCACCATACGGTCGAGTGCGGCATGGGTGTACATACCTTCCGTATCCCTAAGCTCCGGAACCTTGAACCTGTCCATAAGCTTCTGCATTCTTTCCGGTTGCACTTCTGCCAGATTGGTCTGTGCCACATTGTACACCGGGAATGACTTGATGAAAGGAATGACATCCATATCCTTCTTCTCTTCCTTGCTCATTGCACGGTATTCCTCCGTGCTTATCCTCTTGCCGTGACTGTCCTTTATCATCATATCCCAGTACACCACCGGGAAGGCCTTTTCACCTTTCAGGACATGAGCCTTCAGGTTATGCGCCTGCTTGAAGGTCAGATATACCGGAAGCTGGTAGTTCATGGCTGCGGTATGCATCTGAAGGAAGAAGGAATTGGAACCTGAATAGTTGCGGCCACCCACATTCTGCGGCAGTCCGGCATAACCCGATGCGCCGCCAATCCATCCCTGTTTCCATCCGGTATCCTTCATCTGCTGCATACGCTCAATCATCATTGCAGCGAAGCGGTCTATGGCCGCCTGTCCGCTGTTTCCCTGAGAGTCAGTTCCAGATGCCATAGCTGTCGTCATCCATTACCTGACGGTCCATCTGCTCGATGTCCGTCTGTTCCACATAGAACTCAGCCGATTCATCCGAAGGGTCAGTACCGTGTGACCGGCACCATTCCAGATAATCATCTGCATTCCCACTGTCCATAACAAAGCGGAGGAAACCTATCTTGCCCTCCTGCAGAAGCTCCACAAGCTCCTCATGATTCATTTTAGCTGACATATAACTTGTATTTTAGTTTTCTGATTATGTTACATTTTCATAGAAGCCGATTTCTCCACCTTTGCGGTATTGGCGGCAAGCATACCGGTTATTTCCGTATTCAGATATTTGGCCGCAATCTGTTCCCTTGTGGCTGTCTTGGTCTTGAAAAGCGAATAGCCGTCATCAAAGGAGATTTCATGCCGGGAAGTCTGTCCCTTCTCTCCGAGGTCAACCGACACCTTCCACTTGTTGTCGTTCCTGTCCTTGGCCACACGCACACCCTTGGGGTCAACACCTTCAGGAAGCTGATACTTCTCGTATGCGGATTTCAGATGCAGACGTTCCCCGAAGTTCTTTTCAATAAGCTGGTTCGGAGTGGCCACCCTGTCAAAGTAGGCATTCAGGTCCTGGCGTGAAGCCACGGCAGACATGTTCGTATCCCCAACCTGAACATAGAACTTGTATTTCCCAAAGTCAGGACGCTGCTCGTCCTTCTCCTTATAGACATTGAACTTGTTTACGGTTATGGAACCGTCCGGTCCTGCAATCTCCATTGGCATACGGAAGGCTTCCTCAGATACCTTCGGCATCAGCTTTGTCGGATAGTAGCGTTCCATCAGCTGCGGCACCGTCATTTCCTTGTTCTGGTAGGCCGCAAGGTCGGCTGCATCCATCTTCTGCGGCTTGAGCTGCTGTCCGTCAATCTTTGCGGTAAAGTACCAGTCGGCAGGATTGGTGGTACTCTGGTAGGCATGACCATGAGTTACCTTTTCACCGTTGGCAGTCACCATCTGCGGCTCACGGGGCTTTCGTTCCTGGGCTTTCTCCGTTTTCTGTCCGTCCTTCTTTTCGGTCTTTACTTCATTATCCGTCCCGGTCTCAGCTTTAGTTTCGGCTTTGGTCTTCGACTTCTTTTCCCTTGCAGGTTTTACATCAACAGTGTTCTCCACTGTTCTGTCAGGAGCTTCCTGCATACCCTGTTCCTTTTTCTTCTTTCCCATATCTGTATTGTTTTGAATGGTTCTGTCATTATTCTCAGCCTTGTCCTGTCCGGCCTTCTTCTTCAAAGGACTGTCCAGTGCATCACAGATTGCAACCCTTATTCCGGAACGTATCAGTCTGGGCAGATAAACGTCAAGTGCCGATTGTGGGAATGATGCAACCTTTACAGGTCTCTTGTAGTCAGGCAGAATCCTGTCTGCAATCTCGATGGCAAGCACTGCGGCAGCCTTGACGGCATCCTGCTTATAGAGTTCATAGAAACTGTTCCGTCTGAACAACAGCATGGCATCCGGATGCTTCTTCTTCAGTTCGTTGAACTGCCGTATGATACCGTTATCATTATCTGAATCTGTCTTTTTGGCCATAGGAATCAGTATTAGAGTTTAAGGCTGTTTGCTTTTGTTTCCTTCCGGGATGGAGAGAGTGAAATGGCACGCTCCACGGCCTGTCTGTCCACCACCTTCTGATACTCCCAACGGTTCTTGTCAGTCATGACAAGGCCGAGGTATTCAGGATGAGTCTCGTCATAGCGGAGCTTCTGCTGCCTTTCCCATTCCTTCATGTCACCCTTGATAAGCCTGAATCCCTGCTGCTCCTTCAGGTCAATGCCGACCGAAACCTTCTCACCGCCAACATTCAGTTCAACCGGTTTTCCCTCCCGTACCTGCTGCTTCTGCTGCGTACCCAGTTCAATGTCGTTTACCTTCTCCATGTCCTTCAGACGCTGCTCCAGCTTGATGTCTGTGACACGCCTGTGAATGACGGATTTTGTTTCCGGATCAAGCTGGAGATACTGCTGAGTCTTTTCACCGTTTACATTGACCGCCTTCTGTATTACCTCACCTCTGGCCAGACGTTCAGCCTCCTGCTGAGTGAGGTTGAGAACCTTGTTGCGTTCCCGGTCCAGTTCGGCACGTACCGGATAGGCAATCAGAGCCGGAGCACCGTTTTTGTCTGTAGTCATCTGGAGCTTCATCGGCATGGTGATGATGCTGCCGTTCCTTGCGTTGATGGATACCTGCATGATGGGAGTCACTTCACCTGCCATCAGCTTCTCCTTTACTTCCATGGGTAATCTGTCCGCCTTCTCACGGTCGATACCCAGTATTGCCAGTTTTTCGTATGGCAACAAATCGGACTGATTTCTGTTGTGCATTTCCATATTACTGTAATTAAGCTGTTATATTTGCGGTTCTAACCGCCTGAATGCCACAAATGTATTTACGGTAATATCCTGAAAAAGAAATGCGCAACACTATTCTGATTTCACTGCTTCTGATGTTTTTGCCGGTAAGCGTATCGGCACAGTTCTATACGATAACCAGGGAATCGGAACTTCTGCCAACAGAAAGGCAAAAAGAGGCCTACAAGCATGTAGAAAAGGATGTTATAGAAAGGGGAAAGAGTAAGATAATGACAAAGGATACCCTGATTATCGGACTGGACAATCAGAAAAAATTGGAAAATAACAGCCGAAATAGTGACAGGAAAGCATCCCTGAAAACAGAACTGCAAAAGAAAACAGATGATATTACTAAATCAGAAAATCATCTTCCTGAACTTACCATTCCCAACCTTTATAAAGAAATCATTAGAAACGGAATCCTATATCCCAAAATCGTATTGGCCCAGGCTATTTTGAAAACCGGATGGTTTCGTTCATCAGTATGCCGGAACAAGCACAATCTTTTCGGGCTTACCAGTCCACGTACAGGAAAAATGCTACGTAAATAGAACCGTGTCAAACTTTGGTTTTCATTCCTTTAACTCAATATAACTTTAGATATATCTGACATTCAGATATTTACCTGAATGTAAAATTTGATATGATCAGGCTTTTTAAGATAAACACAGTTTGAATTACGGTCTCTAATCAATTGAAAAGACAACGGTATAAATTTATTTGAATAACAGGGCACTTTCTTATTATCTTAATACTTAATTAGGCTATCGCCTTTTTTCTTAACAGACCAATCATCGCACGATTTATTGAGGCACATCCCCAATGATTTCTTCAAGAAATCAACATCATTAACAGGAATTGATTCCAATTTGATTTTTCTCTTCTGATAAGGGTCATTTACATTATCATAAAGTTCGTATGTATTATCTTCTTTTACCATGTATATATCTGTATGTACGTATCCCTTTCATCTTTGCGTATAAGATATAATGCTGACTCTGGTTTTGGGTTTTTCTTATATATACCTGTTAAAAGTCCATCAGAATAATCACTTCCCATAACTGTATCAGGTAACTTATCTCCCATATTCATAAGTCCCGACATTATGTAAACTTTTACATAATAGCGGTTATGTAAGCAATTTTATTATGTAAATAAAGAAAATATAAATCATTGATTAACAAATAGTATATTCATTTTTCACAGGATTACTTTTTACATAATATTCCTAACTTATTAGGTAAAATCATAGCATTATTTCCTAATAAGAGATATATTGAAGCTCCATCAAATCAAATAGATGGAGCTTCAATTAATATCAAACAATAAATAATGTTTTTATGGAAGAAAGTAATTTTTATGATTTAAGGAAACAAGTTGTCCAGCAACTGCGTGAAAGACATTATGCACCTTTAACTATTTGTGCATTTAAGAGTAGTTATAATAAACTGGAATGTTATATGCTGGAAAATAGAATTGAAATCTATTCTGCTCGTGTAGGGGAAGATTTTTTGAAAACTCGCCATAAAGGTGTTGCATACGCCCAACTGTCTGATTTTGAGAAGAACATGGTTAGACATATAAGAATAATGAATGAAGTTCTGCATACAGGAATTATCATTGGAAAACCAACACCGCGAAGTCCCATGTTTGAATTCAAAGGAGATTTAGGCATACAATTCAATGAATTTATTTGTCATGAAAGGAGAATTAAAAGTCCTCTAACAGTAAGTAAATATCACTTGTATTTGAGAGATTTGTTTAATTTTCTAAAAGAGAACAACAAGCTCGTTAAAGACTTTGACATTCCCAGTTGCTTATTATTCTTACGTGATTTGAAGCGACAGAAACGTCCTTGGCCTCATGTTGTATCTTCTGTAAGGGCTTTTATTAGATACTCATGTGAACGTAACTTATTAGGAGATTGTAATTTTTTTCGTTGGGATAAAATATTATGTCTCCATCGTCCAAGAAACCCTCAATTGCCATCGTATTATAGTAAGGAGGAAATAGAGAAATTATTGGTCACAATAGACAGGTCTTCTCCGAAAGGCAAACGTGACTATGCAATGATTTTACTTGCAGCACGTTATGGGCTCCGCGCTTCAGATATAGTAGGAGTTACATACGCCAACTTTGAATGGGAACTCAATCGTTTGTCCCTTGTCCAGACAAAAACAGGAAAACCTGTTTCATTTCCATTATCAGAAGAAATTGGAAGTGCCATTATTGATTATATCAAATTTGGACGACCAGAAATTGACAGTCCATATGTCTTTTTGGAACACATGGCTCCATACCAAAGAATTTCCCCCCAGGCATTACCAGGAATTGTTTCTGAATGGATGCTTTCTGCCCAAATAGATATCTCAACACGTAAACACGGTCCTCATTCTTTACGTCATAGTCTTGCTATTAACTTGTTTGAGAATGGTGAAACTCCAAGCGTTATATCTGAAATACTTGGACATTCTAATTTATCAACCACTTTAAATTATGTGAAAGTTGATTTAAAGCATCTAAGACAATGTGCACTTGAAGTTCCTCAAATTCCTGATTTTTTTTATTTAGATATATATGAGAAAGAGAACTGGTAAATTATGCAGCGTATTCTCAGGGTTAATTACCCAATATGTAGAATATAAACAAAACATAGGTTGTAAAACAACCGTAATGGAATTTATGTTGAAGCGATTTGACAAGTTTGCTAATGACAGAAACGAGAAAGCCCTTGGTATTTCCAAAGACTTGGCAGATGCCTGGTGCTGTAAATTTTCTGGAGAGTCCGAAGAAAACCGCTATTATAGGATCGTCATTCTTCGAGGATTCTCTTCTTTCCTGCAAATAATTGGATATAATTCATATATTCCAATATTACCAAAACATCAATCAAATTTTACCCCCTATATTTATACATCTGATGAAATAGAGAAGATTTTCAAGGAATGTGATAGGATTAACTCCTATTATCACTTAGTCAATTCAGCCCGATTTTCCATGCCATGCCTAATCCGTTTACTATATGGGACAGGAATCCGTGTAGGTGAAGCTCTAAAATTGAAACACAGTGATATCGATTTCAAAAATGAATGCTTATTGCTTAGAGAATGTAAAAATGGGAAAGACAGGTATGTGCCTCTTTCTCCTTCCTTGGTACTAATGTGCCATGATTATGTAGCCCAAAAACAGAAATTTGGGTTTAGTATTAATCCAGAAAGCTATTTCTTTGTAAAATGTAATGATACTTCCATCTCACCAAGGACTGTTTCAAATCATTTCAATCATATATTAGAACGTGCTGGTATTATGCGAAACGAAAATAGAAAAGGTCCTCGTCTACACGATCTCCGACATACATTCTGTGTAAATTCATTTGTGCAATTATGCAAATCAGGGAAGGATATACATAATGTGATGCTAATACTAATGACATATATGGGACATCAATCCATTAAAGCCACAAATAAGTATGTCAGAATAGTAGAGGCTATGTTTCCTGAAATTGTAGAACAGGTGGATATGGCTCATAATCATATTTTCCCTAATATGAATGAAATGATTGATTAGTTATGCGTTAAGACTTGGAATTATGACAGATTTTGGAAAATATCTCACAGATTATTTAAACCGTTATCTCACAATGGAATGTGGTTGTTCCTATCAAACGGTAAAACAATATAGTGTAACATTTATGCTTTTTATACAATACATGTATAAAATTGAACTAATAGCTCCGGAAAAACTATGCCTTAAAGAATTTACAAAAGAAAGAGTTTTGGGATTTTTACATTGGCTGGAAGATACAAGAAAATGTTCAATATCAACAAGGAACAACCGTTTATGCGCCTTACGGTCATTTTTTAAATTTCTTC
>OGDC01000030.1_pt1 | contig 44459 bp, 47 predicted proteins | sample 1570331 | NCBI WGS metagenome assembly OGDC01 (sample SAMEA2582167, study PRJEB24529) | metagenome
TCGTGTCCTGGTACGACAACGAGAACTCCTACACCTCTCAGATGGTCCGTACCATTAAGTACTTCGCTGAGAACTGCTAATCACAGCTCTACGCTCAAAAGTGCTTGAGGTGCCGTGCTGAATGACAGCTAGTACCGGCTTTGCTGGTACGGACATGCTGTGATAGGTGCGACAACAGGAACTTGAGTTCTACACCCTTCCTTTTGCGGGTTTCCGTGAGAGGAAGGGTGTTTTTTGTGTTGTTAAAATCCAGGAAACACGGCATGTTATGTAAATGATATACGGAAAACATTCACAGAAGAACGATCAGCAATAACATAATAAGGGGCGGCTGCAACATGAGATGCAACCGCCCCCCCCTATGGTGTTATTCTTTGCGAGATGCGATATAGGCGACTATCGCAAGTTAAGAAATTAGCGCAACACTCAAACAGCATATTTGCGATATGCAATTCAACGCTGTTGCTGTTGCATTAAAAAGCTGAATTGCTATAATAGCAGGAACAGCGGTCTTGTGTGCGGCTGTACTCGCTGGGTGTAGTAACCCTGACCCAGCGCTAGGAGCAACTGTATGACCACACATTTTGCCGATCGGTGATTATATCTGGAGTTTTCATGCGAAACTGGGTAATATGTAAAAAAGATTAGTGGGTAATATGTAAAAAAGATTAGTGGGTAATATGTAAAAAAGATTAGGTTGAATCGCAAATTTTTTAAGATGTGGATGGATACATTTCCTCGGATTTCTATTGATTCCCAGATATAACCATGATAAAATAATAAGAGAGGTCAAACAACAATGTTGAAAGATTGGTATCCTCCATTTTCACTATAGAGGACACTTCTGATTTGCGCAGGGGGGGAGTTGTATGGCATTGCGTTTGTTTGAGCACAACGAAAAAGCATATCATGCGGCAATCCGGATGATGGAGCAGTATGGCAAGGCCCCTGTTGTTCACCCGACCGGCACCGGAAAGAGCTATATTGCGTTCAAGCTGATCGAGGACAACTCGGAGAAGGTCGTGATCTGGCTTTCGCCCAGTGAATATATCTTCAAGACCCAGCTGGAGAGCCTGAAAAAGTTATGTCCGAAAGCAAAACTGCTGGGGCTGACAACAACAAACATCCGATACCTGAATAATAACTGTGGCATGGCCGAAGAACTTTTTGATGGACATATTGCAATCGATGTGACTCTTGGCGAAGCCGTTGTCAGAAGCATTTTGCCTATCCCGAAGTATGTGACAACCGTCTACCAGTGCCAGAAAACGCTTGCAAAGTATCAGGCACGGGTGGACAACCTGCGGGCACCAGGCATTCAGGATGTGAACCAGAAATATCTGGATGCGCTGCGCCGCGCCTTGGAACAGGCGGACGGCTTGGATAGGGTCTTTGCACATCATATCACGAATAAGGCTGGCAAGTACATCGTGTTCTGCGCCAATAAGGAGCACATGGACGAGATGGTGTCCCACGTGCCGGAGTGGTTCGCCGGGGTCAACCCGGACGTGGTGGTGTATCAGGCCTACTCGGATGACCCGAATACGGACAAGGCTTTTGCAGATTTCAAGACGGATACGAGCAATAGACTGAAATTGCTGTTCTGCATCGATATGCTCAACGAAGGCGTCTATGTGGAGGGCATTTCCGGCGTCATTCTGTTCCGTCCTACGATTTCCCCCATCATCTACAAGCAGCAGATTGGCCGGACTTTAACCGCAGGGGATAATATGACACCACTTATCCTGAATGTTGTCAATAATTTCGAAGGTCTGACCAGTATTTCCAGTCTGCAAAGCGAGATGCAGGAGGCAGTCCATCGTTTGTATGCCAACGGCGAGGGCGATAAGATCGTGACCGAGCGGTTCGAGGTCATCGAGCAGGTGCACGACTGCCGGGTGCTGTTCGAGCAGTTGCAGGCCAGTCTTTCTTTCAGCTGGGAGCACTATTTCTTCGAAGCAAGCATCTACTACGCAGAACACGGCGACCTGAACGTCCCGGCAGAATATGTGTCGCCGAGTGGTTACAACCTCGGAAATTGGGTCAAGCGACAGCGGTATACCCGCCAGAATCCTGAAAAAAGCTGCGCTGTTCTGACGGAAGAGCGGATAGCAAAGCTGGATGCCATCGGGATGCGGTGGGAGAAGGTGGATTCGAGGCCACATCGATTGGAGCTGGCGCAGGGGTCTAAAAGGAAAAGCGAAAATCTGAATGTTTCAGCTAACCACAAAACGGGGGAAGATGTCGGTTTGTGTGGATGATAGCGCGCCCCAAAACGGTTTCTGTAAAGCGCATTGGAAAAGTGCGTTGAAGAAGTTGAGTGAGTCGTAAAGAAAGAAAAGCTAAAGGAGTTATTGGAGAGGATTATGTCAAAGTTTCAGCATGATGTGATGTTGCGGATCGTAAAGCTCTTGAATGTTCTGATGATCGAGCTGCCGTTTGCGGCCTGCTGGTTCCTGTACTACTCGAACCAGACCTATGCCAATCTGGCATGGAAGGGGAATTTTGCGATATTAGGTCTGTTTTTTATCCTGTACATTGCGCTGGGTAAGGTCTACGATGCGTTCTGGATGTCCATGCAGCGGGTCTCGGAACTGGTGTACGGCCAGATCCTTGGCGCTATGGCAACCGATGGTATTTTGTACATCGTGATCTGCCTGATGTCGGCAAAGCTCTGCAATCTGTTGCCGGGTATTGCGGCAATTGTAGGGCAGCTGGTGATGGCTGCGATCTGGGCATCCTGCGCACATAAATGGTACTATACGACCTTTCCGCCGCAGAAGACCGCTGTGGTCTACGATGTGCGACACGGCATGGAAAAGCTCATCAACGAGTACGGCTTGAGTCAGAAATACGATGTGCAGGTCACCCTGAGTGTGTCGGAGTGCTTGGCAGACCTGAGCATTCTGGACGGTATGGAGACTGTCTTTGTCAGTGGTGTTCACAGCCATGAGCGAAACATTATCCTGAAGCACTGCGTGGGGAAGGGCATCAATATGTTCGTCATTCCCCGTGTGGGCGACGTTATCATGAGCGGCGCATGGCCGATGCACATGTTCCACCTGCCGATGCTGCGCGTCGGTCGTTACATGGCTAGCCCGGAGTTCCTGTTCGTTAAGCGCGCGATGGACATTGTGATCTCGCTGGTGGCACTGATTATCCTGAGCCCGTTGTTCCTGATCACGGCCATTGCGGTCAAATCCGATGGTGGTCCCGCTTTCTATAAACAGGTGCGCTTGACCAAAGATGGTAAGCAGTTTGAGATTTTGAAGTTCCGCTCCATGCGCGTGGATGCGGAAAAGGATGGCGTGGCACGTCTGTCCACCGGCGACAAAGATGACCGTATCACGAAGGTTGGCCACATCATCCGTGCTTGTCGCTTGGACGAGTTGCCGCAGTTGCTGAACATTCTGAAGGGTGATCTGTCTGTTGTCGGCCCCCGCCCGGAGCGCCCGGAGATTGCTGCCCAGTACTGCGAGGAGATGCCAGAGTTTGCGCTGCGCCTGCAGGCAAAGGCTGGTTTGACCGGCTATGCGCAGGTGTACGGTAAGTACAATACCACCCCTTACGATAAGCTCCAGATGGATCTGATGTATATTGCACACCCCAGCTTGATCGAGGATCTGAAAATTATGCTGGCGACCGTGAAGATCCTGTTTATGCCTGAAAGCACCGAAGGAGTTTCTGAGGGTCAAACCACTGCAATGAGCGGAGAAAATCACTAAATATCGACGTTTTCGTACATTTTGAACTGCTAAAAATTGGAAGAAACTCCAGAGCGGAATCAGGCACAAATGCAGCTCATACAGTAGCGTTAAGCTGGAAAGTTGGCAAATTGCCCTACATAGGGGAGATGTAGCACTCGTGATAGTGCAAAATGCTGAGAGCGCGGGTGTGAGCAAGGGTAAAACGAGTGTGAATTGAGGCGTTTATGCTCAGAAAAAGCACTTTTATGGATGCGACCGTAGCTCGTGGGTTTATGCCAGATGGCACTGTGATGATATTACCGACACTGTGGTGACTTTCACACAGCGTTATCTGGGCTGAGCGATGATAACATCATCTGCGATTTCATCCCGGTCTTGGAGATAACAAGGCGGATGTGAGCAAGATGGTGATAAACACATGGTCGCAGAGATGCTCATTCCTGTGGTGTAATCCGGCAAGAGCAAGGGAGCTACCGTAACGAGCGAGGGTGCTATCCGGACTAAAGACAGCGGTTACCGTAGCGTGAATTTGTCGAAGTTTATTGTGGCGGTACAAGACATAGCGGCAGTGTGACGCATACTGCTGAGAACGATTAGTAGAGCTTTATAAGGAATAAACGGCTCAGACTCTTGGAGAATGAGTCTGGGCTGTAATCTTTGATATGTGGAGAGGGACTATGAGTGTTGTGGAATACAGAGGATACTCCGTTCTTATGTCGGTTTATCACAAAGAGAAGCCGGAGTATCTGAAGCAGGCGATTGAGAGCATTCAGGCACAGACATTCCCAACGGATGATTTTGTGCTGGTATGCGATGGACCGTTGAACGAACTACTGGATAGCGTAATTGCTAAAAAGCAGCAGGAGATGGGTACAACGTTGAACGTTATTCGTCTCGCAAAGAACGGTGGTCTTGGCAATGCACTGAATGAAGGCATCAAGCACTGTAAAAATGAGCTGGTTGCCCGGATGGATAGCGATGATATTGCCTATCCAGACCGTTGCGAGAAGCAGATTAATGTGTTCAATACGCACCCGGAAGTGAGTATTTGCTCAGGTGTCGTGGAGGAATTTACGACAGGCCCAGAGGTTGTAGACACGAGACGCGTTCCGCCGGAAACCCATGCGGAAATCGTAGAGTTTGCAAAGAAACGGAATCCGTTCAATCACCCCTGCGTGATGTATAAAAAATCCGCAGTCGAGGCGGTTGGTTCTTACCAGGACTTCTACCTGCTGGAGGATTATTACCTTTGGCTTCGGATGCTAATGGCGGGGTATCAAGGTTACAACATTCAAGAACCGCTGCTCTATATGAGAGCTGGCTCGGATATGTATTTAAGAAGAGCTGGTTGGAAATACGCCAAGACGCAGGCCAAGTTGTTCAAATTTATGAAACAGCAAGGCTTTATTGGAGAAGGACAGTACATAAAGAGCTGTGTGATTCGTAGTGGATCATCGTTGGCTCCGAATTGGCTGCGAAAGTTTATGTTTGAGAAAGTGCTGAGGAAGTAAAGAGGAGTTTTTGCATGAAAATTGGAATCCTTACTTATTATGGTGTTCATAATCATGGAGCGGTTTTGCAGGCCAATGCGCTGAAAACTGTGCTGGAACAAAAAGGACATGAGTGTGGTTTTCTTGAGTTTGAGCGTAGTTACTCGAACATTTCTCAGCAGCAAGCTAACAAGTATAAAATTGGGCTAGGCAGTATTGGTTTCTATGCCAAGTACATGATGGAAAAAGGCATAGGAAATATTCTTTATAATGTAAGCAAAAAACGGACGCTTGGGAAATTTAGGAACGCCAATATTCCGATGATGGGTAAGTATGAGGAATTTACAGGGGATTTGGCTGTAATCGGAAGTGATGAAGTTTTTAGCCTTGAAATTGGTGTCAATCCATTTCTGTATGGTAATGGTTTGAAGGCAAAGCACATCATCAGCTATGCAGGGTGTTTTGGTCCTACGACGTATGATGAGGTCGTTAAGCAAGGACAGCAGAAGATGATTTCAGATGGACTTCGTCGGATGGATGCAGTTTCTGTGAGAGATCGAAACTCGATGGATACTGTGAAAAAAACTGCTGGAATTGACGCAATACTTGTATGTGATCCGGTTATTCTCTATGGATATGAAAGGGAGATGCAATCCTTTACTCCACCGATGAAGGACTACATTCTTATCTACTCGTATGATAAAAACTTGAATGATGAAGCAGAATATAACCATATCAAGAAATGCGCAGAAAAGCAAAATCTGAAGATTGTATCAGTGGGCTACTACCATAAATGGTGCAAGTCTATTGATGCGTCACCGTTTGAGCTACTGGGATGGATCAAAAATGCAAACCTTGTTGTAACAGATACATTCCATGGCTCTGTGATGTCTATCATTTGCAATACCCCGGCAGTTGTAAAACTGCGTGGCAATCAGAATAAGCTGCGATTCCTTTTGTCGGAATACGGTCTGCTGGACAGAACAATTTTGGATTTTTCGGAAATGGAAACTGTTGCAAATAAAAGTGTGGATTTCAATGCGGTGAATGCTGCAATTAAAGAACGCCGGGAAGCATCAATGAAGTTCCTTGATGATGCACTGGCAAACTGTCAGTAAAGAGGAAGAGATATGTTCGCTATCAATTACGAGAACTGTACCGGATGTGGCGCATGCGTTCAGCGCTGTCCCAAGCAATGCATTTCATGGACTACAAAAGAATTTGACTTTCGGTATCCACGGGTTGACGAGGCATCATGCATAAACTGTGGCTTGTGCGAAAAGGTTTGCCCAATCGATAAAGAACTAAAGGCACCGACAGCGCAAAAGGCATACGCCGCAGTACACAAAGATTCCGCTGTATTGGAAAAAAGCACAAGCGGCGGAGCATTCACTGCACTTGCGGATACAATTTTTTCTCGGGGCGGTGTTGTATATGGTGCTGCAATGCTGAATGGTATGCAGGTTAAACATATTCGCACAGAGGACAAAAGCTCATTTGCTGATTTGAGAAGTTCAAAGTACCTTCAAAGTGATACGGGAACCACCTATCAGATGGTGGAGCAAGATTTGAAACAGGGAAAGGTAGTGCTTTACTCCGGAACCCCTTGCCAAATTGATGGGTTGAAATGTTTCCTAAGAAAAGAATACGAAAACCTCTATACAGCAGATATTGTATGCCATGGAGTTGGTTCTCAGGCATATTTTGATAAGTATATGGAATTTGCCAAGGAAAGATATGGAAAAATAAAGGCACTACGCTTTCGATCTAAGGAGTACGCGGGGTGGAGTTGCGGCGTCGTCGTCGTCGTCGTCGATACCTCTAATAGCGAGAAAAAAATCCCGTATCGGGATTTTGATAATTATTACTACTCCTATTTCTTGTCTGGAGATATTTACAGGAAGTGCTGTTATTCCTGTAAGTATGCAAATACAAAGCGCGTAGGTGACTTCTCGTTGGGGGACTATTGGGGAGTGGAGGCACTGAAACTGCCGTTACAAACTGAAGATGGATGCTCACTACTTCTTGTAAACAATAATCGGGCAGAAAAACTGCTGGAAACGGTAGTTGATCTTGATAAAGTTGAAACCACAATTGAGCAGGCAGCGCATTGCAATAAGCAGCTTAACGAGCCGTCAAGATTGCCGGAAAGCCGACAAAAGCGAATCGAAGAATATGTGTCGATGAATGGACAACAGATTCAGAAAGTGTATTTAAAGACTCATCAAAAGACAGTTGTAAAGGGCAAAATGAAGGTTTTAATGCCGTACAAACTGAAATTGTTAATTAGGAGTAAGAGAAAATAATGTGACACTATAGTACATTAAGAATGAAGACGTCTGGAAATTTGAAATTTATTAGGCGTGAAAGTCTTTTTACATACTAGAGCAACATCCGTAATTGAATTAAAGAAGGAGAGCATATGCAGAAAACACAAGAAAATGATTTTACTGTTGTTATATCAACGTGCGATAAATTTTCGGATTTGTGGGATGCACATATCCTGCTCTTAAATCAGAACTGGCCGGATCGGAATGTTATGACTTTTCTGGTGACAGATAAACCCACAAAGAGAAAATATGACAGTGTTACCATAGTAGCAGCTGGGGAGAACACCGAAATTACAGAGCGCCTGAGAACGGTTATGCCGTTAGTTAAGACAAAATATATCCTATTTACTTTAGATGACTATTTCTTAACGGAAAAAATTTCTACAGCAGCAATAATCAAGGACATTGAAGATATGGAAAACATGAACATTGATTATATGCGCTTATCTTCATTATCAAGAAAAAATTTGAAAAATCGAAAGGCAATTGAAATAGCGCCCAAAATGTATCTTATGGATAATTGGGCAAGAGAATACGTTGTCAGCTTATATGCGGGTCTCTGGCAGAAAAAATTTATGGAGAGTACGTTGAGTGAGACTATGAATGCGTGGCAGTATGAGGTTGCATTAACAAAGATGGCACGCGATGCACAGGCTCGATGTGCGGTTAGTTGCCGCGAAGAATTTCCTATCCTAGATGTAATACGCAAAGGAAAAGTTCTTACAAAGGCGAGAAAGTATTTTGAAAAGAATCCAATTTATGCTGGCACAAGAGAAACGATGAAGCGCAAGGATGAATTAATGATAGATTTGCGCACATGGATGAGAGTATGGCTGCCCCTACCGCTTTTTCATGCAGCAAAAGCAATCATGCGACGCAGAGGGTATAAGTTTTTTAGCGATCAAATGTGAAGTTAGATAAAAAGGAATAACTGTCATGAGTAAACGAAATGAATTTGTAGATGTAATGCGTGGCGTGGCTATACTGCTTGTTGTGCTAGGACACACCATGACCGGATGCACAGCCAATTCTGAGTCAAGTTTTCTGTACAATGTGATATGGTCTATCCAAATGCCGTTGTTTTTTTTGATTAGCGGCTATGTTACCAAATACAGTAAAAGTATTAAGACAACATCGGATTTATGCAATTATATCAAACGTCGAACAATTGCCTATATGTGGCCATGGTTAATTTGGAGCTTTCTTGTCCGTGGCATTGTTTTTGGGCAAAGCTACTTCCTGAATGTCAAATTCCTATTTTGGCACATGGACACGGGCTATTGGTTCTTGGCGTCTATCTGGACAATAAGTATCGCATTTGGAATAAGTTCGTTCTTTGCAGAAAAGAGCAACGATAAGAGCGATAGTAAGTATATGATCAGGATGCTAATATTTTATTTGTTATGCATGGTCGCGTTGCTTGGCATTGGCTTATCTACCGGACTATCTTTTTTTGCCATCAAGCAAACCCTTTATTATATGCCGTTTTACTTTGCAGGTTTTTTGTGGGGACGGTACCAAGACAATATCATGTCTATCAAATGGGGAAAATCCTGCATCAGTAGTCTTGTTGCGCTCTGCCTTGGTGTGTGGCTATATATCATGGATCGGTACAACATATATGCTTTGCCCGATGGCGGACTGGCAATAATTTTTCGAGCAATCACCTCGCTGTGCGGTTGCGTTGCACTTTGTGGACTGTGTAAGGGAATATATAAGTCCTCAACTGCATTCGGGGGGGGGTACGCTGGTGCGGAGTTCATTCACTCGAACTTTATCTCAGCCATTATCTGTTCCTAAATCAAGTCACAATGGAGTTAGAAGCCGCGGGGAACGCGCTCCCGACTTTAATGATAACGATAAACTATGTGATTACGGTAACTTTAACAGTACTTACAGTAAATATCTTTATGAAAAACAGTATTCTTCAAAGAATATTGTTTTGTATGAAGTAATCTCAAAAATGGTGTTTTTGGCAGGAAAACGGAGCTTAGAGATATATTTAATCCATGTCTTAGTCCTTGCTATTTTGAAAACCAGAAATGCTGTAATCTTTCCGAGTGCGTTGGGCTACGCATTGGTCTTTACGAGTTTTCTGATTACGTTGGCTGCTTGCTATTTTATTATTGATGTGATCTCATGCAATGAGGTGCTCAGAAAATCTATGGCAATAAGGCCATCAATTTGAGGTGGGTATATGAGTAAAATTATAAGCGGCAATTTGGATTTGAATGCATACGTTGACGGAGAAACATTTGATTGTGAAGTTCTAATGTCAACATATAATGGGGAAAAGTATGTTGAATGCCAAATTGAAAGCATTTTATCCCAAAAAGGCGTAAATGTTAGTCTATTAATAAGGGATGATGGCTCAAAAGATAATACAGTGGAGATACTAAAGCATTACCAGGAGGTTTACCCGGGTAAAATTAGAATAATAGAAGGGGAAAACGTAGGAATCCATAAGAGCTTTGCTAGTTTGATAGAAAATGCAAAAGGATTAGATTATGTTGCTTTTTCAGACCAGGACGATCGATGGGATAATAATAAACTTCTTGTTGGTATTCTCGAACGCAGAAAGTATTCGGCCTCTTTTTACTCATCGGCGGCGAGATTAGTTGATCAAGATCTAAAAGATCTTGGAATGACGACTGCTAATTCAGCTAAATATGAGTATTTTATGTGCTCAAATTCTAAAGCTTTAACACCGGGATCGCAAGGATGTACAATTATTCTTGATAAGCAGCTATTTAACCTAATTAGAGAACATGATTATCCGCTTGACTATGGACATGATACGTGGATTACAATTATTGCATATCTGACTTCTAATTGTTTGTATGACAATCAACCTCATATGGATTATCGTCAGCACAATGAAAGTTGGACTGGTAATAGATCGAAACGCATTAAGCAATTTTTCATAAAAGTTAAATTCTTTGTAGAGGGCTTGCAGAGATATGAACATATCGCACAGGATATTTTGCAGCGGTATGGAGATATCTTGGATGTTAATAATAGAAATGTTCTTATGAGCATTGCGGAAAAAAGTAAGGGTATGGGTAAACGGGTAAGTGCGCTACATAAATTCAAATTTGGAAAATATGGTGCAATAGAGAACTTTGTCTATAAAATATACTATATTTTCTCCTAATCTGATTGCAATGTGAGTGAAATCAAGTGGAGGAGCAGTAGTGAAAAAGGATATTATAAAGGTATTTGGAACGAACCTTATAAAAATGCTGGTAGCATTTATATCGGCGTTCATTATTCCAATGGTTCTCCAAGTCGATGACTACGGAAAATTTAAACTATATACGTTTTATGCATCGTATATAGGGGTTACACATTTGGGGTATTGTGATGGTATTTATTTGAAATATGGTGGATGTTCTGAAACCCAAATAAGTAATAAAGACATTAAACATGAGTGGTCGACGTTGTTGATATATGAATGTACGTTGGCTATTGCCACATTATTGTACGGTATTTGCAACCAAGACTTGATTATTGTATGTCTTGCATTAACTGTTGTTCCCAATGTTGTTTTTACTTTCTATACGCAGATATTTCAGGCAATAGGTGATTTTTCAAAATATACGAAGATGATGAATTTATCAACGCTTGCCAACCTTATCCTTAACATGATAATGGTTTTAATGCGGATAAAGACGTATGAGCTATATATGCTGGGAAGTGTTTTAGTTCAGATATTTTCATTTATCATTGGAACGACTTCGTTTTCAAAAGAAGGGTGGATTGGTTTTTCTGGATTCTCATTTTCTCTATTATATAATTATATAAAAATGGGATTCCTACTTATGGTAGGTAATTTTGCCTACATGTTATTTATTGGCATTGATAAGTGGTTTATACAATTCACAATGACTATTTCCGACTTTTCCATGTATTCATTTGCAAGTCAGTTGATGACAGTTGTGAATATGTTTGTTACGCCAATTTCGATGACGCTTTATAGCAATATGAGCAGGAGAAAAGACAAGCAATTCGAAATAAGGATAAAAAGATTTCTTATCGTCTTTTTGATGCTGTTTCCGATGAGTATATATGCAATCTCATTTATTATTCAGCATTTTATGAAACAGTATTTACCGGCAGTTGGAATTGTTTCGATCTTGCTGATAACGCAGATTTTCCTTCTTTTAAATTTAGCGGTATTTGTTAATTTGTACAAGACATATAAAAAACAGAAAGACTATTTTATTAGGCTACTGTTAGCCCTTGTTGCTGCGTGCGTGATGGACCTTTTTGTCTATATTAATGGAGCAAGTACTGTAGGATATGCAATTGCAACGCTGATAAGTTGCTTATTATGGCTTGGATTAAACACATTGTATTTTCCATATATGAAACCCAATCTTAGAGAAATTCTATATATTGCCGCTATGTTAGGGGTATATATATTGTTATCTTTTGTTCCTAATTACTTGATAAGAATTGCTCTTTATTTTCCGGCATATCTTGTAATTACAAAGATAGTGATGGATGAGGAGTGGAAATACGCCTTAAACCAGCTTGTCCTTATAAAAAACAAGATTAGAGGGATTTAATATGCTGCTGTTGTTCCTGACCTTTTTTTCTTTCTTGCTTCTTTCGTGGGCAATATATAAAGTGAAACTTGTTTACCAAATCGGTAGTTCCGAACAAAATCGTTTGTTTTTAGTGACGTGTTTAGGTTACCTTACTATTTTGGCTTGTTTCCGTGGAATGAATGTAGGCAATGATACTCGCTCCTATTACAATTTGTTTCTTTTCTATACCGGACAGGGAACCGTACAGAATATATCAAGTGCCGGTTTGAGGTGGATGTCAAATATTGAGATAGGATACAGACTACTCAATAAATATTTCGGAACTATATGGCATAATTATCAGGCATTTATTTCTGCTATTGCTATTGTTTCATATCTGGTTTTAGGAAGATTTGTTAAAAAGTATTCTTCTAACGTCGCTTTATCAGTTATACTGATGTTTTTAATGTTTTATAGTTCATACATGAATTTGCTGCGACAAATAATAGCTCTGTCAATTGTTCTACTAGCGTTTGATGCGTTGAATGCAAAAAAGGCCTTTCGTTTTGTAATCGGCGTTTTAGTTGCTACAATATTATTTCACCACAGTGCAATAATATGTCTTCTGCTTCTACCAATGTCAAAAAGCAAATGCAGCAAAAAGTTTGCATACTTGTCGGTCGCTATTGCTGCACTCGTTGTTGCATTTGGTCGAATTCCGGCTATTATATCTTTTCTTAATATCACGACGGGGTATACGGACGTTGCAGCTGGAAGCAGTATTGTTTTCTCAATAATCAAAAATTTTGCAGTGCTTTTGTTTTCGTGGTATTTAACTAATATCAGATCGTCAAGCACATTGCCAGACACAAATAATAGTGAACTGAATCCGAAAATTTCGGATAATTTGATCAGTTGGATACCATTTATATGTCTTCTTATTTCAGTCTGTGCCCTTGGAATGCCCGTTGCGACTCGTTTCGAGTTATATTTTGAAATATTTTTGATTGTACTTATTCCAAGAATGATAACTACAAGTGCTCGAATGCCATCTAATATTCGTGTGGTTGTCAATACTTTGTTGCTCACCTTGCTGATTTATAATGCAGGAAAAATTGTCTATAGACCAGAGTGGGTTACAGAGTTTAGTTATTATCCTTTTTGGAGCAAATAGTCAACTATATAAGGAATTCATCTTAAAAACTATTTACGTGGAGGAAAATTAAAATTTCTGCATTTGATAACGCTACCCTTATGATTACTGGTGGTACTGGTTCTTTTGGTTCTACCGTTCTGAAGCACTTCCTGGATTCTGACCTGAAGGAAATCCGCATTTTCTCTCGTGACGAAAAGAAGCAGGACGATATGCGCCATGAGCTTCAGGCCAAGCATCCGGAGAATGCTAAGAAGGTTAAGTTCTACATCGGTGATGTCCGCAATCCTCAGTCTATCCGTGATGCTATGCCTGGTGTTGATTACATCTTCCATGCTGCTGCTCTGAAGCAGGTTCCTTCCTGCGAGTTCTTCCCCATGCAGGCCGTCCAAACCAACATCATCGGTACTGATAATATGTTGCACGCCGCCATTGATGCCGGTGTCAAGCGTGTCGTCTGCCTGTCCACCGATAAAGCAGCCTACCCCATCAACGCTATGGGCATCTCCAAGGCCATGATGGAGCACGTCATCTACGCCAATGCCCGTGTGGCTGCTGAGCGTGGCGGCACCACCATCTGCTGCACCCGTTACGGCAACGTCATGTGCAGCCGTGGCTCTGTCATCCCTCTGTTCATCGACCAGATCAAGGCTGGCAATCCCATCACCATCACCGATCCCAACATGACCCGCTTCCTGATGAATCTGGACGAGGCTGTGGATCTGGTTATGTTCGCCTTCCAGCACGCCAATCCCGGCGACCTGTTCATCCAGAAGGCGGATGCCTCTACCATCGGCGATCTGGCTAAGGCTGTCCAGCAACTCTTCGGTGATACCGGCACCAACATCATCGGCACTCGTCACGGCGAGAAGCTGTTCGAGACCCTGATGACCCGTGAGGAGCGCTTGCGTAGCGAGGATATGGGTCACTACTTCCGTGTTGCTGCTGACAACCGCGACCTGAACTACGATAAGTTCGTGGTCAAGGGCGAGGTTCATACCATGGCTGACGAGTCCTACACCAGCCACAACACCAATCGGCTGGATGTGGAAGGCACCGTCAAGAAGATCATGACCACCGAGTATGTCCAGAACGAGCTGAAGGGTATTCCTAATGTCTAAGGAAAAGCTGCTGCTGGTTGGAGCAGGTGGTTTCGGGCGTATGGTGGCGGAACAGGCGATGCTCCAATACGACTGTGCTTTTGTGGATGATGGGCAACCCGTAGGCACTGAGATCTGTGGCATTCCGGTGGTTGGCGGCCTTGCTGATCTGCCGGAGCTGCGGAAAGAATATGGTTTGCTGGTGGTGGGCATCGGCAGCAACCAGTTCCGGGCGCAGGTGTATGAGAAGGCAAAAGCCCTTGGCTATGCGTTCCCCAACATCATTGCTCCCAGTGCCTACATCAGTCCATACGCCAAGTTGGGATGCGGCTGTGTGGTGCTGCAAAACGCTTGTGTTCAGAATGGTGCCTCTGTCGGAAGCGGTGTTCTGCTGAATGCCGGAACGGAAGTCCACTGTGATGCAGCGGTAGGGGACTACGCCCTAATTTACACCAACAGCGTTGTTCGCACCGGTGCGACTGTGGGAAACTTTACTCGCATCGGCAGTAACTGCACCATCTGCAATCATGCAACTGTGCCGGATGGCGCAGATATTTCAGACTGCACCGCAGTACATGAAGAGGTGAGAGAATGAACATTCTAGTCACAGGTGCCAAGGGCATGGTGGGAACCGCCCTGTGCAACAACCTGAAAAACATCCGGGATGGGAAAAATAAGACCCACCCGGCATTGAATATTGAAGAAATCTTCGAGTACGATTTGGATTCCACCCCGGAGGAGTTAGACGAGTACTGCCAGAAAGCAGACTTCGTGTTCAATCTGGCAGGCGTGAATCGCCCGGAAAACCCGGAAGACTTCATGAAGGGCAATTTCGGCTTTGCATCCGATCTGCTGAACTGTCTGAAAAAGCACAACAATAAGGCAACCATCATGCTGTCCTCCTCCATTCAAGCCACGCTGGCTGGACGTTTCGGCAACAGTGAGTATGGTCGGAGCAAAAAGGCTGGCGAGGAGCTGTTCTTCCAGTATGCTCAGGAGACTGGGGCTAAGGTTGCGGTTTACCGTTTCGTGAACCTGATGGGACATAGCCGCCCCAAGTACAACAGTGCCGTCAGCACCTTCTGCTGGGCGGTTGCCAATGACGAGCCCTTCACCGTCAATGACCGCAGCACTGAGTTGGAACTGCTGTACATCGATGACCTGGTAGAAGGAATGTTCGATCTGCTGGAGGGCAAGGAGCAGCACTGTGAGTTTGACGGTGTGGAAACTGTCCTGAAAGCAGACGGGCGCTATTGCTGTGTTCCCGTGACACACAAGGTAACACTGGGCGAGATCGTAGATCTGCTGCAGGAGTTCAAGGAACAGCCGACTACGCTCATGATGCCGAAAATGCCGGACGGTTCCTTTGCCAAGAAGCTGTATTCCCTGTACCTGACCTATCTGCCCACCGACAAATTCAAGTATGCCCTGAAGATGAACGTGGACAACCGTGGTTCTTTTACCGAGCTGGTACACACTGCTGACTGTGGACAGGTGAGCATCAATATCTCGAAGCCCGGTATTACCAAAGGCCAGCACTGGCACAACTCCAAGTGGGAGCTGTTCATTGTGGTAGCTGGGCACGGCTTGATTCAGGAACGGAACATCAACACCGGAGAAACGGTGGAGTTTGAGGTTTCTGGGGACAAAATTGAGGCTGTCCACATGGTTCCCGGATGGACGCACAATATCATCAACCTGTCCGAGACGGAGAATCTTGTGACGGTGATGACCTGCAACGAAATTTTTGACCCGAACCACCCGGACACCTTTTTTGAGCCAGTGTAAGAAAAGAATACAGGTTGACGTTAGGAGATTTTTATGGAACACAATTTTACATGGAAAAACGATGGGCGTACCAAGGTCATGATTGGCTGTGGCACCCGTCCGGAGATCATCCGGCTGGCAGCCGTCATCAAGCGCTGCCGGGAATATTTTGACTGCTGCGTGGTCTACTACAACCAGAACTGGGATAGAAACCTTTCCACTGTTTTCTGGGAGGATTTCGAGCTAAAAAATACCTTTGGGGAATATGGCCCGGATATTCTTGTCCCCGTGGTGGGCGAGAATCTGGGCGTGACCTGCGGCAATATTCTGGGGCGCAGCTATGAGCTTCTGTCTGAATTGCAGCCGGAGGGCTATCTGGTGCTGGGCGATACCAACTCCTGTCTGTCTGCCATTAGTGCAAAGCGGCTGCACATCCCGCTGTTTCACATGGAGGCCGGCAACCGCTGCAAGGATGAGTGCCTGCCCGAGGAGACCAACCGCCGCATCGTAGACGTGATCTCCGACGTGAACCTGTGCTACTCCGAGTTTGCCCGGAAGTATCTGGCGGATACCGGTCTGCCCAAGGAGCGCACCTACCAGACCGGCTCTCCCATGGCGGAGGTGCTGCACATGAATCTGGAGAAAATTCAGAAAAGCGATGTGCTGGAGCGCCTGGGGCTGGAAAAGGACAAGTATATTCTGCTATCCGCCCACCGAGAGGAGAACATCGACTCTGAAAAGAACTTCCTGAGCCTGTTTACCGCCATCAATGCGCTGGCAGAAAAGTATAATATGCCGATTCTGTATTCCTGCCATCCCCGCAGCAAGCACCGCCTGGAACAGAGCAGCTTCCGGCTCGACCATCGTGTCCGCGTCAATGAGCCGCTGGGCTTCAACGACTACAACAAGCTGCAAATGAACGCTCTGGCAATTGTCTCCGACTCCGGCACTCTGCCCGAGGAAAGCAGCTTCTACCTGTCCATTGGTCATCCCATTGCCGGCGTGTGCATCCGCACCAGCACGGAGCGTCCCGAGGCACTGGAAGCCGGTGACTTCATCCTGGCCGGCATTACCACCCGGGAACTGCTCAACGCTACCGATATGGCCATTAAGATGAAGCAGAAGGGTGTTCTGGGCAAACCCTGCCCCGATTATGTGGACGAGACCGTGTCCATGAAGGTGGTTCGCATCATTCAGGGTTATGTGAATGTAGTTAATAAGATGGTGTGGAGAAAGTACTAATTATCCACACAGCAGTCATGTGAAAAGCATGGCTGTGCTGCTCGTATATGCTACCTCTCCGTGGTGAGCAGCAGGCAACGGATAATTATCTGGCTAAAGGCACATTTCTATTCGTCAATTTGCTCTTTGGATGAGGAAAAACTATAATGGGAAAGTATTTTGGAACCGATGGCTTCCGTGGCGAAGCTGGAATCACGTTGACCGCTGACCACGCATACAAGGTGGGCCGCTTTCTGGGCTGGTATTATAATGCTTTGCGTGAGCGCAACGGCAACAATGAGCCTGCCCGCATTGTCATTGGTAAAGACACCCGCCGCAGCTCTTATATGTTCGAATATAGTCTGGTTGCAGGTCTGACCGCTTCCGGCGCAGATGCCTACCTGCTGCACGTTACTACCACGCCTTCCGTGGCTTACATTGCTCGCGTGGATGACTTTGATTGCGGCATCATGATCTCTGCCAGCCACAACCCCTACTACGATAACGGCATCAAGCTGATCGATTGCTACGGTGAGAAGATGCCGGAGGAAATCTTACTGTTAGTCGAGGATTACATTGACGGAAAGCTCCATGTGTTCGATAAGGACTGGCCGGAGCTGCCTTTCGCTCACCGGGAACACATTGGCTGCACGGTGGACTATGTGTCTGGCCGCAACCGCTACATGGGCTATCTGATCTCTCTGGGCATCTATTCCTTCAAGGGTGTCAAGGTTGGTTTGGACTGCGCCAACGGCAGTTCCTGGAATATTGCCAAGTCTGTGTTCGATGCGCTGGGAGCTGATACCTACGTCATCAATGCACAGCCTGACGGTACGAATATCAATAATAACGCTGGCTCTACCCACATCGAAGGCCTGCAGAAATTCGTGGATGAAAAGGGTTTGGACGTTGGTTTTGCTTATGACGGCGATGCTGATCGTTGCCTGTGTGTGGATGAAAAGGGAAATGTCATCACTGGCGACCATATCCTGTACATCTACGGCTGCTATATGAAGGAGCGTGGCAAACTTCTGACCAACACCGTCGTTACCACTGTCATGTCCAACTTTGGCCTGTATAAGGCTTTTGATGATAAGGGCATCGGCTACGCCAAGACCGCTGTGGGTGACAAATATGTCTATGAGTACATGGCTAAGAACGGCTGCCGCATCGGCGGTGAGCAGAGTGGCCATATTATCTTCAGCAAGTACGCCAGCACTGGTGATGGCATCCTGACCAGCCTGAAGATGATGGAAGTCATGCTGGCAAAGAAGGTTCCCATGAGCAAGCTGGCTGAGCCGCTGAAGATCTACCCGCAGGTTCTGGAAAATGTCCGTGTGACCGACAAGAAGGCTGCGCAGAACGACCCGGCGGTGCAGGAGGCAGTCAAGGCAGTGGCCGAGGCTTTGGGCGATACCGGTCGTATTCTGGTGCGTGAGTCCGGCACTGAGCCCCTTGTCCGCGTGATGGTGGAGGCTCCTGACCACGACACCTGCCAGAAGTACGTTTCTCAGGTCGTGGAGGTCATCAAGAGCAGAGGCTACGGAGTTTGAGTGCAAACCTGAAACGAGGATGTGGAATCCTGCTGATTGTATTTGTGATTCTTCTTTCTATCTTGGCGTTGCTGCCTGATGCGGATGTTGATCACGATGCAGGATACACTGCTTCAGAGTTGAGTGTCGGAGAAACCGTAGATGGAAGCGTGACCAGCACAAGCTATGTGAATCCTGATGGAGTGATCACAGAAGCTATTGATATAGGCTATGCGACCGTGTGTAGAATGCGTGATGATAACGGCCGAGTTGTAGAAGAACGTTATCTTGATGCAAACGGAGACCCTATGGCAAGGTATGTGGATTATTACGGATTATCGTATGAATACGATGAAACGAGTACGGCAATCACATATCTTGATGCCGAAGGTAATCCGATAATACTCAGTGATGGATACTCTACTATTGTCAGAACGCAGGTTGATGGCAGGGCTTCCGATGATTTCTACTATGATTTGAACGGACAGCAGGTACAGTGCTCCGGCGGATACTATGGGCTTCATCGTGAGTTTAATACTGAAGGCCAGAACACTAGTTTGACATTTCTCGATAAAGACGGTCATGTGGTGAGCACTTCATCTGGATATGCGATTAAGACATACCAGCGTGATGGGAATGGAACTGTTGTCTGTGAGCAGTATTTTGACACAGACGGGAACCCAGCGAGGTCTTCGCTTGGTCAGTATGGCGAGTCATACAAGCGCAACGAGCAAGGATACATCGGCCAGATCACCTATCTTGACGCAGATGGCAACCCCGCCTCTACCAATGCAGGCTATACCATCCTCAAACGTACCTATCATAGAGATGGAACAGCAGATACGGATATGTATTTTGATGCGAATGGCAACCCAAAGGCTTTGTCTAAAGGGCAGTACGGCATCAAGCGCAGTGGCAAGGTGAACCTTCTGCTTGACAGAAACGGCAACAATATGCTGTGTGTGGACAACATTCTGAATGTCTTCCCGTGCATGGTGGTTGTTCTTGGCTGCGTTGTCTGTTTGCTGATGATTGTTCTTCCGAAGAGTTTAAACGTAGTACTGACGATTGTTTATGTGGCTTTCATCCTTTATGAAACACTGATGTTTCGTGAGTCAGGGGATGCAAGAACGAATTTTGTCCTCTTTTCCTATGCTGGGAAGTTCTTGAAAGAGCAATCTGTGAGAGTTGGGGTCATCAATAACATCTGGCTGTTCATTCCGCTTGGAACGGGGCTGTATAGGTGGTTTCAGAAGAAATGGGTGTTGCTGATTCCTTTCGTAGTGTCTGTGGCAATCGAAACGACCCAGTATATTACGGGACTTGGCATCGCAGAGTTCGATGATGTGTTCGGTAATACGATGGGCGGATGGATCGGTGTGCTGGCGGCATACACCATGATGACGTGGCGCAAGGGAAAAATCAGTCATCATCTTCTACACCATCCCACCCGATGAACTCTTCCTCGGCCTCGTCAAGTTTCGACCAATCAAGGTACTGCCCGCAGTTACCGCAGTAAGACTAGTATTCGTACTCGATGACTTTCTTGCACCGAGGGCAAACGGAGAAGCAGTTCCGGTCCTTGTAGATTCGGACTGTGTTTACAGCCATGGGCAAACGATATGTAGGAGAGAGCAGTATGTCAAGGATGGCGTGAGTGAGAGGACGCTTCTCTGGAGTGTCCTCCCAGACATCAGCGGAGTTCTGATGGCGGAATCTTTTGAAAGTAAACTTCATTTTATAATCACCTTAAAGCATAGATGATTAACACGGACACTTGGATGTATATATGTCCGATTTTGCCCGTTATCCTTGAAAATATATACTATATAGTATATATTTAAGTTATGAGAGTCATGCCTTACAGGTGTGTTGCCTCAAACGTTATCTGGTGTGATATTTGAAACAAGAAAGGCGAGTAGATGGGCAAAAAGGATTCTTCCACGGAAATGGAAAAGATTGGAAAGCTGATATATAAGGATTTGGGCCATCCAGCGTTGTCACAAGTTGGAAATGCGGTAGGAAGCTTAATAAGACTTGTAGCCTTGCCGATTACCTTTTTGGGGTTAACAGCAGAAGAATTAGAAAAGAAATATGCAAAGTTTATACAAAAAACACTTGAAAAGGTTCCGGAGAAAAAGCGAATTGATCCAAAGGCTGTGGTTGCTGCACCGCTTTTGGATCATGTGAAATTTGTTTTCGATGAGGAAAACTTATCTGAGATGTTTTCAAATCTATTGGCAAATGCGATGATGGAAAATGTCGAAGCTATGGTACACCCTGCATTCGCCGAGATGCTTAAGCAACTTAGCCCTTTAGATGCAGAGTTTATGTTTTTATATTTTAAGGATGAAGATATTGTTGAACAAGAAGATATTAAATGGAAATATGGTGAAGGACAGCTGTCTTTAACTATCGAATCTTTACTTCGACTTGGTATAATAAACGGAATAACATATGACAATAGAGATGATGTCGCTTATGCGCTTACTGATTTTGGTAAGCTGTTTCGTGATTTATGCTTGATGACACCGACAGATATAGAACAAGACGAATTTGTATTTCAGGATGAACAGAACAATGCATATATCAGTGGAAAGTATGCGTTTTCCGATACTTTTGGTACAGTGAGAAAGTCGGAAAAAAACGGGCATTTGTATATAAGACATAAATTTTCAATTGAAGATGTAGACAATGGAAGTCAAATAGCTGTTGTCTTTAGAGTATACAATAATTATTCTGAAGAGAAATCTTTAGAGAGGGTGTATTTAGAAAGTCAAAGGGGAAAGATTTATGCGGCAGAGAATAAAATGCCTGTCACAATAAAACCTAAAAAGTTCTTTGACTGTATATTTGCGATTAAATCAAAACAAATGCTTGAGGAACTGGAAAGCGGAAACGGAAAATATGTAATTCAAGAGGGAAAAATGATATATGAGATGTCTGTAACAGAGGCAACGAGAAGAGAGATAGCAGTTTATTTGAAGTATTTTAAGGAGGACAACTAAAATGTGTGAACGAATTGAAATTAATAGTGAACAGGATTGGCAGGATTTTCTTGACTCTGCAACGCGTGAAGAATTGGAAATCCTGAAAGAGGATATTCTTAGCGGAAAGGCCTTTTCTGATGATGATAATGATGACGAATAATTTCGCTCTGTACTTTGAATCATTGAAAATAGCTTTATAGATATGTAAATTTAAGCTGTGAGGCTGTAGTAAAAGCACCGCACAGCTTTGCCGCTCGAAACTTTGCACACCCCTACGTGGTGAGCGGCAGGCAACGCAGTGTGGATACTGTGGCTGAGATGCAGGGACGAGATATTAGGGACATTTAGGTGAAATCATGGATTCTTCGACGATAAGTACAGTTGTTTCGTTAGGTTGGGATAGTGTGTTAAAACTCATGGGTTCCATAGTGCTGAGCCTTGGAGGGGGCGCTGCCATTGCGCTTTTCATTTTCCACTTTATGGCGGATCGTTTGGCGGAACGTCTGAAGGGAAAATATCAGCTTGAATTGGATAAGAAGTTTGAAAGCTATAAGGCTAATCTTGACAATAAAAAGTATGTGACGAAAACAAAGTTCGATGCAGAATTTGATTTGTATAGAAAATTATCAAAAGCATACTTTGAAATGGTGAAATGTATCAACGTGATGATTCCTCAAGGCTTATCTACGGTGCCTGCAAATGAAGAACTGCGAAAAAAAGTGGATGAGGATCACTATACTGCGGCTCAAAAAGCAGTTGTTACAGCACAGGATGAACTAAATAGCAATGCAGCTTTTATTCCCGAGACCTTTTATAACCAATATGAGGCTATTCGTCAACTTTGCATTTTGCAGTTGGACGAGTTTCAGGAGCGTTGGAATGTGGGATCACTTGTGCCCCAGAAAGAGAAAGAAAAAATATCGGTGGAAGCCTATAAGAGAACAGGTGAAATAAATGAAAAGTTCAAAGAGTTAAACTGCGAACTTAGGAAATATTTAAGTGAATTAGATGTTATTGACTAATAAGAAAAAATATACATAACGATGAAAGCAATATTTCTGATATTGCCATCCAACTTCCACAGTGCTATACTAACATCAAATCTTACATATTCTTTCGGGAGGTATCATCCTATGCCCAGAACCAAAGGCAGCAAAAACCGTGTTACCGCATCTACCGACTTCGATGCTCAAATCGCAAAGTTGCAGAAAGACAAGGCAATGCTCGAAGAAGGTCTTTCCAAGACTGTCGCCCATATCGAAGAGCTGAAGACCGACATCAAGTCTCTGCGTGAAAGTCTAAAGCCGCAGAAGGCGGAGATCAAGCAGACCGAAAAAGAAATCGCAAAGCTGGAGGCCAAGAAGGCTGCCGTCGAAGCGAAGGCCGCCGAAGCTGCTAAGAAGGTTGAGGCCGAAGCTGTGCTGAAAAAGCTGCTGGCATCCGGTATGACGGCAGATGATATCCTCGAAAAACTGAAATAAAGCAATACGCCGTGTGATCAGAAAAAATCTAGGAGTTCACACGGCATATTTTGAAGCACGATTTATAGTTTGTGACGAAAATAAAAGGATAGAGGTGACTATCTGTGGGCAAGCAGCGCAGACCCGGCGGAGGGCGAAAGAAATCAAAATCGAAATACAGTGCCGAGAAGAATCTGGCGAAGCAGATGGAAGCAGCAGTGCTACTCTATAAGGACAACATGACCCTGCAAGCCATCGCAGACGGCCTGTCCCTCAATCCTATCAAGGTTCGGAAGTTGCTCATCACTGCAGGAGTCTATGAGTCAGACACGGCAAAGCTCGTACAGCAGACATTCAACAATTTCAGAAACACACAGAACTATAAGATTGCTGTCACCTCCACTATGTCTGCCTTACAATTGTCTCGTCCCTCTGTGACCTCTTATCTGCCGTATGAGAAAGGCGTGTACTTCCCGGAGGATGCCGATGCGGAGAACATCAGCACCGGCGCTGAACGTCAGCGTCATTACCGAGCGGTCACAGCGCTGAAGAAGAATCCGTGTGAGGAGAACCTCTGGAAGTGCGTGGTGGCTTTTCGGGGATATAAGTTCAAGACTCTGTCCGGCTTGCCCTTTACATACAAACTGAAGAAGGGCAGGGGAGATGAGTTCACCAAGGAACTGTGGATCGACCGCAGGGAGAGTAGCAAGAGCCTTGCATGGAGCTCTGTCATGCGGGCATATCAGAATATTGGAAAAGTTGGAGAGGTCGTGGACAGACCCAAGGCTTTGGGAGACATCCGGGGTGTGTCGTATATCTATGGGGTGTTCTACCGATTTGGCTTGATTGACGTGCCGAAAAAGGTTAAAGAGAAGATGACGAAGTGATAAGGGTGTAGGTATAGTTTGTGACGAAAATAAAACTGCCCTCCGTGTGAACCACAGAAGGCATACGCCATCACCCATCAACAGAATGAGATGATAATATACCGTTTTAAGGCTGAATGTGATATGATAGAAACGGCGGTTTACCGTACTACTTGTAAAGGGCAGGTGAATGTGCAGATGTACATCATTTGTCATAGCGAGAAATTCGTGTTCAATATTGATAAGATAGTTGAAGCTATCACAAAGGCTTCAAAAGCAACATTGAATCGGATGAACACCCGAATCACCAAGGAAATTCAACAGTTGTTGGATTTGGGTGATAACTCGCTTGAAGATTTTCCGCATTCCCAGTGGCTCTATGAAAGAATTGCAGAGTTGGAACGGATGCGGAAGCACATTAAACTCCTGAAAAAGGCGAAAAGTAATAGAATTCCAGCGAAGTTGCGCACACTTTGGCTTTGCAGGATAAAAAACAGCAGTCGAACATTAGCGAGCACATCACTTGACCCAATGAGCATCGCACTGCCTGTTCCGCCCACGTTTGAGGCTGCCTTGAGTAGTTTCGGACGTGGGAGGGATTTGGATGCCCTCGCATGCTGAAGAACACTTCGATGCAATCGGAAACTACTACCATATTATAGATCCAGAGGGAACATTGTCTGAAATTGAAAGGGCAAAAAAGGAGGTTGAGGTACTAAATGGTATGCCGAACAGCTTCCCAAAGGCTCTTTGCTATGTAATGAGACTTTCAGGATTCACGAAAGAGGCACTGGCCTTTGAATCGAAGGTGTCTGAGTCGACGATTGGCCGCTACAGAACTGGAAAGGTTAAGCACTATTCTGAGAAAAATGTAGTGGCGCTGTGTGTTGCTATGCACCTTCCACCGTGGCTTTCATTTAAACTCATAGAAAAAGCTGGCTTTGCGTTGGCTGAGACCGAAGAGCAGCAGGCGTTTATGACGGTTCTTACCTGCATGTTTATGAGATCCGTTGATGAAGTGGATGAATACCTAAAAGTAAGAGGAAGTGAGCCGTTGGGTCAGGTAGCTGCATAAACTCAATACCTAATAGCCGACATGATAAAGAGCCGTGCGTCCAATTCCCAGACATGGGAGAAAACGCACGGCTCTTTCGTTAAAACAAGTGGACTTTAAGTTTAAGTACGGAGGCAATTCTGGAAGAAGTTGTCATCAAGGATAAGCTGGGCATCTGTATGATGCTTGAATTTGAAAAGATTCTGACCTTTGACGCCAACTACAACTACATTTTTACCGATAGTATTCAGAATGTCCATGACAGGAATGTAATCGGTGTCACCACTCATGATGATAGCAGTGTCGAAAGCGTTATGAAATCCTTTCGTTAAAACATGTGTTGCAAGATTAACATCGGTTCCTTTTTCTTCAATATAATAAGTGGCAGGATTATTTATATCCATTGTTGCTCCGGCAACCGGACGTGCCACATGTTGACCTTCAATAACCGTAAAGTAATCTTGATTTTTCAGACCCGTAATCCAATTATAGGTTGATTTTCTTTTCGCATCAGTGATGAGAAAATCGTCTGGCTTAGGAGCAAACAAAAAGGTCTTGACTAGTGTATGCGGATTGGAAAGCAGATTGACGACCTCTTTTGGAATTTTGTTAAAGTCAAGTTTTGGGACGACCGTTTGCACATGGGTAGGAACAGGAGTCCCAGCAGCAAGGGCCGCACTTTTCGCATCTTCCAGACACTTAGCACGATAATAATTATACTTAGAAATATCAAAATTCTCGAAGTCGATAAAAACCATTGCACGTAACATTCCAATTGACCTCCGATAATAACTAAAGGGTTGCCTGCTCGAAAGCCAAACAACCCTTTACTAAACACTATAGAACCGAAGTTCAATTATCATTATATAGGCTATCTGGCAAAAAGTCAACATAAATATGGGATTATATCGCTATTGTTCTTCATCTTCAGCCCTTGCCCGGAGCAGGTCTTGAATCTCTTTCTTCGTGGCCGACTGGACGGCAGCTCTTTCCTGAAATTTGACCTTGCCGCAGTCAGGGCAGCGGTCAGGCAGTGACTCTGCCTCAAAGCAGTAATGGCAGACATCACAGAAATAGTAGTTCACAGCGTTTGCACTTCCAATCTGTGTAGTAATATTCTTTTATATCTCATCGGGATACTTTTCTATCCTAAGGTAATCCTCAATATTGGTGATGCCCTCACCGGCAAGATCGGCAATGTCATCGAAGGGAATGATGACCGGCAGCTCTTTCTCAATGCCCACAGCTTTTCTATCACTGTCCTGCATGACTTTCAGTTCTCGATAAACTGGGTCGATCATAACAACTGTGCCAGTCAGACTTATGTACTTGCCGGTACTTTCTGCGGCCTTCATAAAGTACCGTACTACAACCTTCATGCCTTTCTTGACCTGCAGGAGCTTGTCAGAAAGATTGTTCTTCTCTTCATCGGAAAGCTCCACCTTCTTCACCAGCAGCTTGCTTGCGCCCTCGCTGGAAATTTCATCATCGAAGCCACGCAGCGCAGCAAAGGGGCTGAATATCTTTGCCCGGTTTGAGAGTGCCATCCGTGGATGCTTTACTGGAGGTTCAGGACGGCTGAGATGGAGGATGTCCGCATACTTCAGGGCAACCAGCCGCCCTTCCTTGGTATTCTTGGAGTCTGCCATAAAATCCTCCCTCGGTTACTTGGCTTTGTGACCGCCGATTTGACCATTCCGTTCTCGCATGGTTGCGCCATCCAGATAGTTCGTTCCCTTCAAGACGGCGTTCTTACCAAACTTCTTCTTGATGCCGAGCATGGTCGCTTGCAGGGATTTCTCCCGCTCCAGCTTGCTGGTGTCAGTGAACAGATCTATTTGTAAAATACCCTGATCCTTGACCACACGGTTTGCCGCTATTGTAATTCTCCGCACAGTTAGATTTCTGTTGGCAATGCGGTCGAACAGCTCTACCGTGGCGGACATCAGTTGGCTGCTGAGATTGGTCGGGTTGTCTAGCCGTGTACTACCGTGAGCACCTTTCGGAACAGTGCGGCCGTAGTGGTCGATGCGGACAGGACCGTGGTAGATGCCTTTGTCGCAGTTCTCGCGGTCATACCCGATGCCCAGTGTAAGGCTGTCCGTGACCAGCCCCTTGTCTGTAAGTTGGAACACCAGACTGTCGGTCATCTCCTGGACGATGATTCGAGCCTTATCATAAGGATAAGGACAGGAGAGGACTTGCCCTTCAGACAGGCTGTTTGTTTCCGGCCGATAGGCGTTGATCTCCTTCATCCCGCAGGGCTCCAGCCCCCAGGCGTGGTCGATGAGAATCTCAGCGTCTATGCCGAACTCCTTATATAGTATCTCAGGGAAGTGAATGCTGGCTCTTGCCAGCTCACCCATCGTATGGATACCGTGCTTTTCCAGTCTGCGAACGGTGCCGGGGCCAGTCTGCCAGAAGTCCGTGAGAGGCTTGTGATCCCAGAGCAGATATCGGAAAGATTCTTCGTCAAGCTCTGCGATGCGGACACCGTCCTTGTCCGGGGCAGCGTGCTTGGCAGTAATATCCATTGCAAGCTTCGCCAGGTATAGATTGGTGCCGATCCCTGCGGTGGCGGTGATGCCGGTGGTGTACAGAACCTCCCGAATCATGGTCATGGCAAGGTCGTGGGCAGACATTTTATAATGAGTAAGGTACGCGGTGGCATCGATAAACACCTCATCGATGGAATACACCACGATGTCCTCCGGGGCAATATATTTCAGATAGATGCCGTAGATCTGCCGCGACACTTTTTCATAGTACGCCATCCGAGGCGGTGCCACCAGATAGGATACCTCAAGAGAGGAGTCTGCTGCAAGGGCGGTGGCATCGTAGGACGGTGCGGACAGTGTAGCCTTGCCATCCTTATACACAGCAGTGCGATTCTGGATGGCATCGCGCAGGCGACCGTTGTTGACTTCCTTGACGCGCTGCACGACCTCGAACAGTCGAGCGCGGCCGGGAATGCCGTATGCTTTCAGAGAAGGGGACACAGCCAAGCAGATGGTTTTCTCGGTGCGGCTTGCATCGGCCACGACCAGATTAGTGGTCAGCGGATCGAGATGCCGAGCAGCGCACTCTGCGGAAGCGTAATATGATTTCAGGTCTATCGCAAGGTATGTGCGCTTTGCCATGCTGTGTCACTCTCCTTCCATTAGGTTGTCCGCTCCACATACCAGCGTCCAAGCCGTCCGGTAAAGCGAGGGTCGATGTGTTCAAAGAACAAGTGTTTCTCCTTGCCCTGAATGAGAACCGTGAAGCAGTCACCGGTGCAGTCATTGTCTGCTGTGCCAGCCGGTCGAAAGTCTCGGACGGTCTCAATAGGAAAGGTTCTGCCGTCTGCCCATGTGATGGAGGTCGGCAGCATATAGCCGGTAGAATCGAATTCCGAGGCGACCTTCACATAGACGCGCTCGATCTTGGTTCGTTTTGGAATAGCCATGTGGGTCACCTCCCACTATTAAAGGTGCCCGGCATCATCCGAAATGACACCGAGGAAGTTTCGGTCGGGCATATCGGGAAGGCGGAAACGGTTGTCATCGTTCATCTGCTGTAGCTTCAGCAGCAGCAGGTTCACATTCGTGCCAAGCTGCCGAGCAATCTGGACGATGTCAAAGCCATCGCTGACCAGTTCCTCAATCGAATTTTCGTCGATGAGCAGGTTGGCAGCGAAAAGGTTCGCTTCATATTCGGTTGTACTTGTAATGTCAAACAGCTCAAACTCCATCAGCCCGGTTTCAGACTTTCCAAGAGAGCGATGGAGAAGAGCGTGGCCCAGTTCGTGGGCGCACGCGAGGCGCTTCATTTCATCTGACAGGTTGGCATTGATGAAAATGAAACTGTTGTTCAAGATGACCTTGAACGCGCCTTTTTGCCGTTTGAAATCACTTCGCTCCAAAACCTCAATATCGAGGGCTTCGGCAATTTCAAACGGATCGTTGGATTTGTATTTTCGAGCCAGACGACCCGGCAAGATGGAGGCTTTCCTACTAATCATGATTGCACTTCACTCCATTATCATGGGGAACAGCTGAACGCTGTAAATCAGGATTCGCTGCCGGATTCTGAAATGCCCCGGTATTTTTTAGGAACGTACTTTCTGTTTTTCTCTTTGGCTTTCCAGTACGCTTCTTGGAAGGCGCGCATCATGGCCTCCATATCCTCTTCGGCCAATTCACCACCGGCATACAAGCCAGACACCTCTTTAATAAGGCGTTCGGCCTGCTCATGTCCTTTAGAACCATACTTCTCGGTGGCTTTGATAACGAAGTCGGCGTTATCGTCCATGAGAGAGCTGACTTCAATTCCGAGTGCATCGGCGAGCAGAGGATAGGTCTCCTTTTGCTTTGGCATCCGTTCTCCGCTTTCATAATTCTGGATGGTGCGTAGTGCAATGCCGGTCATTTCCGCGAGCTGCTTTTGAGAGTACTTAGCAGCAAGTCGGGCTTTCCTGACTTTCTCACCGAACTTCATGGTCGTTTCCTCCTAATTGATAGAGCATTGTGAGTTATGTTGCGCTTGACAATGTGCAAGTTGGCTCGTATAATGTGAATTGCAAACGCAACTTGCGTATTTATATTAACGCACAACACGCAAGTTGTCAAGCGCAAGATAGAAGAAAAGTTTGGAAGATGCGCTTTGGTACCAGCGTGTGTTTCGGCTTTTGGAATATATATCTCCAGAAAAGGTTGGGTGATAGTGTTGGAAGCAAACTGCGGAATTTATACGACCCAAGGCAAGCGGATGCTGCTTGCAGTCCGGGCAACGGTCAATGGGCGCAAGGCTGTGGCGTATGTAAAGAACGGAAAGCTGCAAGCCTATGAGTACTTAGATGATCTGGCAGCCCAGTGTTGCGTTGGCCCGTGTCTCAAGTTTGAGGACGGAAATGAGAAGAAGCGGATGTGAATTCGCACACTTGGCTCATCGGAGAATCGTGTGAGCCAGTTAAAAACTGAACTGCTGCCTGTTTGGTGCTGCTCGAAAGCGTGGTAAGCCGAGGTAGACATTCAGATAGCTCTATTTGGAGCTGTCTGGAGTCTGCCTCGGCTTTTTTGTTTGGAATGATCGTGTATGGACAGTTAAAAGGTTGCAGGAATTATGTCACAAGGAGCTAGACATAAAAACTATATATGAAAAAAATTTGCTTAAGAGTGGAGTGATTTTCGTCTCTCAGACGTTTATAGGCGCGAGAAAGAAGGAAAGGTCGCTTACACGGGGTGGAATTCTTCTAAATTACAGAATTTTATGCAGTCACAACAAAAAGTCGTACTAAGTATTAGTTAAAAAGCACAAAAAAGATTGACAAAAATCTACACAAGTAATGTCTGCGAGTGGGTTGCCGACAGGTTTATGAGGGAGTATAATAAAAAAGCAGCGAAAAATAGAGAGATTTGTCTGATGCATTTGCTGCCAGCAAATACCACCCCTAAGACCAGGTCAATGCCTGAAGAAGTAATATACGAGGACGTTACATAATGAAGATTTTGATCTTAATCAAGAGCGTAGTAAGCGCATCTGAAAAGAATATAGGCCGAAGTACATTGCGACTCAGGTGGGAGTATCAGCTTCTGACCTGATTTGTTGCCGACACCCTTTTCCTAGAAAGCGGGCCGGAATGGTTCATGAAACTGTATGTACTTTGAGTGATCCGAGTACATACGTTCTGGGACCATTCCGGCCTTTTTTGCTGTTTACGCTTTTGAGGAAAGGGGGTGGACCGAGGTGGCATATAAGAATATCGAGCCTAAAGTGGCGGCTGTTAATGCCAACTCGGTTTGCCGCCAGATGTCGCAGAATACTGCTGAGCAGGAGTTTGCTGCTCCGGATGAGTTTGTCGCTGAGGTCCAGTGGTCTATGGCAATACGAAAGCTGATCGCAGGGCTGGAGTTTGGGGATGCCCTGAAGCTGTTGATGAATGACCGGGATATGTCTGTAGAGCAGATGGAGTCTGAGTCCGGACTCTCTGTGTCCACAGTGAAGCGGCTTCGCGCAGGTCAGGAGGCAAGCGCAGAACAAATCGTTGCCATTTCGGTGGCGTTGCGTCTTCCACCAATGGTCAGCAGTGATTTATTGAGAATGTGTGGAATCACACTGGACTTCAACAATCAAAGGAATACCGTCTATCAGATGATCCTGATGGCTCATTACAAAGATGGTATCGAGCAAGTCAATGTATTCCTTACAGCCTGCGGATGTACCCCGCTCAAAACTGCCTGCTGAAGTACATACAACAGAATCCCCATGAGGCGATTGGACCACAAAACGGTCTGGTCGCCTCTTTTTTGAAATTTATTCTGAGGTTAGGGCTCAGAAAGTGAGCTCTAAATGGTAGAAAAAGAGCGAAAAACCGTGGTGTAAAGCCATCAAATATGACCTTGAATTTTGAAAAAGAACGGAATATCGATGGTTTGCATGCTGCTTTTTAGAGCTCACTTAGTGAGCTGGTGATTTGATCAGTCTTCAGCTATCATGTAGTCAGTTCAAGGGACGAACCCCAAAAAGGAAAGTCCCGAGAATAAAAAATAATATCGTAAGCCCGATTCTAGAGAAGGCGAAGGATACCATAACGGAGTTCTACCAGCTGGCAGATATCATCTGCTGGAGGTGAAACAGCCGGTCTATGGGTGTACCTCCCATCTCTGGAATCGGGCTTTTTGCGCTTTGCAGAATGTCCCAGCTCAGAATGTGAGCCCTGTTCCGCTTCCGTCATCGGTATCCTTCTCCCTCCCAGAGTCCGGGGAAAGGACAAGAAAAATGACTAACATGATGAACGGGGCAGTTGCAATCTATGGCGGCCTAGGCGTGATGGAGATTCGCCAGCCGTTACCGCAGACAGTGGAGAGCATGGCACAGGCAGTCGAGAATGCGGCCGTCGACGCACACATCTCTCTGCGTGAGCTGAAGAACACGGTTGCAACAGTTATCGAGAAAAAGCTGCCGAAATACGCACAGCTCATGGAGAGGCATCCTGTGATTGTTGCCAGAACCGTGGTGAACGGAGCAACGCTTACGGCTTATGAGAATGGTTATGCCGTCTATGAGCAGGATTGCGCATACACGGTTATGGCCATCGACCGCTGCGGCGACTACCGCTACGATTTCAATGACGGCACATACGAGGTCGTTCCGGCTGTGGTGTTTGAGGATGCCGAATGGTCGGTGCGTCTGGTCATGGAAGGCGAACGCCGGATGGAAAGCAACCGCAGCAAGACGGTTGCCATCAATGAGGCTGCCAGCCTGGATTGCGATGGCTCCGACTGGTCGAATGCGGTTATGGTGGACTTCATGGATGAAGAAAATGTCGAAATGTTGGCAGAAGAGGAACTGCGCAAGCTGTATGCCGCTATGAGTAAGCTTACAGAACGGCAACAGGAAATCATCCAGCTCTACTTCTATAAAGGGCTGACCCAGTATGAGATTGCAGAAGAATTGGGGATTGCAAGACCCGTAGTAAGCAAAATCATGACTGCTGCAATTAAAAAGCTCAAGAAAAGTTTTTGAAAATAGGGTACCTTTTCCCGAATTTCAGTAAGCGTTATGAGAGGACTTCCTCTCACGAATACATCCAAGGAGGTTACAACCCATGAGTAACATCAAGAATCCCCAGAACAATCCCTTAAAGAATCCGGCTCCGGTGCGACCGCCCGGCGGCAGCACCACCCCAAAGACCGTTTATGTCTGCTCTCCGTTCCGACCCACCGCTGTATCCGAGGCGGACAGGGATGCAGAACAGCGGTCCAATATCGAACGGGCACTCAAAGCCTGCCGCATCCTCGCTATGATGGGCATCCAACCGCTGGCACCACATCTGTACTTCACTCGTTTTCTCAAGGATGAGTTGGCGGCAGAACGTGCTGCCGGGATGCAGCTTGGCCTGTCATGGCTGGAACAGGCAGATGAGCTTTGGGTGTTTGGCGACACGGTGTCGGAGGGCATGGCACAGGAAATCGCCAAGGCGAAAGAACTGGGAAAGTCGGTGCATACCCTTTCTGAATCCAGGCGAGTGGCAGAACTGCTCGTCGAGAGCCTTGCACAGAAGTACACCCTGACCGGTGACGGTCAACAGGAGATGCAGCCCAAGGCTGCGGAAAGTGAGCAACACAATGATGAACGATAAGAACCAGAATACCAATGCCCCGGAAGTGCGCCGTATTCTCCCGGTGATGCTGAAGGTCGAGAACCTCCACATCCATCTGGATGAGCGCAGCACCAGCAACACCTATTTCAATGGTGTCGAGGATTAGGACGAAGAGCCTGATATCGACATCGAGGCCATGATCGCCACCATCTGCACCAAGACCGGTCTGTGCAAGGATGCCGTCGTGATGGTTCTGGATGCTCAGGCTGAGTATCTGGATTCTGTCTACGGTGAGGATGCGGAGGACGAGGATAAGCTGCTTCCTCCGACCAAGCTCCCTGCTGTGAACACAGCACCAAGGGTACAGGATGTGCCTCACCCTCGTAAGAAACCGGGGAAGCGTTCCCGCAAACAGGAACAGGACACTCCGTCCACGATGGATGAGACGCCCAAGGAGCCGACCGAAGAAGCTCAGGCAGAGGAAAGCCCTGCTGAGGAGGCGAAAGAGGAACTTCCTGATTTCCCGGATGACTCGGCAGATGACTTGCCCTTTGATGTGGATACTGCCCAAAAGGCGGAACCCGAGCAGCCTGCGGTGACCATCTCCAAGGATGAGATCACGGCGGTCATCGTGGCGAAGATCAAGCAGAAGCGCAGCAACAACGAGAAAATCGGTCAGTTGCTGAAGACCTACGGCGTAGATCAGCTTTCTGAACTGCCGGCAGCGAAGTACGAGGCGTTTCTCGCAGACATCTCCCAGCTGTAACGGAGGTGTCGTATGCCCGCAGTACACGCGATCCTCTCTGCGTCTAGCTCGAAAAGATGGCTCAACTGTACGCCATCCGCTCGGCTGGAGCAGAATTTTCCCAATGAATCCTCGGTGTACGCCGAGGAGGGGACAGCCGCCCACGCGCTGGGCGAGTACAAGCTCCGCAAGTACTTGCATGAGCGTGTGAGGCGGCCTACTTCCGAGTTCGACACCGATGAGATGGATGCCAATACCGACATCTATGCGGAGTACATCATCTCCACAGTCGAACGCATCAAGGAAACCTGCCCGCATCCTCTGGTCATGGTGGAGAAACGGCTGGACTACAGCTATCTCGTTCCGCAGGGATTCGGTACCGGCGACTGCGTGATCATCGCAGACGGCACCCTCTATGTCATGGACTATAAAAACGGAAAAGGCGTGTTTGTCAGCTGTGACCATAACCCACAGATGATGCTATTTCCCGAAATTCAATGTGGATGGTCTGCTCCGTGGTGATTACCAGAGCCGGATGAACGGCTACGCCACCGGCATCAGCAACGGTTTTCTGTCTCCCAACGATATCCATCGTCTGGAAAACATGGACCTGATCCCGGCAGACTAGGGCGGTGACGACTACTACCTGAACGGCGGCTATGTGAAGTTGAAAGACGCAGGACTGGCGCAGCAGAACAAAGCTGCCGCTGTCCAGCAGAATCAGCCACAGCAGACACAGCCGGAGGAAGAAACCCCTGACAGCGAAAACCGGCAGAGTGAGAGTACGTCAAAACGACAGAAAGAAAGGAGAGCAAGATGAAAAAGTTCTGGAACTGGATCAAGGACAGTGACGAGACCAGAACCCTCCGGCTGGAAGGTCCCATCGATGAGGAATCCTTCTGGGGAGATGAGATCACTCCGCAGATGTTCCGGGATGAGCTGAATGCCGGTGAGGGTGATGTGACCGTCTGGATCAACAGTCCGGGCGGCAATGTGTTTGCTGCTGCCGAAATCTATACCATGCTCAAGGACTACAAGGGAAGCATCACGGTCAAGATCGATGCGATTGCTGCATCAGCGGCATCTGTTGTTGCCATGGCCGGCGATGTCGTTCAGATGAGCCCCGTTGCCATGCTGATGATCCATGACCCCAGCACTGTGGCGATGGGCAATACCAAGGATATGGAAAAGGCCATCGAGGTATTGAACGAGGTCAAGGAAAGCATCATCAACGCCTATGCATCCAAAAGTGGCCTGTCCCATGCCCGAATCGCAAACTTCATGTCCAACGAAACGTGGATGAATGCGAAGAAAGCCGTGGAGTTGGGCTTTGCGGATGAGGTGCTCTTTGAAGCGAAGCAGAAAGCATCCGAAGAACCGGAACAGACTCCCGATGAAAAACCGGGCGAGGGCGAAGAAAAGCAGCCAATCCAAAAGGATGCGGCAGGGCACCTTTTCTCCAGCCGTCAGATGGATCTAATCGTCCTGAATCGTCTGGGAGTCAAGCCTGACACCCCTGCGGCTCAAACGGAGCCGCCCAGTGATCCCCCTGCGGAAGCCGGTCCTGTCCTTGACATGGACGGCAAGACAGAGGAAGGGGATTACTCCGACAACGTCCTGATGAAACAGCTGGAGTGCATGAAATGATGCGCCCCGGCTTTTTTCATGCCGAAATCGAGTTTTATGGAGGTATACGACTATGAGTAAGATTCTGGAACTGCGCACCAAGCGCAATACCCTCTGGGAACAGACCAAGGATTTTCTGGAAAAGAACCGCGGCGATAACGGTCTGGTCAAGGCCGAGGCTGTGGAGCAGTACAACAAGATGGCACAGGAGGTCAAGGACTTGGGTGCTGAGATCGAGCGTCTGGAACAGCAGGCACAGATTGAGGCACAGCTGTCTGCGCCCACTTCCAATCCTGTCCATGCCGATCCCAAGAACGGCAGCAAGAAGGATGTGAGGCCGACTGCTACTGCCGAGTACGCCGAGAACTTCTGGAACATGATCCGCAACCGTGGTCATTACGGTGAGGTCCGCAATGCCCTGTCTGTGGGCGAGGACACCGAGGGCGGCTTTACCGTTCCCGATGAGTTCGAGAAGAAGCTGGTGGAGGCACAGGAAGCATCGTGTGTTTTCCCTGTTTACTGTCATCTTTGTGGCTTTCCTGCTGCTCCGGTCTGTGACCATTGTCCCGACTGGTTATACCGGCGTGAAGACCAGCTTCGGTCAGATTCAGGAAACGACCATCCAAAGCGGTAAGCTGAACTTCACCGTTCCGTTCGTCCAGAGCATCCACACCGTAAATAATAAGCAGCAAGACAAGCATATCAAGGCGCAGATCTGGGGTGAAGCCTCCGACAAGACTCCGGTTTACGCTGCGGATGTCATTGTGACCTATCAGGTGCTTCCCGAAAGGAGCGCATGGTTGTACGCAAATGTGTCTGACACCAAGAATCTGGTCGGTGACGAACTGGTGGCATCTGCCATCAAGTCCGCGATGGCAGAGCTTGGCCCCAATGAAGTGACCAACCGCATATCAAGATTGAGCCTCTGGCCCAGCAGAAGCTGGCGGAATCCCTGGACCAGAAGTACGGCGAGGATGCAGTGTTCATCAATAAGGTGGTCATCAACGATATGGATTTTGAGGAAGCCTATAATACGGCCATTCAGCAGAAGTCCATCGCCCAGCAGAATGCTGACAAGCAGAAGATCGAGAACGAGGCCGCCATTGCTAAGGCAGAAGCGGACAAGCAGGTGGCGATCACCAACGCCGAGGCAGAGGCACAGAAGACTTCCATTGCTGCGGATGCACAGGCCGAAGCGAACCGCAAGATTGCAGAGAGCCTGTCTGATACCTTGATCGAGTACCAGAAGATCCAGAAATGGGACGGCAAGCTGCCCACCGTCAGCGGCGGTAATGCACTGGTCAGCATCGACCCGACAGAGTAAGCAAGTACACGAACCGAGGGCAGGGCGGAGGCTCTGCCCTTTCTACATGAAATGGAGGATAAAGACTATGGCAGTTACGAAGAAAATCGAAATCGATGGTCAGATGGTGGAGTTCCGAGCCAGTGCAGCCGTTCCTCGTCTGTACCGCATCAAGTTTGGCCGGGACATCTATAAGGACCTGCAATCTCTGGAAAAGAGCGTGGGGGATAACGATGAGGAAAGCTCCAGCCTTGACCTGTTCAGTCTGGAGATGTTCGAGAATATTGCCTATATTATGGCGAAGCACGCCCATCCGGATCAGGTGCCGGACACCCCGGATGAGTGGCTGGAGAACTTCAACACCTTCTCCATCTACCAGATTCTGCCCCAGCTGATCGAACTGTGGGGCCTGAACGTGCAGACGGAGGTGGAGGCAAGAAAAAACCTCGCAAAAGTGAGCGGGTAATGACCACCCCGCTCTTCATGCTGCGCTGTGTGCAGCTCGGTATCAGCATAGCCGACCTAGACTTGCTGACCATCGGGTTGGTCAATGACATGTTCACAGAGCGGCAGAACGATGAGTATCCGTATCAGGAGCTGGCATCGCAGGCTGACTTTGACCGGTTCTAACCAAACTTTCGTGCTTATATTGATTGCAAAATAAGCACGAAAGTTTGTGAGGATAAAGAAAAATCCCCCAGCCGTGCACAGCTGGGGGAGAAAGAAGGTGACCCGAAGGTCATCTTCCCGGTCTCAGACCTCGCAAGGTTACTGAAACCTGATCGCGATTGAGTTATAGCAGATTGGGCGCAGGTAATCAACCGAGTATTTTATGCAGAAGCAGAATCGGTGGGCTTGCGGGTATCTTCAAAGACATTGCGAAGGTAATCGGGTCCCTCCATCCAAAGACCAGTAGAGTAATCGAACAATTCCTTATAAGCGAGAGAGCTCGAAAACTCAAAGAACACCTGATTGAAGGAAACACCCGTTTCAGTGCAGTAATCTTCGAGCATTGCTCGCATGACAAGGTCGGCACACTCTTCACGTTGCGAGTCAGCAACAACTGTTTCGCTCATAAAGAATCTTTTCAGTATATGAATTTCTGATTTTTATGCGGTCTTTTTGGAATTGCAGTAGTCGTAGAGGTTCAGAAGATAATCGGAGCCTTCTTTCCAAATCTCTGTATCGAAATCAAAGAGGGCTTCATACGCACGGGAGCTTGTGAAGCGAAGAAGAGCTTCTTCATAAGGAATCTTTTCTCGTGCAGCAAGCATCTCTACTGCCTCACGCATTGCAATTACAGCGCAGCATTCTTTTTGGGAATCTGTAGATGTATGGTTTGTAGCATTAACACAATTTGATGTCGCCATAACGGTCACTCCTTATGAATTCAAGATGATCAACGGCATCCTGAGTTCTGAAACAAAATTGATCCTTGAGACGGTTTGGTAAAAGTCTTTCAATAGTTTCTTTGTCTACTTTTGGATCACCGGGTTTCCCGGAAACTTCACCATTGATATAAATCTGAAGGGTACGGGCTGTCTGATCGTCGGCAATCTTTCCGCCGATGATATCAATCACGCTGTATTTTTTCAGTAGCTGCGGAAAGAGGTCTTTCTTTCGGTTGGCTGCCACGAAATGCAGCCATTCGATACTGGGCTCTTGAAAAAAGTAAGCGAGGATATTCGGGTCATAGTGAAATTTGTAGACTGAAATTTGCCCGTCCGCTGGGTCAAAGTCATCTGGTACAGCACTGATATGTTTTGCTTTACGAACGGAAAGCTGGACATAGTTATATGCCTGTTCATAAGACGAAGTTAAGTAAAAACCACGACCAAAATCAAGCCCGCCCATACAACGTCTTAAGTCAATGTTAGGAATACTGACATAGCTTCCGTGGTAAAGAAGCATGCCATCTTCGAGTCCTATCATACAGTGACACCTCGATTCTTGAGCAGGGTTTCGACATCATGCAAAGCGCATTCGTAACTGTTCAAATGAAGAATGTCGTAGCAATCAGCGATAAATCCAAGAATGTCGTATTTCTTGAATAGTTTGGCACAGTCACTGGGAGACATTTTCCATTTGGACTGAGCCATACGGAAAACCCAGCACTGCATATCGGCAATGTCGATGTTATATTCACTCATAGAGCGTACCTCCATAGAATACAATTCCTCAATTTAAGTATAGCTCTTTTTCCGGCTCATATCAACGATAGAATTGTAAATTTTTAAGCCCACATAAAAAGTAACTCACGAGTTGCTTGCTTACGAGTATCATATTTCTCTCGGCCTATTTGCCTTGTGCGGATGGGTCTTTACTTATGCCCCGGAGGAGGTGGTTTTCCGCATGGCATCCAGAATCGCAGGCATCACCGTTGAGATCGGCGGCGATACTACAAAATTATCCAAGGCACTGGAAGGCGTTAACAAGTCCATTAAAACAACGCAGGCTGGGCTCAAGGATGTTAACAAGCTCCTGAAATTGGACCCCTCCAATACCGAGGCAGTTACCCAGAAGCAGCGGATGCTGAAGGATGCCGTTGAAGCCACCAAGGAGAAACTCACCACCTTAAAGACTGCGGCAGAACAGGCCAACCAGCAGCTTGCAGACGGCAAGATCACGCAGGACCAGTACGATGCACTCCAACGTGAGATCGTGGAGACGGAGCAGAACCTCAAATCCCTGCAGGAACAGGCTGCTGTCACCAATACGACCCTTGCCAAGATCGATGCGGTGGGTGAAAAGCTCCAGACGGTCGGCTCTCAGGTCGAGGGTGTTGGTAAGAAGTTCCTGTCGGTTACGGCGGCGGTTACTGGCTTAGGCACAGCGGCGGTAAAGACCGCAGCAGACTTCGACCAGGAAATGAGCAAGGTCTCCGCTATTTCCGGTGCAACAGGGGATGACTTTGATCAGCTCCGTGCCAAAGCTCGTGAGATGGGTGCCAAGACAAAGTTCTCTGCCTCCGAAGCTGCCTCCGCTATGGAATACATGGCGATGGCCGGCTGGAAGACCGGGGATATGCTGGATGGTATCGAGGGCATCATGAACCTTGCTGCTGCATCCGGTGAGGACTTGGCGACTACCTCAGATATCGTCACGGATGCGCTGACTGCCTTTGGTTTGTCGGCTGCGGATTCCGGTCACTTTGCGGACATCCTCGCGGCAGCATCGTCCAATGCAAACACCAACGTCAGCATGATGGGCGAGACCTTCAAGTACTGTGCGCCTATCGCCGGTGCGCTGGGTTTCAGTGCAGAGGATACGGCGGAAGCCATCGGCCTTATGGCAAACTCCGGTATTAAGGCTTCGCAGGCTGGTACTTCTTTGCGCTCCATTATGAACAATCTTGCCGGCGAAGTGACCTTTGTGGGTAAGAACATCGGTGAGGTTACCATTGCTGCCAGCAATGCTGACGGCAGCATGAGAAGCCTGAACGACATTCTGGCAGACTGTCGTGTGGCATTCTCCGGCTTGACGGAATCCGAAAAGGCCGCCAATGCAGAATCGCTGGTCGGCAAGAACGCCATGTCCGGCTTCCTTGCCCTGATGAACTCCGGGGAAGGGGATATCAATAAACTCCGTGGTGCCATCGAAAACTGCGATGGTTCTGCGGAAAGCATGGCGGAAACCATGCAGGATAATCTGAACGGCCAGCTTACCATTCGATTCGAGCTAAAAAGGTTCTGCTCATATTGAGTCTATCTGCAAGGTCGTCCTGTGTAAGATGAGACTTGCTACGAAAAAATGCGATGCGTTTACCGAGCGCAAGGTAGTTTATAGGCATGGTCTTACCTCGAAACTGGCCCGCATAAGAACAAAGTAATTATTGCGCTGAAAGTGATACATAGCAAATTTCAAAAGTAAGGATGCAATTCTATACCTCCTGCGGTACTGCATCCTTAAAATAAAAAACTCGGAATTGTTATCTAACAGGTAACAATTTGAAAAACGTGTTGTCTGATGGGTAACAGTCAACTCGCCAGTGTAGATGTATAATAAAGCTGAAGAACTCTAGAAATCACACAATACAGGAACGGGGATAGGGACGAGTGCAAGAAGGACTTTTGACTCTGTATAGCGAGGTTGAAGCGTCGCCGATCCACTGGCTTTGGTATCCGTACATTGCAATAGGAAAAATAACCTTGCTACAGGGTGATCCTGGCAACGGAAAGTCAACAATGATGATGAATCTGATTGCTGAAATAACCACGGGCGGTGCTTTTCCTGATGGCAAGCCATTGGAGCAACCGCAGAGGGTTATCTACCAGTGCTCAGAAGATGGGGTTGCAGATACGATTAAGCCCCGGCTGGAAGAACAGGGAGCAGACTGTAGCGAGGTGGCATTCATCAATGAGGAAGTTAACAGTGGGCTGACACTTGATGATGAACGTATCCGAGATGCGATTGTTGCATTTCGGCCTAGACTGGTTGTAATTGACCCAATTCAAGCATACCTTGCGAGCGACTCTGATTTGCAGATTTCAGGAAAAGCTAGGCGATTGATGCAGCACCTTGGAATGTGGGCGACTGCTTATGAATGTGCCATTGTGCTAATAGGGCACCTTAATAAAAAGGAAGGCATAAAAGGCTTGTATAGAAGTCTTGGGAGCATTGATGTTGTAGCAGCGGCAAGGAGTGTCTTGCAAATCGAGCGAGATGCAGAAAACCTGGATGTTCGTATCATCCACCAAATAAAAAACAGCTTAGGCCCAGATGGATCCAAAATCAGCTTCTCGATAACAGAAGATTATGGATTTCAGTGGCTGGACTCAGTATCTGAAAGCTGTGAAGAAAAACAGGATATAGAGTGTAAGACGAAAACGGAAGTGGCTTGCACCCTTCTAAAGCAATATCTTGTAAAAGGTGATATGGCATCAAAAGAAATCTATGAAAGGCTTGGAGAGGCAGGAATTAGCCGCAGAACCATAGCTGAGACAAAACGTGTGTTAGGAATACAGAGCTATAGAAAAATGCGCCAGTGGGACTGGACGCTTAAAGAATAAGGTGAAACCGTGAAGGAAAACAGTGGACAAGACCGTAAGCAGAAAATTCGTGATAAATATAAAGGCACAGATGTGTCTGAAATCGAAATAATCCCAGCAAAGCCTATTGTGGACTTTACAGAGAGCGGAGGAATTCGCCGGGTGGCGGCGTATGTTCGGGTTTCAACTGATAATGATGAACAGACCTTATCTTATGAACTTCAAAAGAATTATTATACAGAGTACATTACAGGGCACCCGGGATGGGAATTTGTTGGAATCTATGCGGATGAAGGTATAAGCGGAACATCTATTACGCACCGAAAGGGCATGCTTCAGATGATTGAGGACTGCAAAGCCGGAAAAATAGATTTAATCTTGACCAAGTCGATTGCTCGATTTGCAAGAAACATCGTCGATTGCCTTTCAGTTATTGATCTCCTGAAAAATCTTGAACCACCTGTAGGCGTTCAGTTTGAAGCAGACAACATCTATACGCTGGATAATAATGGCCGAATGATTTTGACGATTTTGGCCTCGGTTGCTGAAGAAGAATCGCATTCAAAATCGGTTATTATGAATTGGTCGATTGAGCGCCGCTTTAGGAAAGGACTGTTTTTAACACCAGAACTACTTGGCTACGACCGAGACGAAGAAGGCGACCTTATTGTCAACGATGACGAAGCTGAAACTGTAAAAGCAATCTACTATCTTTACCTAAATGGTGTATCTTTTTCTGAAATTGCAGAGTTGCTAAAAGCCTATAAACGCAAGACAAAGCAGGGAAGTTATGAGTGGAGCGCAAGCACACTTGCCGAGATTGTTGCAAATGAACGTCACTGTGGTGACATTAGGGCGTGGAAAACATTTACCCCTAATTTTTTGACACACAAGGCAAAAAAGAACAACGGTGCAAGAACGCAGTTTAGAAGAAAAAATCATCATGAAGCCATAGTATCTCGAACTGTATATGATGCGGCAAATTATCTTCGAGCATCTCGTTCCTATGCAAAAAAAGCCAGACCTCTGCCCGTACTAAGTGTTGTCGACAATGGAATTCTTCGCGGCTATGTTCCACTGGATAAGGACTGGACCGGATTCTCAAAGGATGAATATCAAAAGGCATCTGAAAGTGTTATGAGCGAGTTGGAGAACATACGGCAGATAGAATATAAGGTCGGATTAGACATGCGTGGCTATGAGGTGGTTCGGTCTCAGTATTTTGCTACTATGAAAAACCCTGCGATGACAATAGCGGATGGAAAACTGGGCTTTAACACGTCCTGTCTCAAGAAATTTGAGAATGTGGAGTATGTAGAGCTGCTGCTGAATTCAGTGAACAGGTGTATTGCTGTCCGCCCGTGTGATCAGAATAATCCAAATGCAATTCACTGGGGAAGGTTGCGCGAAGGGCGGTGGTGCGCCCTATCTAAGTCGTGCACTTGGAATTGGCGCTTCTAAAGTAAGAGTCATTAAACCGCGTATTGGTGGTGGCTTTGGAGCAAAGCAGACCCTGGTAACAGAAGTTTATCCGGCAATTGTGACAATTAAGACCGGAAGACCGGCAAAATTGGTTTACACTCGCTATGAATCTCAGATTTGTTCGTCTCCGCGTCATGAAATGGAAATAAAAGTAAAAGTCGGTGCAGATGAAGATGGAAAAATTCTGGCAATTGATTTATTTACTTTATCGAATACTGGTGCATTTGGAGAACATGGACCGACAACAGTTGCTTTGTCCGGACATAAGTCAATTGGTTTATATCGAAATACAGAGGCATATCGTTTTGGATATGATGTAGTCTATACAAACCGTATGGCGGCAGGTGCATATCGTGGTTATGGAGCGACACAGGGAATCTTTGCACTGGAATCCGCAGTTAGTGAACTGGCAGAAAAGATGGGCATGGATCCGACTTTGATTCGTGAGAAAAATATGATTCGTGAAGGGGATCCATTTATTGCTTATGATGGTTCTCCGACTGCTACAAGCTGTACTTTGGATCAATGTATGGAACGTGCCAAAGAAATGATTGGTTGGGATGAAAAGTATCCGAGAAAAGAACTTCCAAATGGAAAAGTCAGAGGTGTTGGTGTAGCCATGGCAATGCAGGGTTCCGCAATTTTCAAAGTTGATGTCGGTGGTGCAACTTTAAAATTAAATGAGGATGGTTCTTATACGCTGGGACTTGGTGCGACGGATATGGGAACCGGCTGTGATACGATCCTGGCGCAGATCGCGGCGGAGGTTCTCGAGTGCTCTGTCGATGAGATCACGGTGTTCGGCGCGGACACGGATACTTCGCCGTATGATTCCGGTTCCTACGCGTCCAGTACGACGTATGTCACGGGAAAAGCGGTTGAAAAGTGTGCACTGCAGGTTCGGGAACAGATCTGCAAGCTCGGTGCCCAGAGCATGAACTGCCCGGAGAATGAGGCCGTGTTTGACGGGAAGGTTGTACGGAGGGAGAAAAAAAGTGCGGTCGCTCCGGAAAAAGCGGCAGGAATCCAT
>OGDC01000060.1_pt1 | contig 35110 bp, 48 predicted proteins | sample 1570331 | NCBI WGS metagenome assembly OGDC01 (sample SAMEA2582167, study PRJEB24529) | metagenome
TGCGAAGAAGCGCTGCGACCTCGGATGAGGTCTCGGCATCGAGATTTCCTGTCTGTAGGTTCAATTTAGTAGTATGAAAATCTCTGTTATTTTTTACGTATTTTACGTATATTTTTATTGACATTACGTAAAATACGTGTTATTATATACTTGTAAGGAGGAAACAATACAAATGAGATTTCGAGAAATTGAAAAAATAGTCCTCAATGACGGATGGGAGTTGGTAGATGTGAGAGGTTCACATCACCAATACAAGCACCCAACCAAAACGGGAAAAGTTACAATCCCAAATCATCGAGGCGACATTCCTCAAAGGGTTGTCAACTCCATACTCAAACAGGCGGGTCTCAAATGAGACCTGCCACCCATTAAAGAAAGGAGCGTTATCATGAATTATATTTATCCTGCTGTTTTTTATCCGGAGGACGACGGGAAATATTCAGTTATTTTCCCCGACCTCAATGATTTAGCAACTTACGGAGATAACCTTGCGGACGCTTTCGCAATGGCTCAAGAGGCTTGCGGTCAGTATTTATTCACATCCTTGCGTGATGGTGATGTTCTTCCCGCTCCGACCCCTCTTGATGCAGTTGAAAAGGACGAGGATGCAGCACTTGTCAATTTGATTTGCGTCAACCTCGACGAATACGCCCGTGCGTACAATGACAAAGCGGTCAAGAAAACTTTGAGTATTCCTGCATGGCTCAATACTGCATGTGAAAATTACGGCATCAACTATTCAAAAGTTTTGCAAGATGCGTTGATTGCCAAAATTCAAGCACGTTCATAAATCCATTATAGCACAAGGACGGCACCCGTTTCCGGATGCCGTCCTCTTTTTTTGTCTGTATGCTCTTATAACTGCTCGAATTGTACATGCTCCGATTCTCCGGAGAGGTAAAGGTCGCTGATTGTTCTGACCATCTTCTTTCCGTCCACAACATGAATCTCTTTCACATAATATGACTGTCCTCTGATAGCACGACCGCAGATGTTCTCATTGCCCCACGCTGCGGAACGTCTGATATTGAGTGAGCCGTCGCAAATGACCGTCACTTTCATTTTTCCCTGCGGGATGATGACTTTGTCCTCCGGTTCGTCCTCTGCCTCCTGTGGCTCTGTATTTGCCCCATTCTCGCCCGTTTCCGGTTCAGACGGAGGATTTGTTGTCTCTGCATCGTTTGAGGCTGTTTCCCCGTCCTCTGCGTCCTCCTGCTGCCCTGCTGCATCCTCGTCACTCTCAAATGTTGTCATTTTCTCAACGGTTTCCGCATCGACTGTTCCGACCTTGTTTCCGTCCGCATCGTATGCGTTGACGCTGCCGTCCGGATTTGTCTGCAATGCTCCCTCCGGAACATTGTCCGTGAGTGAGCCGATGACGTTTCCGTTTTCATCCCACACAACAAAACTCTCGTCCTTTGCCGCTGCTTTCATTGCTCCCTCAATGGTCTTGTACTCTTTGCAGTCCTCTTTCTTGAACTCTGTTCCTTTGCCTAAATAGTATAACATGATTTTCCCTCCTATTTGCTCAAATACTTGCTTGACGCATATCCGACGATGTTCTTGTAAACCACATACAACCATTTCACACCGTTGCAATCGTTATAATATCCATAGCACTGGACTTTCTCGCCGTTTTTCATCACCGCAAGGATTGACTTTCCTGTTCCTGCTCCTGCACGGAGATTCAATCCGGATGCAGTCACCTTGTAAGTTCCTGCAAGGCTCTTGTTGAACCCGTGTGCAACGTCGACCTTTGCGTTGCTCTTGACTGGTGTTGTGTTGGATGCACCTGTTCCGGATGACTTTGCTCCGTCCGTGAGGTTCGTTGCAACGTGAGCATTGTCATTGAGGAGGATGTCTCCCTCAAGCAAATACGCATCCGATGTCAGATATTTGCTGTCTGTCAACGCCTCGAATCCTGCTGCCTTGAGACCTGCTCTCATGTTTCCGGTATAGAGATAAATGCTCACATTCTTCATTTTCTCATTTCCCAGTCTGTAACCTGCACCCTTTACGATTGCAGCGACACCGGATGAACAATCTGCCTCACACGCAATCGTGATTTGTGCAGGGTCGTAATTCGATGCCTTGAGATGCTCCCAAAATGTGTATCTCTCTGACTGGTCATATCCGATTTTATTGTTGACTGCTGCTGCCTTTGCCATGCTCGCAATCATTTTTCTGACCTTTGCATCCGGATGACGGAGGACACATTTCCACGGTCTGTTATACCAATTTATAACCCTCCACTCTGTGCCTGTCTGGTCTCCTGCTTTTCCTCCTCTGTATCTGTTATTTTCATCATGTCCGCAATTTGAAATCATTTGTTTTCCTCCTTGTCAAATTCTTCTGTGTTCCTGTCCGTCATGTCTCCCATGAGTGCCGGACAATGTTCCTCAAGTTCTGTGTACACAATCAACCCGCAAATCAGTAACGGAATACCGACCCATAAAATCGCACATCCCAATGAAAGAATGAACCATACTACCACCGACATTCTTTCCGCAAATTCGTCATCCGGATAATAATATTCGTCATAGTAAAGCTCCTGTTCCTTTTTGCTTGCCCTGTCGACCCAAATGTAAAACGCTGTCATCGCTAAAAATACGACGACCGCACCCACAACGTACACAATCCCGATTGTCCTTGCGTTCTGCATGAAAAAGTCTATGATTTTACTCATTGACCTCACCTGCCTCACCGCTCACAAGCGTCTGCATCGCTTTGTTGCTCTCAAGCATCTTTTTCATTCTCTCAAGTGCCTCGTCGACCATCATTGAAAAAGCCTCAAAAGAAATCACTCTTGCTAGCCACGCAAACCTTGTGACAAACATGTCATATACATAACGTAGCTTGATTTGACCTGTACCGCCTCCCAGTTCCTTTTCTGCCTTTGTGACTGCATAAAGCAACCACTCTCTCACTTTGTTCAACTGCTTGTCTGACGGCATTTTCACGAAAACATATACCGTATATCCTCCCGCTGCCAATACCGCAATCAGACCCACAATCACGAACCAATTCTCGACGATGTATTTCATCCTTGTACCTCCTCGTCATTCCGCTCCGGTTCATCATTGTGTTGTATTTCTCCGTTTGACTTTGTTCCCTTGACCGTTTTCACGGACTTAATGAGTGCCATTGCACCGCCCTCAACCGAAAGAAATCTGAATACATTCTCAATCAGTGTCGACGGCTCTGAACCCATCCGTAAAAACACAAATATCATCACGACTGTAAAGATAAATGCTGCAAGAATCAAAGTGAATACAACACGTTTCATGAACAGACCGGACACCTTTTTGTCATGTCTCTCTTTTCGCTCTCTTATCCGGTACATTCTTTTCAGATGCCGGATTCTGATGCGTCGTTCCTGTTCTGTCATTCTCATGTATTGCCTCTTTTCTGTGAGGTTGATTCTTGCCCGTTTCCTGCCCTCCTGTTATCGGTCGGAATGCTGTTCTCCGTCCAGTCTCTTGTGATAACTCTTGAGTGACTGTTCCACAATGACAACACGCTCTCTCAACTGTTTCATCTCCTCACGGTTCTCTCTTGATTCCCGTTTGATGTCCTTGATGTCGTCTGCGATGTTCTCAAGTTTCACAACCACCATTGTGTCATTTTCTGCTCGTCTCTCCGTTTCTTCCTGTGTGTCTTTTTTGTCGTTCCTCTGCTTTGAGCAGATTCCGAAAAAGATTGCGAATGCAACCGACACTCCGGAGATTAGCAAGGAAACCTCAATCGTCAACGGCGTTCTCCTTTCCGAACTCTGTCGCCTCGATGTCGTCGGTATCGCAATATTTCCGCATGTGGTATTCAAGAACATCCATCTCCCTGTCTGTCTCCTCTACCTCCTGCCGGAGTTCTGTCTTGACCGCCTCCTCGATTTTCGACTGTTCAATGATTGTTTGCTGCTTTTTCACGATTGTGGATAGGTTCTCCGTCACATCACACAATCGTGAGATTATTTCAAGCGGACTCATTCTGCATCACCGCCGGAGTATTTCTCCCCTGTGATGTATTCATATTCGTCCGCTGAAATGCTACCTTTTGCCACTCTCTCGGCAACCTGTTCCTTTGTAACTGATGGAGTCTTTCCTTTCAGACCGTTTCCGTACATCCTTTTTAAACTTTCAACGAGTATTTTCATTAAATCAGACCCTCCTCGATTAACTGTGCGGTGTATTCGTCGATGACCGCATCTTTCTGAAACTGTGTCACGGATTCGACGATTCCGGATGTGTTCTCCTCAACGATGGACTTCACGAGTGCCATGTTCTCATATTCCTCGACCGTCATTTCCTTTTCGTCATACTGCCATTCGGTCACGGTCTGCATCTTTCCGTCTGCTCCCTCGACCTCTTTCTTCACCTGCTCGATGTTCTTACGCAGATAGACCGTTGACGGAGACGATGTCCTGTCGATTTCCTCCGGACGTTCCGGCTGTGTTCCTGTCACTTTTTTCCAGTCTGTCATGTTGCTCATTCTCCTTTCTGCTATGCTTTGAAACTATCCTCTTGAGTTTCTTGACATTGATTTTCGGTTTGATGTATTCAATGTAATAGTTGTATGTGTCCGTGTGTTTGAACAATCCCATATACGACAACATCACCGATGCGTTATACCATGAGATTTTATCCTGCTTTGAAATATGGTTTGCCTTGCGTCTCGCAGCCTCGATGTTTGATTTCCGGATGGTTGTCCGGTCATGGTGAAATTGAAATCCCATAAAATCAAGCATACGACCCTTTGTGACCTGCTTTCCGTTCTCGTCAAACACTGGTTTCCCGTCTTTCATCACCGGATATTCAAATCTAAACACCTGCCAGTCGCCTTTTATCTCAAGGTCAAGGTTTTCGTTCAGATACGTCTCGATTGCCCTGTGCATTTTATGCAGTTTCTTTTTGCTCTTACCCAGTATCACCATATCATCCATGTATCGCATATAATGTTCTGCATGGAGTTCCTCCTTGATGTAGTGGTCAAGTGCTTTCAAGTAAAAATTGCCGAACCATTGTGATGTAAAATATCCCAACGGAACGCCTTTTCGCATCTCCTCAATAATTATTTTCAGTTCCTCGAACATCGCTCCGGCGATGCCGATTTCCCTCAAGACCTCCAACGCTCCGGAGATGTCGTCAAATGCTATGCACCCGACAAGCGTTTTCGTCTGTTCTGCATCAATCTCAACACCTGCATCCGTCAAAATCTTTGCAACGAGTGCTATTTTGTCATGTTCAATCAGTATGCAGAGTAATCTATAAAACCGTTTATCCCGAATTACTGCTTTGAGTTTCCTTTTGAGGATTCTCCGGTTTATGGATTCAAAGAAATGGTGAACATCCATCTTGAGAACAAAGAATTTCTTTCCGTCGTAGGAATCAAGCCATTTTCTCATGTACTTTTTCCCGTGATGAACACCCCTGTCCGGTATGCTCCCGCAGGAAAACTCATACAATCCGTTCATCACAATCGGTTTGAACTGACCTATTGCACAATGGTGAATGACCTGCTCATATTTGTAATGTGGTTTTAATATACGGCGTGTTTTCTTGCTGCTGCTCTCGTTGATGATGCTCGGTTTGTGATAGTCCGGAATGAACAACTCCTCTGTCAACATCTTTTTCAAGAGTTCTGTGTGTTCATCGAGGTTCTCTAATACCTCCCGCACATCATTCCTGTTCTTTTTCTTTTTGGATGCATTTATAAAACACTGTTTTATGTAGTCGTCTTGCAACATTGGTTCATATAGGTTGTTGTAACTTCTCATATAGTATTTTCTTATCTCCTATCGGTTTTTGTGCTTATGCTTACTCAACCGACCCTATATCCGGAATGATTTTCGCCTTGTGGCGTGGGATATAGGCTGCATTTGATTAAACGCTCCGATATGAGAAGAAATTGGACGCACCGATGTTCCAGTTCGCATTGCCCGCAGAATTGTTCAAATTCAAGTAATCCGCACCGCAGTTCTCGCCATTGTTACAGTTACCGCCGACAAGGGCGACCGCAGGGAGCAGGAACACCGCCCGGCACCGCACCCTATATCCCTATATTCATTTTTCTAAAAACGACCACACCGCCTAACGGCGGGAATAGCGGAGGCGTTCCCCCTCCGTTCCTCCCCCTTGCTGCTTACGCAGCGATAGGCTGTTCTAAGAAAACGGACGCACCGACGGACCAGCCCGCATTGCCCGCAGAAGTGCTCAAATGCAAGTAATCCGCACCGCAGTCCTCGCCATCGTTACAGCTACCGCCGACAAGGGCGACCGCAGTTATTCCGGCGTTCCACCAAAAATAGTCACATGTGTATGTGCTACTGCTACCACCTATTGAATTGACAATGCGTCCGAATCTGCTTGATTTTGTTCCTTTCTGATAACCGCTGCCGGATGATGCAAATGTGATTCCGACCTTTTCAAAGTCCTTTCCTGTCAGATTGTACGGAGGTGTCATCTTTGCAAGGATTTCACCGCCTACCATCAACAGACCGTTGATTCTATCCCAACGGTTGCCCCACCATTTTTCAATGTAGAACACTTTGACCTCATGTGTTGTGTCGTTATATCCGAAAAACTGTCCTTTGTCCTTGAGTGTTCCGGTTGCAAGATGCCCGTAATTCTGTGATGCATCGTTCACATATCCGGATGTCTGACCCTGTCCGAATGCAGTCTGTGAATTGTCTGTCTTTGACATAATCTTGAGGATGCAATTCAACAGGTTTCGTTTGCTCCATGAGCCGATATTCCATCCCGCACCGTTTGCCTTTGCTCTTGCAATCTCTGTCGATGCGTTTGTGTTATACATGAGTGCCTGTCCTGCAAGTGAGCGGATGCGTGTTCCATCATATGAACCGCCGAACATCGGGAAATAGAGTTTGTCTGCATGTGAGCCGTCCTCTCTGACATATGCGTCATCGTTGTATGATTCATCGTACTGGACGTTTGAAATAATCATGTACTCATAATTTCCGACCTCAAACTGCGAGAGCCAAATCTTGCCCTTGTCACCGCTGCCATCGAATACGCTCATTGCATTTCCTCCGTATGCCGTGTTTGAGACATCGGATGCCGTTTTTCCATCTGCTTTCTTTGTGTGGTCGTTCGGGTCGAGTTTATAATCTTCTGTACCGTCATATTTGACCATTGCCGGATAATTGTTCTTTACAAAAAAGACGTTTCCCCAGTCTCCAAAATCGAACCGTCCGGCAGAATAATTCATTGCAGCGGGTGTCATTCCCACCGCATCGAAAAGATATGTGCATCGTGTCGCCGGATTGCTGTCATTTTTGTTGATTTTCATTCCGTAACGCTTTACACCCTTTATTCTTACATCTTCCCCGACTGCTGCCAGTATAGCGTTTGTATTTGCATATGTGCGGTCGAGTGTGTCTTTGTCTGCTACTTTTACAATTAAGTCTCCGCTTGCCATTTTTTACGCCTCCCTTATCGTCAAAATTCCATCCTCAACCGTGAGGACACATGATTTCTTTGTGACGGTGTCAACCATAGTGTTGAGACCGTTCACAATGCCTTGACACGCTTTTGCTGCTGCACTTGCTGTCGACGCTGCATTGTTTGCCGTTGCTGCTGCACCGTTTGCACTGTTCGTCGCCTCTGTCATGTTCTTGCTGAAATTGTTCACGGTGTTCATATATCCCTGTGTCAATGTCAGTATTTCCTCATAACGGGCATTGTTGACGATAATCGGCAGGTCAAAGAATTTCTTTTTACCATCTCCCTGTCTGATTTGATAATGACCGGATGTGTCAATCTCAACTCCGATTTCTCTTTCCTTGAGAATCAGAGTGTCCTCAACCGCTTTCCAGTCTGCCGTTGTTCCGGTGCATGGTCTGATTGCTGCCATTGTTCAACCTCCTTTGCTCCGTGATTATGGAATATATCACACAATCACTCCTTTGTGTTCGTTTCGCCGTCTGTTTCCAGTATCATGGAATTATACTGCTAATTGTCGGGAGGTCGGCGTTCCTCCGTCAAAATCAACGCCCTCATTCGCATTTCTGACCTGTGGCGTTGCTCCGTCAATGAAAATCGGTGTCACTGTTCGCAGATACGGTGTTTCGCCGTCACAATCAAGATACACGCTCGAATATAAAGCCTCGGCACGGTTGAAATAGTCCTGCACACTCTCAAGGATTTTCTCTGCGGATGCAAGCAGGGAATTTTTAATCGTGTCGTCAATATCCTTTTTATCCTGCTCGACCTGTTTCTTTGCCTCTGTGACTGCCGTCTGCATCTGTGAGACTTCCTGTCGAATCTGCGTCGCCGTGTTCAATGTCGCCTCAAGTTGCTCTTGATTCTGTAATGCATCCTCTGCACGCTCTGTGACCTCTTTGCAGGCTGTTGTCGCCTTTTTGGATGCATCTGTTGCCTCATTCGTATTCTTGACCGCCTGTGAGGTGTCCTGCTGCCTCTGCTGCTCCTGTTGGATGCGGGTGTTCTCATTTTCCTGTCGCTTATTTTCTGCCGTCACCCTTGCCTGTTCTGCTTTCACTCTCGCATTCTCTGCGACCACTCTTGCGGATTCCGCTTTCTTGACTGCTGCATCCGTGTCATCAATATTCTTGATGTGTCCTGCAATCCGGTTCTCAAGGTCTGTGAACTCATTCGTTGACAAGATAGCATTTTCATTCCTCTGTGACGGTTCAATCTCCATTGTGAATGATGCGGATGTGATAACCTGTGAATCATCGCTTGTCCGGATTTCAATGTCGCAATACGCCGTTCCGGAGGCTGCAAGTGCTTGATTCGTCAATTCGACTGTCACATCCGAACCGGAATATGAACATGTGTTATACACATGCTTTCCGTCCGGCTTTGTGATGTTGATGACCGCTCTCGCACCCGTCGGGATTGTGTACGGTTCACCGTTGTTGAGCAGTCTTGCGACAATGAATCGTGTTGCCTTGTCTCCCTGCTTTGCAGATACTAAATATCTTTTAGTGTCTCCGGACATTTCAAGATTGATGTTCGTTGTCAGTTTCGTCAATGCTGCCATGCTCTCACCTCCTCTCGGTGTTTACTTCTTATTCCTCCGGATTCTCCGGTTCATCCTGCTCCGGATGCTCCTCGTCCGGTTCTGTTTTCAGAACTCTCTTTGCTGCTTTCTTTGCCTTTTCAAGTTCCTCGTTTTTTTCTGCCATCATTGTATTTGTTGAGTTTATGAGTTCAATCTTTGCCTCACTCCTTACCTCTGCCAGTACGGAGGACAAAACTCCGTCCATGATGCAGGGAGGCAACGCATGTCTTTTCTGTATCGTCTCCATGGCGTTGAGGATTTCTCCCTTTGCACATTCAATTCTTACTGCAATCGGTGTATTCATGATTATTCCTCCTTTGCTGCCTGTGTCGCTGTTTGTGCTGCAAGCAGCATGTCAAGTTTCTTGTCAATACTCTGCAAGAGTTCTGTGTTTGTCTCCTCTGCTGATTCCCTCGTCACAACCTCTGCTGTTTCGTTTGGTCTTGATGTGCTTTCCGCATCATCCGGAAACTTGAACTCCGGCTCTGCTGCCTGTTTGATTTCCTCTGTTTGAATATTTTCGTCATTCATCTGCATTGTTTTTCCTCCTGTTTTATCCGTTACTCCACGCACCCGAAATCAAAATCCCATTCTTGAATGTCAATGTTGCTGTTGACCATTTTGACAATGTTCCATCGCTGTTCACTGCTAAAGGTTGCTTGAATGTCAATGTTCCATTGATTGCCCCATCTTCAAAACTCACTTTTCTCAATTTATAATAGTGCATGTTAATGTCTGCCCCTGCATGTAGCATATTTGCCTCATAATTGTTGCACTGTTGTGTGCAGTACGCCCATTTCATCATGTATGAACTGCCGTTTGCACTTTCCTTGTTCGCCCATGACATATATGCTGTGTCATATTCTATATCAAACACAAGTCCTCTCTGACTGTCATTCCCTATCATGGTGTTTGTTCCGATTTTTCCGACATATTTTCCGTCACGATAGAAATGTTCACCGTTGTAATCGAATCGTGTTCTTTTTGTGTTGTCTGTGATAGTTCCTGTGTACATCGTGATTCCTGTCGAATCAAACTGCATGTACGAACTGCCTTTGTTGAATGCAATTCGGACATTGTATGCGTTCTGTGTGATTAGTGTTCCGAAATCATCCTCATTCACCTTTTTGTTGACCTCGGAGGTGATAGCATCTGTCTTGAGTTTTATTGCAGCATTCATTTCTTTTGTTGTTGCATAACTCTCAAGCGTTTCAGATACGCTCAATTCGATTGCATCGACAGCAATATCAATGAGTGATTGTGTTTCCTTTGTTGTGGAATAATCTCCCATTGCTGCCTTTGTTTGATACGTCTGTGACACATTGAGTTCAATTTCACCTTTTGAAACATCAATCAATGCATCCGTTTCCGTCTTGTCGTAATAGCTTTCAAGCGTGTGCATAACGCCCAACTCAACCGCCTCTTTTGAGGCTGTGATTTTGGTTTCAATGTCCTCTGTGGTCGAATAATTCTCAAGGACTTTTTTCGTCGTCCTGTTGGAGATGGAGACCGCCTCCTCTGTGGCTGCTGCCGTCTCCTCTTTCTGAATCTCTGCGAATGTCTTTCTCGCATTGGAAATCTCAACCGTGTTCTTTTCCGGTGATTCCGGATATTCTGTGATTTTGACAATCCTCTGCTTTTCCCTCGTCCTCGTTTTCTTTGACACAAGCGTGACTGTATCTCCGATTCCGTATGAGAGAATGTCTTTGTATTCCTCTGATGCTTTCGCAAGGTCAACCACCTCTGCGGTGTATGCCTTGTATGGTCTTGACATTTCCTCAATCTTTGCTGTCGCATCCTCAATCAGACTTGTGGTATTGGTATATCTTTCGTCTTTCCAAACATACGCCTTGATTTTGGAACTATACTGAAAATTGTCGATGTAATCTTTTCCGGTCAGCCACTCCGGTGTGATGCCGTCCTTGCCTATCGGATAGATTCTTGTGTAAAAATCGTATGTGTCCGATTTCAATGATATTTTCCGGAGGTTCAACCCCTCCATGAAATAGCATCCTTTGTCGCTGCCTATCCGGTCATATATGTCGATTGTCTTTGTCAGTGAATGGATGATGCACTCGCAGCGGTATGTTGTGAGGCACTTTTGCAGGACATCCCATGCCGTGACGCTCTCCTGCTCGTCAATAGTTCTTTTCTTTTTTACCGTGCATGTTCCGACATGCCATCCCGTACCCTCGAACGCAAACTCAAGACACGCTTTGATTGTTTGTTCATTCGATTCAAAGCCATACGGGAACGGCGTTCCCTCCAATTCCTCTACATTGAGGACGGCTGTGTATTTGTTGAACTGTTCACCCTTTTCGACTGCTTTGATAACAAATTCGTCCGTTTTGGTGCGTATATAGTATTCTTCTTTTAGCAAGTCGACCAACGCTCCCGCTGCCGGATAACTGAACGACAACTCTTTGTCTCCGGAATCCAGTGTCGTGGTGATTTCCCTGTCCTTGAATCCGGACAATGTTCCGATTCTTTTCTTTTTGTCATTAAAAATCTGCAATGTTCTCACCTCCTAAATCCACATAGGCGTGTATCTGATAGTCACTCTCGCCTTTGTGTTGGAGAATGTGAGTGCTGTTTCTCCGGTCTTTAATACCGGAAACGTCCACATGTTCACCTTGTCGAATGCATTTGCCCCGTCGATTGTCACAAGTCCGTTCTTTGTATCTATCACAACCGTCTTTCCTGCTGCCAAACTCTCAATGATGATGTCGTCCTCTCCCAGTCCGGCGATTGTGTAATTCGTCAAGGCACTCTTTGCATATACCTCCACAACGCACGGAGCGTCTCTTGTACCCACTTTATAGAACGATGCAGAGGTTTTCCCGTCAAATGTGATTGAGAGGTCGTCATCGACAAAAAAACCGTCAAATTCGAGGTTTACAATGTACCTCTGTTTTACATTCTTTTTTTCATAGTCATTCGTTGTGATGAATCCGATGTATGTTCCTTTGTAGCCGTCGAGTTCCATCTTGCAAGCCTTTGTGAAATTGCTCATGAACTCCGATGCAGCACGGATGATGTTGTTCCTGTCCTTGCCTTTGAAATATATTGACAGTTTCAAATGACCCATCTGAACCTCTGTCTCAAATTCCGTCGGCAGTGCTGCACCCGTCAACCATTCATATGAATTAGAAAAAGAGGGAGGCTGCACATCGGCTGTCAACTGCTTTGCATCGTATTTTTTGATGTCTATTCCGTTTATTTTCATCGCCCTGTTTTACCTCCCTTTTCGTTTATTTGTTACCATTTCCGCATCTACCTTTGACACGGTTCTGCTTGCGATTTCGTCGCCGTCAATGTATGTGTGATTTGTCACATACACAACTTGTGATTTCTGAACTGCATCAAGTTTCTTGTCAAGGATGCTGTTCAATTTGTTGTAAAATTCCGCAAGAGGCAATATCGCCTCGTCTCCTGCCTCTCCTCCTACCATGAGGCTGTTTCCGTTGATTCCGAACACGGTCGGATTTGTCATAATACCGCCGGATTTATACCACTGAATCGAGAATGACGGGAGTGAACCTTTTCCTCCAATTCCGAACGGTGCTTTTCCTCCGCTCACGCTAATATGGGGCAGGTTTAAGTGTGGCAATGACCACTTGAAATTGAATGCCGATTTGATTCTCGACAATGCACCTGTTACCACTCCGTGTGCGGATTCCATTTTTGAGGAAAATGACGACTTGATATTCTCCATCGCAGATGATGCGGTCGATTTCGCACTCGCTAATTTGCTTGAGAATGCCGATTTGATGCTGTCAAGTTTCCCGCCCGTCAGAGTGTTCGCCGTACTCATGAGAGAGTTCATTGTGTCCTTTACGCCCGTGAATGTAGCAGACACGATTCCCTTGATTCCCCCGCCTTTTTCACTGTATGCGGATTTCATGTTGTTTAGTTTCGTTGACACATTGGACTTTGCCGTCTCCATGAGTGAGGTTGCCTTGTCCTTTATATTCGTGAAATCCGTTGACCATTTCGTTTTTATCTCCGAAACTTTTGAGGAGAATCCGGACTTGATTTCCGTCAATTTATTCGATGCATTGGTTTTCCATTCCGTCATTTTTGTTGTGACGGAGGTTTTCATATTCTCCCAACCCTCGGAAACTTTTGTTTTGATTTCCGATGTCTTTTCAGAGAATTTTGATTTGATTTCAGAGAGTTTTCCTCCGGATAAATTATCAACGAATGTAAATCCTGCTGAATAATATCCTTTGATTCCCTCCCATCCGGCAGCAACAACGCCCTTGATACCGCCTCCGTTTTCTTCATAGGCGGTTTTCATGTTCCCCAGTTTTTCCTTTGCCGTTTCGGTCGCTGCCGACATGACATTGTGAACCGTGTCCTTTACGCCGTTGAATACTTTCGATGCAGCTTGTCCTATTGTGCTGTTTTTTATGTTGTCGCCGATTTCCTTGACCTTATTCGTGACCGCCTCTTTCGCTTTCGTGAATGCTCCCGTGATGGTCTCTTTGATTGCATTGAATTTTTCTTTGATGTTGCCCCACAATTCGGACAGTTTTTCTTTGACTTTATCCCAATTTTTATATAGTGCGACACCTGCTGCAATCAGTCCGGCAATCAGTGTCACAATCAAAATAATCGGACACAAGTTCATAACTGCATTGAGTGCCGTCTGTGCTACCGTCATTCCTCCGGTCGTCGCCGTGGCTGCTGTTGTAGCTGCCGTGTGTGCTGCCGTGGCTGCTGTTCCTGCCGTATCTGCTGCCGTTCCTGCTGCCGTGGCTGCTGTCTTTGCTGTTATCTTTGCAATGATTTTCGCAGCACCGGAAACAAATTTCTGTCCGGTCGTTATTGTGTCGGAGATACCCTTTGCCACCTTACCGAATCCGATTGACAACGGACCGATAGCGGCGACCACAAGACCGACCTTGAGGATTGTTTCTTGCTGTGCCGGAGAGAGCGACGTGAACCACTTTGTCAACTCTTGAATCTTTCCGGTCAGTTTCTCAATCATAGGTGCTGCGGATGTCTGTGCTGTGGATGCCAGTGTCGACAATGCCAGTTTTGCGTTGTTCATCGCAACTTTTGCATTATCAATCGGGTCGAGAGTTCCGTTGTAGGTGTCCTCGACCGTCGTTCCGTATTCCTCCATTGATGACGACAGACTGGTGAGGTCGATTCGATTCTCACGAATCGCCTTTGTCATTTCTGCTGCACCTTTCTTTCCAAACAGTTCCGTTGCAATCTGCATCGCCTCGGTCTCTGTTTTTGCGTTCTTGATGCTACCGATGGTCTCTGACAACGCCTCGTCCATTGATTTTCCCTCTGCTGTGGCGTTCTGTAATGCCTTTTTAAGACCCGCCATTGCTTGAGTTGAATCAACACCGTTTGCATCGAATTGAGCCATCAAATTGATTGCTTGAGGCAATGACAGACCCATTTCTTTGAACGCTGCGTTGTTATCAAGTACATTTGATTCAAGCGTGTCAACGGAGATTCCGGTTTCCTGTGCCTTTGCCGTGAGCAATCCTAACAAGTTTCCCGTCTGTGATGCATCCACGTTCCACGCTTTCATGATTTTGTCGACTTGGTCAACTGACTGTGTGACGTTTGTTCCATTGATTGTTGCAAACTGTATGAACTGTTTTGAGGTCTTTTCAAGTTCCGTTCCTGTTGTATGGAATCTTGTGTTGACTTCTCCGATTGCCTCGCCTACCGTCGACATATCCTCCGGCATTGTGCCGAAAACATTATCCGCAGACTTTGTCAATCCCTCAAGTGCCTCTCCGGTTGCTCCGGTCTTTGTCACTATTGTGTCATATCCCTCGTCGAGTTCTTTGAACGCTGCAATAGATGCTGCACCAATGCCCGCAATTCCGGCAGAGACAACCGACATTTTCTTTCCGAAACTTTCCATCTTTGTTCCCGCCGTATCGCAAGCGGTCGCAAATTTTTCAAGTTTATTATCTTTCAACTGGTCATTAACATTTTTTAGTTCTGCCTCCATGTTCATGAGAGCAGTTTTTGACTTTTCCGTCTTTACTGTCTGATTTGCAAGTGCGGTCTCTGTCTTTCCGATTGCTGTCTCATTTGCAGTAAACTCTTTCTCTAACTTGTCAAGTTCCTCTTTGAGTGCCTTTGACTGTTCGGAGTTCTTTCCGGTCTCTGCTGTCGATTTCTCATAAGCCTCTTTTGCAGCATCAATCTTTGTTTTGAGTTCCTCTTGCTTTGTCTTTTGGTCTGACAGTTTCTTTGTCAACTTCTCCTGCTGCTCACTGTTCAATTTCACGATGTTTTTCTGCACCGTAATTTTTTGAGTGAGCGATTCGGCTTTTGCCTTGAGGCTGTCTGTTTCCGACCCGAACAACTTTGCTTTCGTCGCTGCCGTCGTATATTCCGCAGACAAGACTTTCATCTGCGATGCTGCTGATTTCATTTGCGATTGATAACTGCTCGAATCTGCCGATATTTTGACGCTTGTATAAGCCATTCGGTCGCCTCCTCTCTTACTGATTTTCGTTGATTGTATCTAATTCAAATTTTAAGTAGTCCAACAACGTGACAATGTTCTCTTTCATGCATTGACTGTATGAGTTTTTCAATAGCCGAATCGCAATTTTTACAACACGGTCAACAATTTCCCCGCAGACTTTCCATTGATTTTCCTCCGGTTGTTCATCCTCGTCCTCATATCCATTTTCACGGTCATAGTCATCGAATGCGGATGCCTCTTTTTCCACCTGCTCAACCTCGACGATGTTCAACATCTTCTCTGCAACAATATTCTGCATGATGAAATGAACCGTCTTGATTGCCGTCAGAAATTCAACTGCATCAATCTCCCCGACTGCTGCAAGCGACAATTCATTCCCGAACATCTCCTGCATTATCTTTTTGTTGAAAAACATCACTCCGGAGAATTTCTCCGTGTCATTCTTTTCCATGAGACTGATATATTTTTTATACTGTTCTACCGTTACGGAATTGATGAAAAGTCTCTCACCTCTGCAAGTGACCTCGATTTCCGGTATCACTTGCCACTCTGAAAATTTTTCTCGATGTTCTCCATTCTCTTGGTGAGTTCGTCTGCAATTCCCATGTCGATGAACTGGAACTCAAGAATTAAACCTGCTGCATCAAGTCCGGTCTCCGGATTCTTTAATTCCTCAACGGTGAACTGGTCTCCGTATGCTTTGCAGATAAAAAGACCCATCGCCTCAATGTCCTGCTTTGAATACCTCTGTTTTGCGTCGACAACCTCTGCAAGTTCGAGATATTCCGTGTATGTGTCGATTGACATTTTCGGCATTGTAAACTCTTTATTGTTGACTATAATTTTTCTTTTCATGATTTATCCTCCTGTTATATATCCTCTTGTTAGCCTAAACCGCCGTTTTTCTCCTGCACTTTACTGAACCATGCCTTGATTGCCTCTGCTGCCTTTGTGTTTTCTGTCACAAGGTTTGATTCGTCGACTGAAATCTCATACGCATTGTCAAGACTTCTCTCATAGAATGAACCCTTGATGCTCTTTGTTGTTGGAGATAATTTGCCCTCTTTTGTGCTTGCCTCCTCACTGATGCCCTCTGCAAACTTTCCGGCGTATAACCATTTGAAATCATACGTTCCGTTGAGTTTTCTTTCTCTCCATCCGACAGCGACCTCCGGTGCTTTGTCGTCGGCTGTCTTAATAAGAAAACCGTTCTCGTATAACTGTCCGAAAAGAATCTGTCTGTCCTGCGGTGCAAGTGCATTGACCTCAAGTTCGATTTCTGTTCCCTCATAGGAATTGATGACCTCCTCTGTTCCGTCATCGGAGTAAATCTTTTCAGAAGTCCATTTTTCATCAACTTTCGCTTTGATTGCTCTTGCCAGTTTCACCGGAGTTCCCGCAACATATCCTGTTGCATCGTTCTGTGTGATTTTTGCGATGTAGAAATCCCTACAACCGCATGTTCTACTTCTGACAATCTGCTGCACTGTTTCGCTTAACTTTGTTATTGTTTCGCTCATGTCTATTCCTCCATTTCATAAAACTTTGAAAACCTTTGTGCTTTCATATAGATTCCGTCCTCCGGCTTTGAATCGTCTCCGTTCCTGCCGTCAAATGAGAAATCATTTTCTTTCATGAGTGACTTGATTTCCCTCGCAAGTTCAACCTCGTCATTCTCTGAAAATATAGTGACCTGCACTGACAGCGTCACTCCCTCTGCATCGTCGTCCGAAAAATTCTCGTCGTTTTCTCCCAAATCCCACAATGTCACATGTCTGTCATGGATGTTTTTGTCATACCATCCTTGCATCACAATGATTTTCCTGTCTGATATTGGTTTCAATGCGTCGGATGCATCTTTGATGATGTCCGGACTGCTGCTCATGCTCTCACCTCATTTCAATGTGTTGTCTAAATATGATTGATATTCCTGTTCTGCGATTTTTTGCAGTTCCGCATCTGCCTCACGCCCTGTTGCATAGATAAATTCTTGAGGCGGGCGATAGATAGTTCCCCAGTTTATGAATTTCACATAAAAGTGTTCGCTATTGTCCGACTTTTCCCATCCGACATCTGCTGTTGCTCCTGTGTCTTTCATTTTGACTGCTCCCATCGGTATGCTGTCCGCTGCATGTGATGTCACGGATGACTTTGAACCGAAACCTCTACCGGATAATTTGATGTCTGCCGATTTCGGAATTTTGCCGGACATGATGTTTTTCACAACTGGTTCGCTTTGCTTTACAATCTTTTGATTGACCTCTTTTATGTCCTCGTCGCTTGCTGCGTCCTCAAATGCTTTCATGAGTTCTTTCAAGCCTTGAAATTCCATTTCAATTTTCACTGCATCACCTCCGGTGTCAGATTATGACACTATGCTCCCGCTCTACATTTCAACTGATATTTCCTGTCGTCTGTGAACATCGGACATGCATCATATATCTTGAACTCAACGCCTTTATATACTGCGTAGAACTCTTTCAGATTCAATCTGATTTCCTCCATCTTGTCGCAGGCTCTCGTTTCAAACATGATTGTGTTCTCAAGACCTATCTGCAACGCATTGTATTTTTCATTTGTTCCCAAACTCTTGACATCACACCAACATGAGAAAAACTCCTTTTCCTCCTGCTGTCGTCTACCGTCAACAACACTTGTTTTCTTGCGAATTATCTTGATTCTGCCTGTCATTCTGCTGCACCTCCGTATATTTCTTTCAATAGCATGGAGGAAACGGCAGCGGATAGCGTTTTCGTGTCGCTCCGGTACTTGTCACGGTTGTCGTACAGTTCTTTCACGGACATAAATGCAAGCAGTTTTTGACGGCTTGTGAGGTTGTTCCGGTCGAAATTCGGAATCAGTTCCGTCATTTCATCCAGTGTCGTGTCAAGCATCAATTCAAGGATTTCGATGTCGTCATCATAGTCGATGTGACAATATGTCTTGCATGTAGCAATCAGACCGCCTCTGTACTTCTCTTTTTCTTCATCCGTCATGTTCTCACCTGCTTTCAATAGCAGGACGGATTCACCGCCCTGCTGCCATATTACCCGTTGATAACTTCTGTAATCTGACCCTTGATGACTGCTCCCTTGTCAACAGGCTGCACATCGAAACGGTCACGCACCTTGATTCCGGTCATGTCCTTATCCCATAAGCCCGCACCTTTGTCATTGAGGTCGATTGTGAGGACGTTTCTGTCAAAGAGTGTGACTGCCTCTTTTAAGTCACCGCAGAAAATAGGATGCTTGTACCCGTCGATTGTGTGACCATCGGTGTTCATAATCTTCTCGGATGCAAGAGTTTTCTTTGATAATTTGATGATAGGATATTCACCGAAAAGCATCTTTCCCTTTGTCTGCTGTGTCGGGTCTTTCTGTAAAATATAGTTGCCGTCTTTATCCTTTAACTTGTCAAGGTAGTTGAAACCGCTCTGATTTGTGATAACAACTGCATTGTCAGCGATTGCAGGGTCTAACTGCTCATTGAAAATGTCCTTGAGGCTGTCAAGGTTCTCGACTGTGACCTCTTTCCCTTTTGTCATCTCATTGAGTACCTTGAGAATCATTGCGTTACGGGTTGCCTTTGTTTTCTTGGCAATCCATTTGTTGATGTGTGCCATGATGTTGGATGCTGTGTCCTCAAGTAACTCTGCTGTCATCTTGAGGATTCCACCCTTTTTCTTTACCTTGTACTCAATCGGTAAAAATTTCGGTTCGTCCATCTCCGGAAAATCCGCAGCCTCGTCAACATTGTCAAATGGTGTTGATTCTGCATCAACCTCAATGTTTCGTGTTCCTGTCTTAGTTGTTACGCCCTCGACATTGACATACTGTTCAAGGTTGTCGGATGAACGACGCAACTCGATGATGTCTGTTCTGATGTCCTCCGGAATTGTCACGCCAATTCCGACCTCTCCCTCACTTCCTGCGGTTGTGTCGGATGTGAGTGCATCCTTGTACACCTTGATGTCTGCCTCGTCTGCCTCTTTGTGCAGGAATCCGGCTTTGACAATGTTGACAAATGATTTCACGATGTTCTTTTTGTCCGGCTTGACATCCCCGCCGACCTGCTTTGCAGTTCCATCCTTGACCTTGTTCTCGATGCCGTCCTGCTCGTCCTCGTCCAAATCATAGAGGAGGTCGAATCTGTTCTGTAATTCTACGAGTTCCTCTTTTGCTGTCTTTGCCTTGTCGAGTTTTCCATCGTTCACAAGGCTCTTGACTTCATTTTTCTTGTCGTTAATCTGCTTTAATAACTTCTGTAATTCCTTATTCATGACTTTCTGTCCTCCATTTCTTACATACCGTAAAGGTATAAATCATCGAGAATCTCCCGTTTTTCTGCCTCGATTCTCTGTTCCTCTGCCTGTGTTGCTGCACTGTTTCTCTTTTCCAGTTCTGCAAGCACCGCATCGACAATGTTTTCTTTTTCAGTTCTCTTGAGTGCCTCCGGAATATTGTTGTATTTCTCAAAATAGTCGGATGCACACGCTGCGACTGCTGCCTTTTCTTCGATTTCGACATTGAAATACTGCTGCATCTTCTTACTGTCGAACCATGTCTCATTGCTCATGAGGCTCTGAATCTTGTCTCTTGTGACACCCTCCTGCACATGTTCCATGTAAACGTCAAGGATTGAATCCTCGCAGAGATTCAACTGTTTTATTACTGCCTTGAAATCGTCTGCGTTGCCGTATGCCATGCACAACGGTTTGTGAATCATTGCTTGTGCCCCTGTTGCAAAATGCAGTTCGTCGCAAGCGAACATGATGACCGATGCGATAGATGCAGCCATTCCGTCGACATAGCCGACTTTGTGTCCGTCGTATCGTTTTAACTGGTTATAGATTGCCAGTCCTGCAAATACGTCTCCACCTCCGGAATTGAAATAAATATCAATGTCCTCATAGCCATCTAACTGGTTGAGAAAATCTGCGATGTCCTGCGGGCATCTGTCCTCCTCGTACCACATGGATTCCCATGTTGCCGATACAATGTCACCGTAGAAATACAAGGAACATCTGCTCTGTTCCTCGTCCTGCTCTAAATCCAAATAGCCGACATTTTCGACCTTTCCGCTGCGTTTATTCTTCTTTGTGAAATCAAAACGTCTCTTTGGCATGATTATTCACCTCCCTCCTGTTCATCCTCGTCCTCTGCCTCGTCGGTTTCGTCCGGTTCTGTTGCTGTGTCCGGCTGCTCTGTGTCCGGCTCTGTCTTTTCTTCCGGCTGCTCCGGTTCTTCGGTTTCATCCGGTTCGGATGCACCTTTCAAATATGCTGCTCCCGCCATAGTCAACGGAACGATGCTGCCATTTGCAAGCAGAACATCGCCTCCCTCCGCATCTTCCATGTCGAGTTTACGTCTTGCCTCATTCGGTTTGATAATCATTCCCCCGACACCGTTTCTCAAATATTCCATCTGCGTTTTTGAATCAGTGCGGAACAATACCTTTTCGTTGAATTTGTAATAATATCCGTCGTCTGCATCTTCATCCGGCAGTATTTTGAAATTGATTTCCTCCTCATACTGCTTGATTATGAACAGTTCCGTGTCGACGTAGAATGATAACTGCTGCATTTCGCTGTTACTGTATGACGACTTTGAATAGTCGTTGATTTGATTCGGTTTCACCCCGAACGCTCCGGCGATTTGCAGTGCATTGTATTTTTTCAGTTCAAAGAACTGCGAATCTGTCAGTTTGATGTCGAGAGGTGTGAGTTTCATCCCCAACGGAACAGGCAGGATTTTTCCTGTATTCTTCGCCCCGCTGCCGAACTCCTCAAACGACTTGACAAGTGCTGTTTTCGCTTTTTCGTTCAGTTCTCCGGTATATTCAAGAGTTGCCTTTGCTGTCAGACCGCTCTCATACAAGTTATTCATGAACGCCTGTGATTCGGATGCACCCGCAACCGTGTCTCTCAATATCTGCTGCACTGGTAGTCCTGTGATTCCGTCAAAACTGAATGATGTTTTGAAGTGCATGACCTCGTCTGTACTGAACACATATTGACGACCGGATGTCGGGTCTGTGTAGACATACCACAAACGCCCAACTCCTGCGAATATTCCCGCATCGTCAACGACTATCTGCACACAATTTGACTGCATAACCCACAAATCAACGATTTTGATTTCACCGCCGTATTTCTTGCGGTCAAACTTCTTTCTTATGTACACATAGGCGTTTCCGTAATGGTTGCGGTTGATTTCAACCGTGTTCCAGAATGTCGTTGGTGTCATAAACGGATTCGGTCTTTTCGAGAGCAGCTTTGATGTGTCCGTCGCCTCTGCCTCAATGATTCCCTTGTCCGTTTTCTGATAATATTTGATAGGCATTTTTGCAAGGGTTTCTGACAGCATCTTGAGACATGTGAAATATGTGACCTCTGATGTCGGTTTCCCTTTTCTTTTCAGTCCTATCCGCTCAAGGAATGACGGTGAGTTCAGTGTCACAACGCCTCCGCTGTCCTGTGGTTCTCCTCTCCACCAATTTGAAATTTTCACTCCTAATCTCTGAAACGGATTCATTTATTTCTCACCGCCTTTCTTCATGTATTTTTCAAATTGCTCAAGCCATTCATTGACAGTTTCATTCACATCCGGACGGTATTCCTCTTTCATTGCGTGTTTCCATGCGTCGATGATAGCGTCAATCGGGTCTATTCTCTCTGTCGTGATGTCTTTGTCAATTTTTATTTCGCCGTAGTTATTTGAGATGGTCTTTGCGTTTGCGATAGACCACACAAGTAAACCATCGGCAGGAACAACAATCTTGTTTCCCTCTTTTCCGACCTCTATTCCCTCGATTTCCACGTTGCCTGCTAAAATCTCAAGTCTGAAATCGACCGTCGCATCGTTCAACTCTTTCGCTGTCTGTGTAACAGAGATTGAATCGAATCCCAACGCCTCAAGGTCTGACAGGAACGCCGATGCGTTGTGCGGGTCATAACATATCAACTGCGGTTTGAGGTCGTATTCTTTCACCAAATCCTCAAGATATTTGATGATGTATTTGTAATCTGTCTTTATTCCTCCCAGTGTCTCGGTCACTGTCACAAGACCCTTTTCAATCCATACGTCATAAGGTACTTTGTCGGTCTTGATGTGTTCATCCACCCTTGAGGACGGAATGAACGAATGTGTGTGTATAAAATATTTCTTTACTCCGTCAACCATGAACGGAATCACGATTGCGATTGATGTCAAGTCGCCTCCGGATGACAGGTCGACCCCGACATAACATTTTGACCCTCTGAAATCCTTGAGTGATTTCAGAACGGCACATGCTTTCCATTTTGCGATGTCCTTGATATACAGTGAATTTGACCACTGCATCCACATATTCAACTGCTTTACGAGGAAATCTCTCAAATCCTCCCCGCCCATATCACGGGCGGTATGTGCAATCGGTATGAGGTTTTCAAGAGCATCCCTGTCAAATTCAAGAATTGGGTTTGCTTTTATCCAGTTCTCCGGAACATATCTGTCGTCATGTTCGTCCATCTGTGCGATATATACGAACTGACTGTCGTTTTCAAAAACGCCCTTTAACAGATTGCAGCAATATTCATACAATTTATAACAGGGTGATTTGAGGTCGAACCCTGCTGTCGTGATGACCGAAATCAACGCTGACTTGAGTTTCTTGATACCTCCCTCAAGCAGCTTGTACATCTGATTCGTCTTGTGTGCGTGATACTCGTCGACAATTCCCAAATATGCACGGTGTCCGTCAAGTGACTTTGTATCACCGGACAACGCTTTGATTTCTGAATGTGTCAACAGACAGTCAATCGTATGGTTGTGGTCATGCACTTTGAACCATTCCGACAAATCCTCGTCCGAATTGATGAATTTTGCGACCTCGTCAAAAACAATGTTCGCTTGGTCTTGCTTGGTAGCCGTACAAAAGATTTTTCCGTACTTGTACCCGTCAAAATTCCCGTAATAACATGCCAAAATACCGTTGATGAACGATTTTCCGTTCTGTCTGCCTAATTGCACATAGGACGTTCTGAACCGTCTGTATGATTTTTCCTTTGTTCTCCACCCGTTGAGTGACCCTAAAATAAAGCACTGGAACGGATATGCGGTCACATGCTCGTTTTCTTCGCCCTCTGCAATGGTCAATTCCTCTGCGAAATTGATGATTTCCTCTGACTTTTCAACGTCGAAATAGTATTTGTACGGTGCTGCTTTCGATTTCTCAATGTCGTCGAGGTGTCTTTGACATGCAAGTCGGACATATTCTCCGGCTGTTATCTTGCCCGAAACAACATCAAGGGCGTATTGTGTGCAGCGGTCTTGTGTATCTCCTGCTTTCGCCATACCTTAATTTGCATATTTCGCAAATTTATTCTCCGGCTTTTGCTGCTGTGGTTTCGGTACGACCAAACGGCAGCGTGAGGAGACTGTTAATCCGAAATCCGATGCTCCCTGTCTGCACTGTTTCATGCAACGGTCTTGAATAATCATGAGACGCTCACGTTCACCGTTCACGACCTGCCTTGTACCGACCTGCACACGTTCTTTTTCTCCCGTGTCCGGATTCGTCTTTGTCTCATATACCGGAACATCCTCCATCAATGGAGTTGTTCTGATTTGCTGCGTGATTTCGATGTACTGGTCTTGTGCAATGAGCAATCTCGCCAGTGCATCGCAGTCAACATTCGCAATCAGTTTGATTTCAAGTAATTCTTTCGCAATCTTCCGGAACTTTTTCTTTTGCTCCGGCGTCAAATATGACGGAGGTTTCACTTTGTCGTTCGGTGCTACAACCTCGGCGTTTTTTCGTGCCTCAATTTCTGCTTTTGTGAGGTGTTTTCGCCCGTTCATAACAACCAAATCCGTGGGTTGTCTCTGTCCTGCCATGTAGCAACAAACCCCCTTTCCGTCAACATTTCAGTGATTTTGTGTCACATTCTGACACCCCTTTCGGATGTACCTTTCTACTGAAATTCCCGTGGGGAGTTTTCTCCAAACAAAAGAGGGGGTGCGACTAGAAATGAATCGCACAAAACTTTTTTATATCCCCCTGCCTCTCGAAAGTGGTACTCAATCAGTGACCTCAACTGTTTCTGTGTTGCTCTCATGCTCGCTTTGCTCTGCTTATACAGAGCCGTGATTGTGTTGTGTGTCTTATGGTTGAGAGGTATGAGGTTGAACGGATTCAAGCGTTGTTCCCAGTCGTCCTCAAGTTCAACTATGTGGTGTACTGGTTCGCATGTGAGTAGTTCATTCTCGACATACAATGCGTATATATCCACGTTGTCATAGACCTCAATGATACGCTCCCGCATCGCCCGCCATTCCTTTGACACATAGAACTCGGCTGCTCTCTTGTCTCGCCGTGTGTTGTTGTATATCATGTGTCTCGACTGCTGCCGTCGCTCACATTCTTTGCACATCTTTACTGACTGCGGAATCAACTTGCCACACCTGCATGATTTCAAAAGCATCTGCGTTCTCCTCTCTTTCTTGGTTCTCCTGTCCTGTTATCCACAAGAGGCGGGCAGTTATGCACATTACTGTGTACACTTACCCGCATATAACAGGAGGGCAAACAGGCAAGAAAAAAGCGACTGCATATCTGCAATCGCTCGTCTCAACTGTTCACGCTAACATATTATCACGTTTATTTTGCCTTTTGTTCACCCACTTTTTACCCTCGTTTTCACCCTCATTTCACCCTGTTTTCACTCCGTTTTTATCATTTTCAATCGCTTTTGCACCGAATAATTTGATTGACAGGCGTTGAATCATGACCTTGCACCACTTTTTCGGTGAGTTGCGTCCGCATCCTGTCTCCCTCACTATATCCTCGTATGTCTTGCCCTTGATATAGACTGCCTCAAGTGTGTCGTACTTATACCCCTCACCTGCTGCCTCTGCATCTTCTTTGAGCGATGCAAGAGCCTGTTTGAGATGCTCGAACAGAATGACCGTCTCTGCACGGCACTCTCTGACCGATTGCAGGAACGCTCTTTCTGCTGATATGTTGTATTTGTCTATATCCGGCACTTGAGAGGTCTCTGATACCGCCTCTTTGATGTACCGCTCCATTTCACGATAGTTTTCAAGATATAGCAGGGTTTTGTCAATGACTGTCTGCTCTTTTTCCTCTTTCATGCTTTTTCCTCGCTTTCTGCTTTCTTCTCATAGGCAGACCGTGCATTTTACGCCAGTTATTCGTGTTTTGGCGATTTGTGCATCTTTGCGAATCGCACATTTTCATAATTGCCGTTTTTACCTGCTCCGCTGTGACACCCGTTTGCATGACTGCCTCGACGAACTGTTCTGCCGATGTTTCGACCTTGATTTCCGGTCTTTTATATTCCTTTTTTTCTGTAACGCCTTTATTGACTGTCGCCCTGTCTGCTGCCTGTTCAATCATTCCCGAAATCTCATTTTCTGTCTTTCCGGCTTTTCTGAAATGCTCAATCACGTTTTTCACGATGCTCATAATTCCCATATTATCACGCTCCTCCTTTCCGTTTACGCAAAAGGGAGTTGTTCGTCAACGCCGTCCGGAATACTCATGAACCCGTCGCCTGCATCCGTATAACTCGCATTTTGCTCCTGTTCTCCCGCTGCTTTCTTGCTTTCTGCAAATTCCTGTTCCTCAATCACAACATCGGTCGTATATATCTTTTGACCGTCTCTGTTGGTGTATGAACCCGTCTGAATCCTGCCCGTAATAGCGATTTTTGTTCCCTGTTTGAAATACTTCTCTGCAAATTCGCCGTTTTTGGCAAATGCAACGCAGGAAATAAAATCCGCTGACTGCTGCCCGTCTCTTGCACCTCTGCGGTCGACTGCCAGTGTGTAACGTGCCACGCACATGGATTCTTGTGAACTGTTCTGCTGCGTATATCTGACATTCGGGTCTCTTGTAAGTCTCCCCATCAATATGACTTTATTCATTTGCCGTTTCCTCCCGTTCTCTCTGCATCACATATTCATTTTGCATTTTCTGCAATCTGACAAGTCCTTTTTTGAACTCAAGGTCATCGCCATTCATGCAGACATCGAATATTTTCTCATAATCAACAATATGGGTCTTGATGAACTCTGCCTCCGCTGCCGTCCTGCTCTCATTGATGAACATTCCCTTGACTGCCTCTTTTATCATTTCGCAATGTGTCTTTTCCTCCTCCGTCTGTGGAGGTGTGCTTGCAATCAAACGGTCATAGGCGTTGTCAATCGCTCCTGCAATCAATTCTCTCCAACCTTTGCCCTTTTCCCCGATTAACTGGTTTTCAATGTCCTCGAATCGGTTTCCGTGTCCTGCTGCCACGATGCGGATGTCCTTTTTGCCCTTTGCTGCAATCAGAATCAAATCGTCATCGTATGCCTCCATGTAATAATCAAATTTCGCATCGAAATTCTCTCTCGGATTGATGATGATTTCCGGCTGACTGCTGCCCTCCGTCTTGATACTCACTCCGATGTATTTCGCATCCTTGATTTTCGCATTGATAAATTCTGCCTTTAATGTACTTTTGTTCATGCTGCTCCTCCATTCACTAATCTGTTGAGTAACTGTTCATACATGGTCTTGTATGTGTCTCTTTCTGTCTGTAATCTGATTGTCTCCTCTGATGATGCCGTGATTTCCGGCTTTTCATTTTCCTTTTCTTTCAACGCCTCCTGCATCGCTTGAATCTTCTTGCGATAAAGGTCAATTTCCTCCTGCTGTTCTTTGATTGTCTCGTTGTATTTCTTCGAGGTTTTCATGTTGCCGTCAAGCTGCAAGGAAATCATGAGAGCGATGTCGATGTTCTCCATCTCTTTGTCTGAACACTCTCCGATATACGTTCCGATGCGTTCTGTCGATACCGAATAGACCTGCTCACATAAAACGGTGCTTGGTCTGCCTGTCGACCTCACTGTCACATGTGTCGGGAGGTCTGTTTTCGGCTGCGTGGTCATATATACAACCTCAACGACATTGCTGTTCTCATTATTCTTGTCATTGCTTACAACGACCGCCGGACGGTCGGAGTGCTGTTCGCTCCCGCTATACGACACCCCCCCTCTGCTGATATAGAACATTTCGCCTCTTTTGATGTTATTCATGTCTTTTCCTCCAATTCTTCAAACTGTATTTGATGATATATGCAAGCTGCATCAAATACGGGTGTCTCTGTTTATAACTCATTCTGTCTCCTCTATGCCACGTCTAAACCGATAACGCACCAACCGTCTGACAGTCCGCTGCATGTGATGTCATCGTCTTTGCATGTGATTCTCATGTCTGCTGTCTCTCCGGTTGCTTTGCCTGCTGCAAATACTACTAATTTAACGACATTTCCGACCTTGAATCCGTCGTCTTTTGTTATCATGTACGGTTTTCTATATTCTCCCGTGTATTCCTCGAATTTGTCCTGTGACACTCTGATTGTCTTTATTTCCTCCGGTGCTGTTGACGGGAGTTTCTGCATCTTCTCCTCCTGCTCCATCTCACGGAGTTTTTTCTTTGTCTCACGGTCGATTGCATCCTGTTCCTCTGAATATCTCTGCTCGTCGGTCTTGTATGCCTCTGTACGGTTCTTGTGCTGGTCGCATGAGGTGCATGTTTCGGTTTTGACGTTGCATGTCTCATATTCGGTGCAGGAATAACAGATTGATGTGATTCCCTCCGGATGCGGTGTCTCATAATCGTCGCCCGCTCTTGCCTCCGGAGGATTCATGCCGTTTTCTTCCGTGTCGGATTCTGACACCTGCTGTCCTGCTGCTTTCGCCTCTTTCATGTCTTTCACTTCTTTGTGTGTCAGTTCTCCGGTCTCTGAAAATTTCCCCAGTGTCTCACGCTGTTCATCCTCCGTCATTCCGCTCAATTCATAAGCTGCGGAGAATGTGAGGCGTTCTTTCTTGAGTTCCTCTTTCCATTCCGGAATCAGATTGTTATTGATTGCCTCAATCTGTGCAATCTTTGTTTTGCTCACATGCAGCATTGAGGAAATCACATCCCTCAATCGTCCGGATTGCAGGTCATATCCCTTGATTTTCTTTCCTGCTGCTTTCATACGCTCAAGAGATGCCTTGAGGCGTGTTTCCTCCTCAATCATGTCGGAAATGGTCTTTGAACGGTATGAGTTGGCGATGATGATTTCAACCTGCTCCTCGTCATCGTCCTGCGGTGTGGTCAATTTACTGGTTGCAAGTTCAAAATCTTTATATCCCTTTGATACGAGGTACTTGAGAGCCTCCCAACGTCTTTCACCTGCGACGATTCTGTATTCGCCTTTTTCGCACGGTGCATATACAAGTTCGAGGTTCTGTTTCAAACCGGCCAGGAGGATATCTCCTGCCAGTTCTTCGATGTCTGCAACACTATAAAAATTCATGTCATTGCGGTACATCTTGAAAATTGAAATGTCCTTTGTGCGGAATCTTGCTCTCGGAGATTCGTCAATCCCTGCTTTGCTGTTCTTGTTGAGTGCGTCTTTCACGCTGAATCCTGCTGCCATCTGTTCACCCTCCTGTTATTACTCTGTGAGTTTCTGTTTTTTTGTCTCGGTGCGTTCGACATTGATTTCACCCTTGCTGTTCTGCGAAATAGAGGCTTTCACGCCTCCACGGAGGTTCAACGTGACCTTTGCCAGTCCTCCGGTGTAAATTTCCTCAACTGCTGCCTTGAGAATCTTCACAATCCCCTCTCCGCATCTCTTGTCCGGTGTTGCTGCCTCTCCAAACAGTGCAGCAACGTTCTGCATCGCCTTTTCTTTCCTCTGTTTCTCTTTCTGATACTCAACCGCATCTGTGCAGTTACATGTCATTGTTGCCTGTTCCTCTGCCTGTGCTGCTGTCAGTTCTTCGTCTGCCTCAATCTGCGTCATTTGACCGCAGAATCTGCATTTTGCTGTTTTCACAATATTTCCCATGTGTTTTCCTCCTTTTCCGGTCTTATGCGACCTCATGCAAAATAATTTTTCTGAATATGCTCTCGAATATTGGAACGGCGATGCTGTTTCCTGCTTGGTCATATAATGCTTTGTAATATTTTCCGTTTCTTTCCTGCACTGCTTTCGCCCTGTCGAAATCCTCGTCCGTGTAACCCATCAATCGCCAACATTCACGCTCGGTCAAATAACGATAGCGTCCATCGCCTCGGTCGATGACCTGTGCAGGTGTCCGGTCTTGTCTCGTTGTGATGGTATATGCACAATCTTTGATAACCGTTGCCCTGCGGATGCCTTTTTCTCCGATACATGCAAGTACAGACGGTTGTGTCACATCGTAAACATCCGGAACACTTGCATCATCCTCAAGAAACTCCTGCAAGTTTCGCATCGGTGTTCTTATAAGGTCATCAAACTCAAATCTTTCTCCATTCAGAACAGAAACTGTGAACACTCGCTCTCTTGCCTGTGGCAATCCGAACTCTCTCGCATCCAGTACCTCAAAATTGTTCGTATATCCCAACCGCTCCATTTCAACCATGTATCTGTCAAAATTCGGTCTCATGTACTTTGATTTCACATTCTTCACGTTTTCCCATATCACATAACGAGGTCTCCATTCGCCCATATTCTCAATGATGTGTATTGTCTCCCACATGAGAGAGGAACGTGTTCCGCTCCCCTCGTCTGAACCTTTGCCTCGGTTGATTCTGCCCTCTCCTGTCGCTTTTCCTTGATGTCCTGCAATGCTCATGTCTTGGCAAGGTGAGCCATGAATCAGAATGTCCGGTTTTAGATTCCATCCGACAACCGTTTGTGTTTTATATGCCAATTCCTCACGGAACATCGAATTGTACGAACGCACCGCCTTTTCATTGATTTCCACATAGTCGATTGCTTTCGTTGGAATGTTCAAATTTCTCAAGGCACATCGAGGCGACCCAATCCCTCCGAATAACTCAAGGATTTGTATTGTCTCGTTTTCCATGCCTTACCCCTCCATTTCCTTGAGTAACTCATGCACAACACATCTGTAATCTTGAGACACGATTCCACGCTTTGAGAATTTCGGGAGTGGTATCATTGCCGTTGTTGATTTCTCCGCAACAATGGAACGGCGAACCGGAGTGACAAACATATCAAATCCGGAATCTGCTTTCAACCACTCCTCAACCTCAAGAGAGGTTTTATTTTTCTGTCGCATGGTCATGAGTGCCTTTATTCTCAAATCCGGATTGATGTCTCTCAAATCCTCAATCTGCTCCTCAAGGTTCTGCAATGCCTCGATTTCATATCCTCCAACTTTTACGGGTGCAATGATTAACTCTGCCGATATAAGGATATTGATGACCACCATGTCAAGCAGTCGACCGCAATCACAAATACAATAATCGTATGCGTCCGCTACCTCCTCCAACGCCTCACGCAATCGTGTAACTTGATTGTCCTCCTCTTTGAGTAGCAAATTCATGTCCGTTTTCATGAGATAGCCATTCGCCGGAATGATGTCAACGTGTGAATACTCTGTCGGTCGAATCAAGTCGCCTGTTTTATATGTACCTCCGACGCACTCATGTTTCTCAAGCAATTCACTCATGCCGATTCCACCCGGTTCGTACACTCCGAATGTCTTTGATGTATCGCCCTGCGGGTCTCCGTCTAACACAAGCACTCTCTTTCCCTGCTCCTCGCCTAACATATAGGCGATTGAATCGGATGTCGTCGTTTTCCCGATTCCTCCCTTTGGTGACATTACTGCAATAATTCTCATGTTTTTCCTCCTGTTATCCTGTTATATTTTTTAGTCCATAAATTCGGACGCTATATCGACCGCAACTGCTGCCACGAATAAAATCACCGCAAGAAATACCATCGCAAGCATGACAACCGTTGCAATACCTAACGCAATCAATACTTTCATCGCTTTTCTCCTCTATTCTTGATTTTCCCGTCCTTGAGGATGCTGTTGTTCGGGATGCTCATTGTTATATTTCTTAATGCCTCTCTGTTTTCCAATGGTATGACAATTTCAATATCTCCCATTTTGTGATTCATCAATTTGCAGTATTCCTCAATAACCTTAACCGCCTCCTCCGCTGAATAGCAGGTTGCGACGAAATGTCCTGCTGCTGCCATGTCTGCAAGGAACTCTTTTTGCGTGTCCTGTTGTCTGTTGTTGCCGTATTTCATTTCGATAAACAGTCCGCAATAAATTCCTTTCGGATATGGGAGGCACAAATCAGAAACGCCCGCTTTGACACCCATTTGTTTGAATTTGACTGCCTCCTGCTTGTTTCTGCTGCCTCCGTTTGGCACATGGAACAACCACTTTAATTCCGGATAACTGTTCATGTTCCATCCCGCCCATGACACGACGTTGATTTGCTCCGTGTCCTCACTTCTCTTTGCATATCTCATGTTCATTCGCTTTCGCCTCCTCTTTGCACATGTCATAATATTCGCAGAACAGACATACATGTTTGCAGTCCTTGACCTTAAGCATGTGTCTTATTCTTTCAATGATTTCTCCTGCCCTCACCTGTCCTGCTCCTCCATTTCTAAAACCATATAGGCATGAATAAAAATGGTTTTCTTTTTCCTGCCGAACTCGTCACGCCCTCCGGACTGCTCCTGCATCCCTGTGATGCTTTTCTTTGCCTCCCACCATCGGCGGGTCTTTCCCTCTCTCGGAATCGGCTTGAAATACACCTTGACCGTGTTTTTCGTGATTGCAAACTGTTCTCTGCTGATTTGCAGGATGTCATCGAATCCCGCTGCCTTGACTGCTGCCTCGGCTTTTCTGAAATACCTGTCTTTTGATTCCGGTCGCCAGTCAAAACTCATTTCCCGACCACCTCCTCAATCTCTTTCATTCTCTGCATGATTGCACTGTTGTATGAATAGACATACACGCCATTGCTCCACAAATGTTCCCTCGCACCCTTTTCACCGTAGTTGTACGCTGCAAGTGCATCCTGCACCGTGCCGTATTTTTTGAGCAAGTACGACAGGAAATCAATCCCGACCCTCACGTTTTGATACGGGTTCATGAGGTCAGTGCAGCTTAACCGTTTCATCCGGTCAGTGTGCCATTTCTCATATATCTGCATATATCCCTTTGACTGCCCGCCGTCTCCGACCTTGTCAAATTCATATCCGGATTCATGCTCGATGATTGCCACTACAAGGGCATAGGGAACGTCATTTTGCTTGCATAGACATCTTGTGTATATCTGCATTTTCTCCGGAAAATAACCTTTATCCGCATACTGTTCCGGTAACTTATAAAGCACGAATCCCTCAAGGTCATCGCTCCCCCAGTCCTCGGACATACCATCGAAAGCCTTGTATTTGCTTTCGGTCTCCTCTGCTGTCTGCACGATTGTTTCCGGATTCTGTACCACTTCCGCATGTGTCGTCTCCGGCTGTTCCTCCTCGGTCTGCTCCGGTTCTTTGATATTCACTATCATCAAGCACAACACCGTCATCAATACCGTAATCATTGTCAAATGGAACGCATCACGTCGTCCTGCATGTCTTGCCCGTCTTTTCCGTCTTTTCACTTTGTAGCCTCCTTTTCCTCATTCGTGCATGTATGTAAAACATGCAGTTAAAATCGTTGTAGTACACATTTGCGTTCGTGAAATCCATGTCCGGATACCACTTTTTTAATATCTCCGGTATTGAATCCCTATCTTTGACCATACCGTCAACAAATGACCCTATTTTTTTATAGCTGCCTCCTGCTGCCGGACGTTTGGAGTGTACGACCTTGATTCGTGGGTCTCTCAATCCCTGCGAACTGTTCCATCTCTTTTCCGACGGAACACGGTTCTTTTCTTCGACGATATAGTTCGCCATACCGGACAGACCATTTTCATCTGTCCGCAACCTGCGAACCTCATTCCTGCTTGACTGTTTCCAACAGGATTCAACCGTCTCCATGTCTAAAGCACCATCCATGACGATGTGATGATGCCATCTGATTTCCGCATCCGGATTGTATGCGGTCACATAGACATATTTTGCGTTCGGGAGACCTCTCTTTTTCCTCTGATAGTTGATGCGTCGGATGTACTTTTGCACATTTTTGATTGCTGCATCAACATCCCCGTCCGGCGGGAGGTGTGCATCATCATAGGTCAACGTCATCCAAATATCACGGTCGCTGAAATTCTCGTTGATTAACCTCTCAACGTATTTCCTTGCGTTCTTGTCATTCAGATTCTTTTGAGCCTTGTTGTTGTCTTTCTTGATTGTCCTCCCCTCCGGAGGTACTTCATCCATACTCCGGAACTGCGGATATATCTCAATTTCAAACTGGTCTCCTGCTGTTATCTCTTTGAGTGCATATATCACTTTCTTTCGATGTTGGAACAGGTTCTCAATGAACCATTCGTGCATGTCCTCCATTGCTTTGTTATATGCTGCCTCATAATCATACGGGATAAACTGCATCCCTCTTTTTCTTGCCATCTGACACAATCCTCCTGTTATGTTTTCGTAGACTTGTTAGTATCTATTACAAGGACGACAAAACCTCCGAAAACCCTTTGTTTTCCCGACCTTTCCGGTCGTTTTTGAGTTGCTTTTTCGTGTCAGATTTGATATAATATTCTTAGTTTGAAACATATCAATCGACACCGATTGACACACGGATGACCGTTCGCAGCGGTCATCCGTTTTTTTGTCTTTATGCTGCTTTTTCTTTCTTTGAGACGCTCACGGTGATTTTCACCTGCTCACGTTCAGAAATGATTCTCGCTAATGTCTCATAAAATTTCTTGATGTTCTGTTCACTCACCTGCTGCACCTCCAATCTATTAAAAAGGCTCTTGCCTGTTGTTTTCGTGTTCGGTTAGGCGGTCGTTGCAACCGCCTCTTTCTGTTCCCATCTGCGACGCTCCTCGACTTTTCCTGCTGCCTTGCCCTCTGCGTATGCAGACATGACCATGATTGCCATTGATTTTCCCTCAAGGTCAGAAATATTCATGAATCTTTCTGCCATGTTCTCGATTGTTGTCTTTTTCTCGTTTCTCGTCATGATTCAACACCTCCTCTGTTGATAGTGTTCTATGTGATTTCCTGCACTGGTGGTTCTCTCGGTCTCTGCATCCCGTCCACCCGCTTTCCGGCTATGTCTACCGTGTTATGACTTTTCACCTTAAAAAATCATTGAAAACCTGTTGACCAACCGTGAACCTTTTAGCAAGTCCACCCGCTGCCATGTTTCCCACGGTATCGCTGACGCTGTCTCTCGGCTTGCCATCGTCAGAGCGTCGGTCGCCATCCGGACGCTGACGGGGCGACTGCTGCCCCGTTTCGGCTTTAATAAAACGAATCTCTCTGCATTTCGTCGTCTACTTCTTTCGGTATCGGAATAGGTTCAAAATCATCGTTTTTTCCATCCCAATAATCAAATAATTCTTTTATGTACTGGTTCAATGTCTCTGCATTGCTCATTTCTGTTCCTCCTGCTTATATGAAAATGAATAATTTTTCATCATTGAAATTGAGAACTCTTTTTGTCTCTGTCATTTTGATTCTGTATGCCTCATTCTGCATCGTTTCGCACGGATGCAGGAATTTCTCAACATCTCCGGAGAAAATCACTGAATCCTTGTCGTCCTCAATGATTGTCACCTGTTCGATGTCAAATTTGCTCATATATCCTTTTATTACGTTCA
>OGDC01000063.1_pt1 | contig 34507 bp, 36 predicted proteins | sample 1570331 | NCBI WGS metagenome assembly OGDC01 (sample SAMEA2582167, study PRJEB24529) | metagenome
TTCTACGGGGAGGTTTCTCTTTGTCTAGGGCTAAAGCCGTTTTTATTCCACCAGCAGAGCTGGTGGTTGTCGCTCGCTCAAGCTACCCAACAGCACCCGCCCGTGTACTGTGCTTTGCACACAATACACAGGCGGGTGTTTTGCTGTTCTTCCGGTAGCAGGAGCCCGTTTATTTCTTACAGCTTCGTCATCCACAGACCATGCAGGTTGCAGTAGGCGTAGACCGCCACCGGCTTTTCGCTGCCCAGCTCAAATACCGCCTTGGGTGCCTGACCGGGGGCGAGGTAGCGGAGCTGTCCACCGTTTTCGGTCTCCACAAAGAGCCACTGGATGTGGTGCACATCCACCATGGGGTGCTCCACTGCACCCACCGCAACAGTGAGGGTGCTGCCGGAGTGCTCTGCCACCGGCAGATGCTTTTCGCCGCTGGCCTCCACCGTGTTGGGGAGCAGCTCCTTCATCTTTTCGCCGCAGCAGACCAGCGGAACGCCTGCGTTGTGGATGGTGGTGACCAGATTGCCACAGTGCTCACAGATATAAAACTTAGCTTTCATATTCAAATCCTCCATCGGAATGTTGTTGGTGTTTCCTGTGACTATATGATAACATTTCCTAGTTGGATTTTCTGTGACCGGGTCACGCAAGACAATTTTGCTTACCGGCAATAAATGTCAATGGCTTTCTGTGCAAATTCTGCCGCGCCCTCTCCCCCGGCAGCGTTGATGTTCTCCGTAAACTCGCCGCCGGCACCGTACATCTGTCCAAGTTGATGCAGAATGGGCTTCGTGCAGGTATAGTAGTTTTCCGTGATAAAGTCCTGCAGCTTCTTCACCTGTGCCTGTACTGCGGGATCTGCCGGTCCTCTGGTTTGCAGCGTTCCGAATACCGCTACGATCTCCATCAACTGCTCGTTGATGCTGCCGGATTCCTTCTGCGTCCGACGGGCGTTTTTTGCCTCAAATTCCTGATACTCCGTGGTTGCGCCCCACTCTTTCTTTGCACGTTCTGCGTATTCCCTGATCTTCTGTGTGTCAAATGCGTTGAAGTCCATAACGTTTCCTCCTGTTGTCCGAATCTTCTCCGCAAGAGCGATCAACTTTTCCAGATGCTGTTTTTTCAGGGTCAGCAATGCGATCTGCTGTTCCAGCGCCTTTTCCCGGTCAAACTCCGGGTTTTTCAGAATTTTTCGGATATCCTCCAGTGAAAATTCCAGTTCTCGGAACAGCAAGATCTGTTGCAATCGTTCCAGTGCAGCATCATCATACAGGCGATACCCCGCCTGCGTTCGATGCGCCGGATGCAGCAGACCGATTTTATCGTAATATTGCAGCGTCCGAATGCTCACCCCGGTCAGATTGCTCACTTCCTTGACAGTCATCATTTCGTTTTCCTCCCTTGCGACAAGCTCAGTATACGCTATGACGCAACGTCAGGGTCAAGTACTTTTTTAGCCGTTTATCACAAGCAGCTCTGCACCGTGGGGATGCCCTCAGCTTCCCATGGCAATAAGCACCAGCACGACCACCACCGCAATGGCGATGAGGCAGCCGCAGCCGCTGCCGTCTCCGCCGCCGCCATTGTTGTGGCCGCCACCGCCGCCGGGCGAGCCGCCGAAGTTGCGGTTGAAGGCCGTCATGTACTGGGCATAGCCCGTGTCACCTTTGCCGAAATAGCCGTAATCACCGTTTGCCATTGTGTTTTCCTCCGTCCGAAGTGTGTTTTGCTTCTTCTGAGGTCATTTTACTGAAAGAGCTGTCCTATAAACATCTCTTTCAGCATTTTTTGTCATCTCATTCTTCCCCGATGCCCAGATACACATCAATGTCCATGATACCTTCCCCGCTGACCTCCACCAGATCTTCAAAGGTCACCACGGTATCGCCCACCTGCAAAGTGCGGAACACCGGATCGATGCGGTCTGCTGTTCCGGTCAGAGTGATATAGTTTCCCACCGCTGGAACCTCCGGGTGGGCGGTATCCTCTTTGAAGTATCGCACCGTGACGGTCATGCCCTTGGTGACCTGCATCAGCCGATCGGACAGAGCCGACATCTCTTCCTCGGTCAGAATGCGCTTGGGCACCCGCTCGGTGCGCTGCTTTTCTGCGGCAAGCTGTTCGTCATAGCCTCGCAGCGGGGAGAAGGGCGAGAAAATTTTGGCACGGTTCTGAAGGGTCATGCGCGGATGCTTGCGGAGAGATTCTTCCGTCTGAGGGCGTTCCATCTCTAGGATATCCCCGTACTTTTGGGCAGTCTCCCGCCCGATTTTGCTATTTTTGTAGTTTTCCATCTGAACCTCCCGCCACACCTCCTGCGCTGTGCCCGCCGATTTGTGCGTTGCGCTGGCGCATGGTGGCACCTTCCTCGTAGCTGCTGGCTTTCAGCACGGCGTTTTTGCCGTATTTGTTCTTGATGCCCAGCATGGCCTGCTGGAGTTTTTTCTCCTTTTCCAGCTTCCTGGTGTCGGTGAAAAAGTCCACCTGATAGATACCCTCATCCGGCGTGACCTTGTTGGCGTTGAGGGTAATGCGCCGCACCGTCAGTGCCGGGTCGGCGATGCGCTCAAACAGCTTTGCGCTTTCGTTGATGAGGGTGCTGCCCAGATTGGTGGGGGCATCAAACCGAACCGTGCCGTGCGCCGCCTTGGGGATAGTTCTGCCGTAGCGGTCGGTCTGGGTCAGACCACGGTAGCCCCCCTTGTCCACGTTCTCCCGGTCGTAGCCCACTTCCAAAGTGATAGACTCCGTCACCAGTTTCTTTTCGGTGAGTCGAAACATCAAAATCTCTGCCATCTCCCGGACGATAAGCTTGGCTTTGTCGTTGGGGTAGGGGCAGGTCAGCACCTGCCCCTCGCTGATGCTGTTGGTGCTGGGCTTGTAGCTTTTGATCTCAGCCATACCGCAAGGCTCATAGCCCCATGCGTGGTCGATGAGAATTTCTGCATCCACGCCGAAAATCTCATACAGACGATCTTCTCCATGGATGGAGAACCGTGCCAAGTCCCCCATGGTATAGATGCCGTGAGATTCCAGCCGCTTGACGGTGCCGGGACCGGTCATCCAGAAATCTGTCAGCGGGCGATGGTTCCACAGCAGATACCGATAGGACTGCTCGTCCAGCTCTGCAATGCGGACGCCGTCCTTGTCCGCCGGGATGTGTTTTGCCACAATGTCCATGGCCAGCTTTGCAAGGTAGAGGTTGGTGCCGATGCCTGCCGTTGCGGTGATGCCGGTGTTGTACAGCACCTCCCGCACCATGGTCATGGCAAGCTCATGGGCACTCATGTGGTAGTAGGGCAGATAGCCTGTCACGTCAATGAAAACCTCGTCGATGGAGTAGGGGTAGATATCCGCCGGGGACACATATTTGAGATAGGTCTTGTAAATCTGGGTGGACACATCCAGATACCGCTGCATCCGGGGCGGCGCAACAATGTAACTCAACCCCAGCGCCGGGTCTGCGTTCAGGGCGTTGGCATCGAAGGAGGTGCTGGCAAAGTGGTACTTGCCATCCTCTTCCCGGACTGCCTTTTTCTGCCGGATGGCAGTTTGCAACCGCTGGGCGTTGACCTCTTTCACCCGCTGAACGGCTTCAAACAGCCGTGCTCTGCCGGGGATCTTGTAGGCTTTTAAGGAGGGCGATACCGCAAGGCAGATGGTCTTTTCGGTGCGGGAGGCGTCCGCCACCACCAGATTGGTGGTCAGGGGGTCCAGATGACGGTCTACGCACTCCACCGAGGCATAGAAACTTTTCAGGTCGATTGCCAGATAGGTACGCTGCGCTGCCATGATTCAGCCCTCCTTTGCACAAGATACAACTATTTATTTTATTATAATAAATCTTTACGCCGTTTTCAAGATGGAACGGCTATTTCATCTATGATTTAGACAGCAAAAAAGAGATAGGCCCCCCTTTCGGGGAAGTCTATCTCATTTTTTCGTTGGGGCTATTTTGCAACAGCCCTCCTTTTATAACAACCCTGCCTTACAGTTTGGGAGAAACACTTAGTGCTTCAGTTCCAGCAACGCATCGCCCTGCTTTACGGTGCCACTGGCTTTAGCCGCGACAGCGGCATAGTCATCGGTGTTGCAGACAATGAGCGGCGTGGTCACGGGATAGCCTTCGGCCTTAATGGCTTCCAGCTCAAAGCGGATCAACGGCTGACCTTTCTTCACCTTGTCACCCTCGTTGACGAGGTAGGTAAAGTGCTTGCCACCCAGCTTGACCGTATCGATGCCGATGTGCATCAGCAGTTCGGCACCGTCAGCCGTGGTCATGCCTACGGCATGGTGGGTCTCAAAGGTGGAGGAGATCTCACCGTCAGCAGGTGCCACCAGTTCACCATCGGTGGGCTCAATGGCAATGCCGTCTCCCAGTGCACCGCTGGCAAAGGCTTCATCCTTCACATCGGCCAGCGGCACTACAGTACCGTTCAGGCAGGCAGACAGCACGGTATCCTTTGCTGCGGGGGCCGCCGGGGCGGGTGTTGCGGTCGCCGCCGGGGTCTTAGGTGCATTTTCCAGATAATCTTCCAGCTTTGCCTTGATGACGGCCACCTTGGGGCCGTATACCACCTGCACACCATTGCCCTTGCAGATCACGCCGGAGGCACCGGAAGCCTTGAGCACATCCTGTTTGACCAGCGCAGCGTCCTTGACGGTGCAGCGCAGGCGGGTGGCACAGCAGTCCACGTCGGACAGATTAGCGGCACCGCCCAGACCTTCTACGATCAGGGCGCTGACCGGGTCATCCCCTGCGGGGGCGGTGCTGCCGGAAGCGGCGCTGCGGGCGTTCACGTCCGCACGGGTGTACAGCTTGACTTCCTCGGCATCATCGCGGCCCGGGGTCTTGTAGTCAAACTTGGAGATCATAAAGCGGAAAATGATGTAGTACAGTACAAAGTACACCGCGCCGACCACGACCACCCACACCCAGTGGGTCTTGGCGTTGCCCTGCATCACACCGAACAGCACCAAGTCGATGAGACCGCCGGAGAAGGTCATGCCCACACCCACATTCAGGATGTGCATCAGCATGAAGGACAGACCTGCCAGCACGCAGTGCACTGCGTACATGGGCAGTGCCACAAAGATAAAAGTAAATTCCAGCGGCTCGGTGATGCCGGTGAGGAAAGCGGTCAGGGCTGCGGAAAGCAGCAAACCGCCTGCCACCTTTTTCTTTTCCGGCTTGGCGCACTGGTACATCGCCAGCGCCGCGCCGGGCAGACCGAACATCATAAAGGGGAACTTACCGGCCATGAAACGGGTAGCGCTGACCGAGAACACCGTGGTAGACTTGGAGGCCAGCTCGGCAAAGAAGATGTTCTGTGCGCCGGTCACGGTGACGCCATCGATGATGGCGGTGCCGCCCACAGCGGTCTGCCAGAACGGCATATAGAACACATGATGCAGTCCAAAGGGGATCAGCGCACGCTCCAGCAGGCCGTAAATAAAGGTACCTGCGTAGCCGGAAGCCAGCACCAGTGCACCCAGTGCGGCAATACCGCTCTGCACCACCGGCCAGATATAGAACATGGCAATGCCGACCACCAGATACACGATGGAGCTGATGATGGGCACAAAGCGTGTGCCGCCAAAGAAGGCCAGCACCTGCGGCAGCTCGATCTTATAGAACTTGTTGTGCAGCGCCGCCACGCCCAGACCGACCACGATGCCGCCGAACACACCCATTTGCAGGGTTGTGATACCCAGCATGGTGGTGGTGGAGTTGGCAGGCATCGCTTCTACGCCGCCTGCCGCATTGATCATTGCCTGAATGGCTGTATTCATAATGATATAGGCCACTGCGCCGGACAGGGCGGCCACCTCTTTTTCCTTGCGGGCCATGCCGATGGCCACGCCCATGGCGAACAGCAGTGCCAGATTGTTGAACACGGCGCTGCCGGTCTGGCTCATCACGTCCAGAATGGTGTAGATCAGGGTACCGGGGTGGATGACGCTGTTCAGGCCATAGGCCGCCAGCATGGTTTCGTTGGTGAACGAGCTGCCGATACCCAGCAGCAGGCCCGCCACAGGCAGCAGTGCAATGGGCAGCATAAAGCTGCGTCCCACGCGCTGCAGCACGCCAAAGATCTTGTCTTTCATCTTCAGTTCTCCTTTTCTCAAGTTCGTATCCAGCATATATATCCACACAGGAAAGACCTGTGAAGAATCAAAGGTGAAGCAAGAAAGCTTATTTCCCCATCCGAATCCGTTTCAGATGGATCGTAAGGAACACCAGTTCCTCGTCCGAAAGCTCCTTGTGCCAGGTGTTGCGGACATACTCCGCAATGCAGCAGGCGCATTTGTAGTGTTCGCTGCAATTGCGGGCGATCAGGGCGCGGAACACTTCGTCGTGGGTATCGTTTTCCTGCTCCTGTTTTCCTTGAAATACGCGCTGTGCAAAAAAGCGCAAATGCACGGTAAAGCGGCTGAAATCCAGTGCATCCCGGTCAAAATGGCAGTTGTAAAAGTATTCCACTACCTGCACGCAGCCATCCACAAAGCGGGTGACATCGTTCACTACGCTCATGGTGGTGTTGAGCTCTGCGTTGACGATGTGCAGCGCAATAAAGCCACCCTCGTCGTCCGAAAGGTCTGCATGGCAGCGCTGGCGGATGGCGGCAAGGCACTCCATACCAAGGCGATACTCTTCCGGGTAGAATTCCCGAATGGGAGCCATCAGCGGGTTGGAAAAGCGAATCCCCTGCTCGCTGCGCTGGATGGCAAAGCTGATGTGGTCGGCCAGCGTGATGAGCAGGCTCTCGTTCAGCGGGTAGTTCACCCGGCTGCGGATCATTGCCACCAGCTCATCGGTGAGCAGCAGATGCTCATACGGGATCTGTTCCAGAAGTTCCACCAACTTCTGCTGCACGGCAGGGCTGGTCATGCGGTAGCTGCGCTCCACGGTTTCGGCCTCGATTTTATAGCCTGGCTTAACACCAAAGCCCAGACCGCGCCCGGTGACGATCAACTCACAGCCCGTGGGGTCCACCACGCGCAGAATATTGTTGTTGATCGGTTTTTTGACGGTATATTGCATTGTTTCTCCTCCTCAGGTTGAAAAAGGCAATAAAAAAAGACCACTCTTGACACAGCAAACATACCGAAGGCTGAAACACGCTTTCGGCTTATGCTATGCAGAGTTGGTCTAGCCCGCCAAACGGTAACAATCCAACGACGCTGCTCACGTACAATTTTCTTTTTTGTAAAGCACGAACAAATTAAACACTTGAATGGAAATTTATTCTATGCTTAATTACAATACCATATTCTTTGCGGAGTGTCAAGATGAGAACGGGTTTCTTTTTTACTTTATTGTACTTTTCCACAATCCGGCTATCAGTATAGACAGTCGCCTTGCGATGCGGTATACTCGAATCAGATCAACATTTTCAGGAGGAAAGTCATGGCAGGAGAAAACAACAAGGTCGTCATTGTTACCGGAGGAAGCTCCGGCATCGGACGGTGCACGGCATCCGCTCTGAAAGAGAATGGCTGCATCGTCTATGAGTTCAGCCGCAGGAATATCCCTATGGAGAGTGTCACCCATCTGTCTGTCGATGTGACCGATGAAGATGCGGTCAACGCCGCTGTGCAGCAGGTCATCCAAAAGGAGGCCAAAATCGATGCAGTGATCAACTGTGCAGGTTTTGGGATCTCCGGTGCGGTGGAGTTTACGTCCATGGAGCAAGCCAAAGCACAGTTTGACATAAATTTCTTCGGAACGGTCAATGTAAATAAAGCAGTTCTCCCCTTCCTGCGCCGTCAGGGGAAAGGACATATTGTGAACATCAGCTCTGTTGCTGCCGTATCGCACATTCCGTTCCAGACCTTCTACTCCGCAAGCAAAGCTGCTGTCTCCTCTTACTCTTATGCTCTGGCAAATGAAGTCAAGCCCTACGGCATCCATGTTACCGTTGTAGAGTTGGGCGACATCTGCACCGGATTTACAAAGGCACGTCAAAAAAGTATTCTCGGCGATGATGAATACGGTGGACGTATCTCCCGGAGCGTCAGTCAGATGGAGCACGACGAACAAAACGGCATGGACCCGGCACGCATTGGACGGTACATCGCCGGTATTGTGGAGAAAAAGAACCCGGCAGTCGTTTATGTTGCCGGTGCACAGTATAAATTCCTGAGCCTTTTGTGCAAGCTCCTGCCCGCCGCAGCACGCGGAAAGATCGTGGGGAAAATATACGGGTAACAGGCGCATTGCTCCGCAAAGCTGCTATATAAACTAAAAAATCCGCCGAGGATGCCTCCCAACTGAGAAAGCTCCTCGGCGATATTTGTTTATCGGGTCTGGGTTTTCTTGGTGGTGTCCCACCAGATAAGCCACCCGGTTCACAGGATATATTCCATCTGCCGTTCCTTTGTCCTCATGCCCATTTTCTCGTAGAAGTGTTCTGCCGGGGTGTTTCCTGCCCAGACGTTCAGCGTCACCTCATAGCAGCCCTGCTCTTTTGCCTGCTGCTTCACATATTCAAACAGGCTTTCTCCGATGTGCTGTCCCCGTGCCTGCTGGTCAACGCACAAATCGTCGATGAACAGTGACTTAAAGGGCACCATATTTGTGGAAAATGGCTGTTCCTGCATTTGACAGAAGGCATAGCCCATACACACACCATCCTCGTTCACGGCAACGCAGCTCATTATAAAATCCTATGCAATCTTTTCGAAATTCAGTCGTATCATCGTGTTTTTATCATTTCTGCCGGTACATCGGCGTCGACAGATATTTCATGCCGTTGTCCGGGACGATGACCACGATGTTCTTTCCCTGATTCTCCGGTCTGCGGCCCACCTGCACCGCTGCGTGCAAAGCCGCTGCTGCCGATGTGCCCAGAAACAGTCCTTCCGCCCGCAGCACCTCATGGGCCGTTTCGTAGGCTTCCTCGGTGCGGACATTGATGCACGCATCGCTCCAGTCTGGCCGCAGATAGTCGGAAAGTGCGCTTTCCGGCACATCATACGCCGGCAAAACGCCATCTATGATCTGCGCATCCGGGTGCTCCGGGGTCAGGCGGGAGTCCGGATGGGGCTGCACCAGAACCACTTGCAGATTCGGGTTGCGGCTGCGCAGATAACTTGCTGTGCCAAAACCCGTGCCGCCGGTGCCCGCCATGCAGACCAGAATATCCACATGGCCTTCTGTATCCTGCCAGATCTCCGGCCCAGTGGTGCGGTAATGCGCCTCGGGGTTCGCCGGGTTTGCCGCTTGATTGTTAAAGTAAGCTCCGGTGCGGCGGCAGTAGGCTGCGATCTCATCCAGCGTCGCCTCCCGCTCTGGCTCCTGCCAGGGGTGGGTGCGCTTCGTCTCCGGACGCTCCCCGGTGGCATCTTTGTAATCCAGAAGCCGTGCCCCGTAGGCCAGCAGCATCAGTCGCCGCTCCAGCGAGGCACCTCGCTCCAGAAAAATATCCAGTTTGTACCCACGCTCTGCTGCAAACGCGGCCAGACCGATGCCGGTGTTGCCGCTGGTCTGCTCCACGATGGTACCGCCGGGTTTCAGCAGTCCGGCTTCTTCCGCAGCATTGAGCATGGAAAGCGCAGCCCGGTCTTTCACACTGCCGGTTGGGTTGAAGAACTCCAGCTTTGCCAGCAGATGCGCCCCGCACTGCTGCTGCCGCTCAAAGCGGTCCAGCTCCATCAGCGGGGTGCGCCCCACCAGTTCCTCGATGGAATGCACCAGTCCTGCCATTGCTCTCCCCTCCCGATTTTCGGCTCAAACCAGCTTGTCCGGCATCACATCCAGAATGTCGTTAAAGTAGTTGTTGGCGATCATCATCACGCCCATCGCCGTGATGACCACGATCTCTTCCTCCGTAAAGTTTGCCTTCAGCTTTGCAAACAGCTCTTCCGGCACATGCTTGGGGGCCTCTGCAATGGCCTGACCGTATTCAATCAGGATCTCCTCTTTGGGAGTGAATGCAAAATTCTCAAAGTCGATGCCGTTTTTCTTGAGCAGATTCTGGAAGTAAATGCTGCACACAAGGCAGCCGTTTTTCTGGGAAATAGCATATTCGTAAAAATCGGCTGCACGCTTGCCGATGAGCCGCTGCAGTTCATCATCCAGCGCATAAGAACCGGCCTCCACAGCATTGAATGCCGCTGCATTGTGGAGCAATGTGCGCTTTTCTGCGGTCAGAGCGTGGCCGTCCGCCAGATGGTCTGCAATGATTTTCTGGATCGCTTCCGGTGCAGTTTCCGGATTGATTTCGCTGATTCTGGGCATAACAAAACCCTTCCTTTCACTTTTTTGTTCGACGAATTGCCTGTATAATATACCCATTTACATACCATGTCAATAGGTATATTACTTTTCGCAGCAATTTTTCAGCAACTAGTGATCAGAAGGGTTGTTTTCTGCACGCCTGTTTCATATTTTCGACTGCTCATCCAGCACCCAAGGCCAGCACTGCATTGCGGACGCACTCCGGGCAGGGGCACAGCACCGTATCGGCCTTGATACCCTTCAGGTCTTCGCAGATGGTCGCACCGCGTTTTTCCTTGACTGCCTGTACCAGCTACGGGGCGTTCCTCTGCCGTCCGTAGCGATGCCCGGAAATTTTGATCGATGGCTTTCAATCATTCATGGTATATCTTTTTTACTCCATTCTCTGAATCACCGCACCCAGCCATCGGCACAGGGTATCGCCTGCCTGATTTGCGATCTCCAGCACGCGGGCGTGGCTATGCTTGACCGTCTGGATGCCGGTGGCCATGTTGGTGATGCAGCTGACGGCCAGTACCTTCATGCCCATGTAGTTGCAGACCATGGTTTCCGGCACGGTGCTCATGCCCACGGCATCGGCTCCCATCCCCGCAAAGGCGCGAATTTCAGCCGCCGTTTCATAGCAAGGGCCCATAAAGCCCATGTAAACGCCCTCCTTGTAGGCAATGCCCAGTTCATCGGCGGTCTGCTTGGCAAGGTTCCGCAGTTCCAGACTGTAAGGTTCGGTCATGTCCGGGAAGCGGGGGCCGAAGCGCTCATCGTTGGGGCCAATGAGGGGGTTCGTGCCCATCATGTTGATGAAGTCGGTAATGAGCATCAGGGTGCCCGGCGCAAACTCCCGGTTGATGCCGCCGCAGGCGTTGGTCAACACCACCTTTTCCACGTCCAACAGCTTGAACACATAGAACGGGTAGCAGACTTTCTTCATGGAGTAGCCCTCATAGAAATGGAAGCGGCCTTCCATGGCGTAGACTTCCGTGTTCCCCAGCTTGCCAGCCAACAATGCGCCTTTGTGTCCTGCCACCGTGGATACCGGGAAGTTGGGGATATCCTTGTAGGACAGTTCTTCCGTGTCCGTAAAGTCCGCGGTCAGCTTGCCAAGGCCGGAGCCCAGCACCACCGCGATCTTCGGGCGCTTTTTCGTGTGCGTCTTGATATATTCCGCACTTTCCAGTGCCTTTTCATAAAGATGTTCCATACCGCTCTCTCCTTTTCCCAAAAAATTCGATATACTCTCTGGGTTCAGTATATCGGATTTTTCAGGCCGATGCAAGACGCCCTTCATCGAGTCTTATTAAAAACCAAGGAGCAGATACTTCACATCACGAGTGTGTTGTATCTGCTCCTTGGTTCTCCGAATGTCTTATCTCTGGCCGATGTTCCACCGAAACAGCTCATATCCTTCCCGGATATCCTCCGGCAGACGTTTCAAAGTCTCGTCCCGCAGTTCCTGCGGCATCCCGTAAAAAGCTTCGGCAATGCCGCCGGTGATGCAGGCAAGGGTGTCGCTGTCGCCGCCCAGAGAAACTGCATTGCGAAGTGCATCCTCAAAACTGACGCTTTCCAGAAAAGCAATGATTGCTTCCGGCACAGTTTCCTGACAGGTCTCCACATGATGATAGGTCGGCCGAATTTCATCGCAGGTACGGTTCAGGTCATAACCGAAGGTCTGCTCCACATATTGTTTGATTTCCGGCTTGCTGTGGCCGGTACGGGCCAGAAAAATCGCTGCCGCCGTGGCCTGTGCGCCTTTGATGCCCTCCGGGTGGTTGTGGGTGACTTCAGCGGTCACTTTTGCCATTTCCAGCGTTTTGTCCAGCGTATCGAACAGCCAGCCTGCTGCCGACACCCGCATAGCCGAGCCGTTGCCGAAACTACCATAGGGCTTCGGATTTTCTGCGTGCAGCCACCGGCGGAACATCCCGCCGTAACCGGCATGGGGATATTCACGGCCCCAGAACCGCATTTCATGCTGCACTGCACAAAATGTTCTCTCCGGCAGACCCTTTCCGTCAATCAGACCAACTGCCACCGCAGCGGTCATGACGGTATCATCGGTGAAGTGCGATTTCTCGCTCAGCAGCGGAAAATCCTTGTGCTTGTAATTGTTGTGGTCAAATTCATAGGGACTGCCCACGATATCGCCCAAAATTGCTCCCAACATGGCTGTTTCCTCCTTTACCTATGATGCCGCTTCTGAAAATCAGCTTCGATTTGTTCTTTCCACTCTGCGCCGATGGACGCGCAGCAGGGTGCTTCCCGCATCCGGGAGACCGTCTCGCTGACAACGTGATAGTTGACCGCCACGCCCTGTGCGTCATTCTCGAACCGCACGGCCCGGTCGGACGAGATGCCGAAGCGGGCAGCTTCCTTCACAGCATCCATGTTGGCACCGAGGAACAGGAACTCCCAGCCGTACTGCTCTTTTTCCTGCTCGATCATCCGGCGGATCTTCTCATAGCTAAACCGCTTGCTGGCGTTTTCCAGCCCGTCCGTGGTGATTACAAAGATGACCTTTTCTGCACGCTCGTCCTCCGGCAGATGGCGCTGAATGTTCGCCATCTTCTCCACGCCGTAGCCAATGACGTCCAGCAGCGCCGTACAGCCCCGGACGTAATAGTCCTTTTCGGTCAGCGGTGCAACAGCCTTCAGTGGGAAACGGTCGTGCAGCAGCTGCACCTCATGGTCGAACAGGATCGTGGTCACGTTGGCCTCGCCCTCCTGCTCCTTCTGCCGGGTCAGCATAGCATTGAACCCGCCGATGGTATCCTGCTCCAGCCCGCCCATGGAACCGCTGCGGTCCAGAATGAAAACAAGCTCGGTAAGATTTTTCTTCATAATAAATGCCCTCCGTTTTGTGGTGTATCGCTTTCGTTGGCAAAAGGATACCACAAACCGGAGGGCAAAAGGTCAACGGGCAGGCGACAAATCACGCACCCAGCTGTTCCTGATCGTATTCAAACAGCAGCGTATTGACCTGATTGATGTTATAGATTTTGTGTTCCAGGCAATACCGCACGATCCAGTCCCGCTTGGAGCCATCCGAAAAGGCATAGCCCGCGCTCTTGAGCAGGTCGATGGTTTCATCTTCGGACAGGTGCAGCCCCACCGCAAAGGCCAGCACCGTTTTCTTTTTGGGGTTGTAGTCGCGATTGCACTGAATTTTGGAGAAATGCTGCCGGGAGATGTTGGACTGCTTGTACACGGTGGAGTCTTTCAGCCCCCGCTCGTCAATGAGCCGCAGCAGCCGGGTGGTGAAGCTCTCGCCAAGGTTGTCCATCAGGCTTTCCAGACTGCGGGCTGTCCTGGGTGCCGCGGCGGGTGCCGGAACTGCACCTAGCATCGGCACGGCGGCATCTTCTTCCAGAAGCCTCCGCCGCTCTGACAATTCCCTGCGCCGACGGCCAAATCCGTAGCTTTCATTGTTCTGTGCTACATAGTGGTCGTCAATGTACTCCTCCACCGAGGCGAACAGCTTCCGGCTCACGGCCAGCGAGTCCCGGTCGTAGAGCACCAGATACACGGTCAGGTCGTGCTCCATGACGTACTGTGTGATGGTGTCCACCGCAATGCGGAAGGCCTGTTCTTTGGGGTAGCCATAGTTCCCGCTGGACAGCAGCGGGAAAGCCACGCTTTCGCAGTGGTACTTTGCGGCTAATTTCAGCGCAGAGTGGTAGGCACTGGCTAATTGTTCTGCTTCGCCGAACCCGCCGCCGTGCCACGCTGGGCAGACTGCATGGAAAATATATTTTGCGGGCAGACCGAACGCCGGGGTACACACGGCCCTGCCCAAATCGCAGCGGCCGATGGCTTCACAGGAAGCGGTCAGCTCCTGCTCCCCTGCCGCCTGATAGATGGCACGGCTGGTGCCGCTGCCCTGCAAAAGGTTCCGGTTGGCCGGGTTGACAATGGCATCCGCCGCCACTTTGGTGATGTCGTTGCGGATCATCAGAAACGGCATGGTGGTTCCTCCCTCACATGGTTTTCTTCATCCTATCACATCCGATGGGGCGGTGCAAGGGGTGCTCTTGTTTCCTGTCCGCGCAGTTATTATAATAGGTACCGAAAGAAGGTGAGCTTCCTGCACGACATCTGGAATCCATGGCACGGCTGCGTCAAGTGCAGCGAGGGCTGCCAGAACTGCTACATGTATTTTCTCGACCGGATGCGGGACCAGAACGGAGCCGAGATCTACAAAACGAAAAGCGGCTTTTCCTACCCGCTCCAGAAAGACCGCACCGGACACTACAAAATCCAGAGTGGTGAGCAGATCCGGGTCTGCATGACCTCAGATTTCTTCTTGGAAGAAGCCGACCCGTGGCGGGCTGAGGCGTGGGACATCATGCGCCAGCGCAGCGATGTGGTGTTTTTCCTTCTCACCAAACGGCCGCAGCGGGTACGGGAGTGCCTGCCGCCGGACTGGGGCAGCGGTTGGGACAACATCTTTTTCAACGTCACCTGTGAAAATCAGCGCCGCGCCGATGAGCGCATTCCCATTCTGTTTGACCTGCCCTTCAAGCACAAGGGCATCATGTGTGCGCCCTTCATCGGACCAGTAAGCATCCGGCAGTACCTTACCGCCGGGCAAATCGAGCAGGTCATCTGCGGCGGCGAAAACTATGATGGTGCCCGACCCTGCAATTTCGATTGGGTCAAGTCTCTCCGGCAGGAATGCGTGGATGCCAACGTGACCTTCTGCTTTATCGAGACCGGCACCGTGTTCATCAAGGACGGCAGGCGCTACCACCTGCCCAGCAAGCAGCTGCAAAGCCGGATGGCTTATAAATCCGGCATGAATTTTCAGGGCAGGCCCATTCATTTTGACCTCGTGGACGACTGGGGCTACCCCATCCCGCAGGAAGATCTCTATGTGCCTCATTTCCGCGCAAACTGCGAGACCTGCGGCAGCAAGTTGATCTGCAACGGCTGCAGCGATTGCGGAAAATGCTTATAAAATAAAGGAGTTCTATCAGGAATCAATACAAATGGAACTTATGGCTGATCTGGTGTGCAATTTCGTCCGGCAGCGGGCGGAAACCGATGCAGGTCAGGGTCATGCCTTCTCCGTTTTCATCAAATTCTTCCGGCTCCAGCTCGGTGTGGCAGGCATCCCGGATGAGGAAGAAGTCTTTGTTTTCCACAAGGCCCAATTCCTCGGCAATGGTTTTTGCTTTCAGCAGTTGATTGTGGTTCTTTGCCCCGCAGATAGTTTTGGTAAAAGAGCCATCGAACCATTCTTCATAGGTTGCTTTCTCCAACATGATTTCTGCCCGATAGCCGGTAATTTCTCCGTCTTTCTCGATGGGTTCCACGCCCTGTCCCATGCCGATGGGGTTAGTGAGGAATGCCAGCGAAGCGTGGCAGCACTGCGCCGCCAGCTTACCGGGAGACATCTGCAGATCTTTTCGTGCAATGATGAGTTGACGCATTTTTTCTCCTTCTTACGACAGTTTGATCTTCAAATCTGCCAGCAGATTCACCGCTTCCGGCAGGGAAAATTTCGCATCCTTCAGGCGGCTGCCCAGAATGTCCACCTTATAGCCTGTAGCATCCCGGAAATCCGCCTTGCGCAGATCACACTGGTAGAACTCCGTTTCGTGAAGTTCCACGCCCTTGAAATTCGCCAACTGCATCTCGCATTTGGCAAACATGGAGCCGACAATTTCGTTGCCGTCCGAAAAGTCGAAGCGGTTAAAGTTCATTTCGGTGAAGGTGTTATATTTCAGACTGCACTCTTTCAGCGTGTGGATAGGATCCAGGAAGGCACCGTTGGACATCAGCGATGCCCACTCAATTTCATTCAGGCGGCAGTCCTCAAAATCCAGCGACTGCACCAAAGAATGAGTGCTGCGCAGACCTGTGATCTCACACCGCACGAATTTGCACTCATTCAGCGTGGTATGATCCAGTTCGCATTTGGTAAAGGAGCAATCCACAAACACGCAGTCGGTAAAGTCGCAGTCCTCAAAAGTCTCCTCGGTGAACGACAGCTCAGCAAACCGTTCACCCTCACAATAACGCTCTGTCATAAAATTCTCCTGTCAGCGCAGTTCTTCCAGCAGAGCCGTGCAGCTTGTATCGTATCATTTCAAATTTGGAACATGCGCGTTCCAAATTTACGCTTGCTTCAAGAACTCCCGCAGCACATCCTCTGGGCGGGGTGTATGGTTCGGGTACTTTTCCCGCAGCGGTGCGGCGGCACCATCCATAATGTAGGGCACACCCACAATGTCCAGCATCGACACATCGTTATAATTGTCGCCAAAAGCCATCACATCGGCAAGGGCGATGTCCAGAGTCTTGCAGATGCTGCGCACACCGATGCCCTTGTTGGCAAAGGTGGTGTCGATCCAGTACGGCCCTGCCACAGCGCAGTTCGCCTCTTTCCATCGTGGGACAAACCGTTCCGTGTAAGATTCTACGCCTTCGTGCAGATACACCGATACTTTTGTGATCTCCTCCGGCACCTCGGAAGGGTCATGGATGATTTGATAATTGTTCCCGATGAACTGAATACGCTTGAGCATTCCCAGACCCCGCTCCATCAGGTATGCAGTATTCTGGCCGGAAAGCATCACTTCGCCCTGCCCGTCGCTGCGGGTCCACAGGTCGTTGGCGATTTCTTCGGCCAATGCACGCGGCATCGGATTCTTGGCGATGCACTGTTCGTCCTTATAGATCACGCCGCCGTTTTCGCAGAGAAACACACAGCAGTCTGCCACCGGTGCAAAAAGCTTGCACAGGCTGGTATACTGCCGACCGGATGCCGGGCAAAACAGAATGCCGCGCCGATGCAGCTCCCGTATCTGCTCAAAGATCTCGTCTTCCAGTTCCTTTTTGCCGTATTGCAGCAGCGTACCGTCAATATCGCTGCAAATCAGTTTGATTGACATTTTCCGTCCTCATTTTTTAAGATAATTTTAGGCAATTCCCCGGCATCCAGAACACGGACGCCTTCGTCCATCAGCATCTTGGCAAAAACGCCCTGTCCGGGAATCTTTGTCCCGGAAAACGTTCCATCGTAGATTTCCTTCACGCCGCAGCTGGGGCTGCGGGATTGCAGGATGGCAAGCTCCACCCCATTTTCTTTTGCGATGGCAAGGGCCTTGGCTGCGCCCGCTCGGAACTCCCGGTCCACATTGATGCCCTCTTTGTTCGTGACAACGCCCTGCACGATTTCCGCCGGGCACCGCGGTGTGGGTAGGCCGCCCAAAACCTCCGGGCAGACCGGAACCACCTGATGCTCCCGCGCAAAATCGCAGACCGCCTGACTGTAATTGTTTCCGCCGCTGTATTTGCAGTTTTCGCCCAGCAGGCAGGCGCTGACCAGAATCTTCATTGTTGCGCGCTCCGTTTTTCAGATACTGAATCTTTTCCCTATTCTACCACGCTTTTGGGCATTGAAAAAGAGGATTCTGCTTTTTCCTATCCCCATACCGGGAGGTCCGCCGTAATCTTTTCTAATTCCTGTGCAAGAAACGTCAGTCTTTCCCTCAGATGGTTGTTATGCGGTGCATCTCCATTCAGCAGATAGTCCGTTCTGACATTCAGGCAGGACGAAAGATCCTGCAGCAACTCAATCGAGCAGCAGCGACTGCCTGTTTCAACTTTCGCAAGATGATTCGCACTGACGTTCAGCATCGTGCTCAGTTGTTCCTGCGTAATTCCTTTCTTTTTCCGCAAATCACGGATACGGCCTCCAAATTCTTTCGCATCAAATCGCATGGTTTCGTCCTTTCCTTTGCGCCGAAAGTCAAAACCACCGGCTGAGCCGGTGGCTTGAGTAAGCCCTAGAAGGGCATCCTACTGGCAAAGCCCCTCAAGGGGCCTCGAGCAAGCGTCTTTCATCTGCATTACCTGCCCTACCGCTCTAACGAGCTATGTTGCAAAGTGCATCTTCTAAGATGACAATTTCTTTGTCATCTCGCTTTGCTCGAATCTTATAGCTAAAGCATTTTCTACTCCACCAGCGGAGCTGGTGGTTGTTGCTCGCTCAAGCTACTCAAAACAAAAGCGGAGGACGATTTCTCGCTCTCCGCTTGGTCGATGGATTCGATTTGCTGTGCTTCCGTGGGGATGGCCGCCTCCAGAAAACTCAGCTGTAAATCAGCTCGGTCAGGACCATTTCCTCCGTCTGCGCTTTCAGGCTGTTCATGTGCTGCACCCACGCCATCTGGTTTTTCTCCTTGTCCGGAGCCGGGTTCCTCTCCAACAGTTCTTTCATCAGCTGTTGCATCCTGTTTTCTGCCGTCTGTTCCACCTCCCATAGGTGCGGGTACAGGGTCCCATTCAGCAGCATCGTGCTGTACGCCACCGGGCGCTGCTCCATCAGATAGTTCCGGCGCATCCTTCCGTACCGGTTCAGCTGCTTCCGGGGCTGATTCAAAGTCAGGTTCGGCAGAAAATAATCCCCGGTCTTCGTGTAGTTCAGATTGCTGCTCATATTCTTCTTGGCTCCTTTCAATGTTTCTGCGGCGAATCGTCGTTTTAACGGTGCGCTCAATCTGACGCAAGACTTCCCGGCTGCAGTCACTGACGGCGGTTCCCAGCGCATAGACAGCTGTCGGCGTTGTAAAATCGTAGACTGCCTGAAAATCTTTCTCATCAAACCAGCCTGCGGGGTCCAGTCCGCACCGCTCCAGCAGCATATAGGTAACGCCCATTGCCGCTGCACTTTTGAACTGCAGTTCCCGCCCGGCATCATCATAGCTCATCAGGTACGAACCGTCAACGATGCCGAGGATGTCACTGCTGTTGTTGTCCCAGTAGGACTGCACAAGTTTTCCGGCCACATCGGCAAGCTGCTGGCTGACACGCTCCCCGCTGATGCCATAGGTCTTGTTCAACATTTCCGAAACCGGCTGTTTCAGATCGTCATTGTATTGCCACACCTCCGGGTCACGGGAATTGCGGCGCACTCCGGTGTCGCTTACGTCAAAGACGTAGTGCAGCCGGGGAAATCCGCTGGATTCGTCCAGCAGAGCGATGCCCTTGGCACCCCGGCGCACATAACGGTTCATCCGGCTGTTCCAGATGTCGAAGTCGGCGCAGGCGGTAGCATCGGGCCGCTGGGCGTAGATCATCAGCTGGTCCGCAAAGGGGTATTTGTACAGCTGGGATGCGGTGGTCAGATAGTCCGTCCAGCTTTCCCAGTACCGGGTCAAGCCGTTCGCCGTGCGCTGGGCAAGGACGAGATATTCTTCGGTTTTGCTTGACATTGTTGCCTCCTTCTTTAGTTTTCAGGGTATAAAAATAGCGGGCAACCTTTTTGTGGTCGCCCGCTTGGGGGAAATATGTAGGTATTATCGCAATTTTCAAAAATAGTGCCAATCAAAACGGCATCTTTGCGATATGCAGTTTGCGGATGTTGCTTGTGCATTAAAAACGCAAACTGCTATAATCCGCTGGAGTTACGGCCTGTTCAAGTTACGCTCAATAACTTTGGTTACTTCTTCCATGTTAAGAGGCTTGGAAACATGACCGTTCATGCCTGCGTCCAGAGATGCCTGAACGTCCTCCGAAAAAGCATTTGCCGACAATGCGATGATGGGAATCTCTTCTGCATCCGGGCGGTCAGCATACATTGCACGGATCGCCTTTGCCGCCTGATGTCCATCCATTTTAGGCATCATAATGTCCATCAGGATAATATCATAAGTGCCCGCCGGATGCTCTGCGAACAGATCAACAACTTCCTGCCCATCTGCTGCACGCGTTACTGTCATTCCCAAATCTTCCAACAGAATCGTGGCAAGTTCGGCGTTCAGATCATTATCTTCTGCCAGAAGCACCTTGATCCCCTTCAGGTCATTGTGCTGTACAAGCGGCTTTGTTTTTTCGACTTTCTCAGCATTTGTCAGTTCCATGGGAATCTCTACGGTAAAGGTCGTACCGACGCCCTTCCGGCTGTCTACTGTGATCGTGCCGCCCATCAGTTCAATATACTTCTTTGAGATGGGCATTCCCAGACCCGTGCCCTTATACTGTGTCCGTACGCCATTTTCTTCCTGCGCAAATTCGTCAAAGATTTTTTTCTGGAACTCTTCGCTCATACCGATGCCGGTATCTTTGATCCGATAGCAAATTACGATGTGCTGTGCATCGGCTCCCGGACGGTTGCCTGCATCAAAACGGATGGTGCCGCCATCCTTGGTAAATTTCACGGCATTGTTCAGGATATTGACCAGAATTTCCCGGATACGGACGGGTTCCGTCATGACATAGGGATTTTGCAGCGGTTCACGATGCACTTCAAAGTTCAGTTCCCGGTTCAGAAGCATCCCCTTCACGATCTCGATCACACTGTCTGTAACTGCGGTGATATTCGCCGGAACAGGGGAAAACTCCACCTTTCCGCTCTCGATGCGGCTCAGATCCAGCACATCATTCAGCAGGGACAGCAGATGATCTGAGCTTTCCTCGATCTTCTTCAGACAGTTGTGCATTTCCGGCACAGAGTCCTGATGCAATGCAATATTTGTAAAGCCGATGATGGCGTTCATAGGGGTGCGGATGTCGTGGGACATATTGGAAAGGAATGTGCTTTTGGCTTTGCTGGCTGCTTGCGCCTGCTCTGCAAGGACAGCCATTTCTTTCGCTTTCTGCTGGGCTGCAAGCTGTAATTTTCTGCGTGTCCGCAAGCGGTTCACGATAATGATCATTGCGACCGCCATCCACGAGATAAATACGATGATGGCGACAACCGTGACCGGATGCAGACGGATCATATCTGCAAGTGTCAGATTCGTTGCTTTATAAGTGGTGTACTGTGTTGCAAGGTCTTCAACAAGATTATCCGGCATTGCGTACATTGCTTTTGTCAGGATACCTGCCAGCGCATGGTTTTCCGTAGAGGAAACCACCATGCGGTAACTGAATGTGGGTTGTTCCAGCAGCGTGTAGGTCATTGTACCTGTTGTGTCGCTGTTGACGAATGCCTGTGCCATGTAATAGTAGACAAAGGCTGCATCCGCTTTGCCATTGCGGACAGCTTCCATCATCTCCTGACGGGTACTGCACATCAGTTTTTCCGCACCGGGTGCCAGCACATCTTCGATCGATGTGGATGCGGTCTGATTGACTGTGGTGACAACATTGATCTTCCCATCAAAGTCTCTCCGCGTCACTTTTGCCATTCGCATCGTGATATAGGGAGCGGTCAATCCCCATTCTTTGGTCTCTGCGTAATTATCCGTATCCAATCGTGCATCAATACTGATGTTTACCGCATCCTTATTGCTTTGATATGCGATATACTCATCTCTGGTCGCAGGAACAAGAAACTCATACGAGAGTCCTGCATAGTCTGCTATCTTCCGAAAATAGTCCGGGAGAATGCCCTTTACTTCGCCATTTTCTGTATAGGAATAGGGATGCCGGGTCGGGTCGCACAGAACATGAAGGGGATTTTCCTTGGAATATTGGGCAATGATACGTTTTTCTTCTTCCGTGTACTCCAGATTTTTGGTATCGGTAGTTTCGTAGTTTTTGTTATAGAGGGTCGTTTTCCAGCTGCCTTCGGCAGCGTTCATCTGGTCGATCGCATAATTTATCTTATTCAGAAGTTCAGTGTTTCCTTTTTTGACGATCACATAAAAATCACTGCTGCCGAATTTTTCAAGGATGCGCTCATTGTTCATTTTGCGCAGGGAACTGGTGACAATGGCATCAACCGTTCCATTCTGAAGTGCCTCTGCTATCTCCTCAGCCGAATCGAAATAGACCGATTTGTAAGTGAAGCCTTTGGTTCGTGCATACTCCGCAAATTCATCGTTCCGGGAGTTTCCGCGCAGGAGTGCAACACGCATCCCATCGTAGGTACTATATTTTCCCTCAACGATGGTGCTATTATCGCTGCGGACAGTCAGGATACCATTGTTGGTTCCGATCGGACGGGAAAAATCAAATAATTCTTCGCGCTCAGGCGTTCTGCGGGCAGAAGTTACCATGTCGATCTCGCCGTCGATCAGCATCTGCTGCATTTCTTCCCAGCTTTTGTCATAGCCGACGTATTCATAGTCTACATCCCAGTAGCGCGCCATCAAGCGGAGAAAATCGTAGCCATAACCGCTGCGGTTTCCGTCCTCGTCCATCATGTGATAGCCGTCCATTGCAAAAAAGCCAACCCTCACACGCTCATGCTGGCTTACTGTTTCTGCTGCGCTTGCCGAAAGAGACAGCAATGCCGTCAGCAGAAGCATCGTCATTAGAATTGCCAGACCCCTGCAAGTTCTGGCTCGTTTTGTAACATTCATAACATGACCCCTTCATTTTTATAACTCTGCCGCTGGAAAATAAATAAACGCTTTCAAGGCATGGCGAACCCATGACTGAAAGCGTCATCTGACTTCATAAAGCGATATTTACGGACAGCAGAAAACAGCAATTTCTTACTGGCAACTGGCTGACCCGGTGGGTCCCTATAGCTTTGCGTCGCCGACTTGCGCCGGGTTTGCCTATGAACTTTTATAAAAAGTTTACCATAGAAACAAATCCTTGCCAAGACGTTTTTGAAAAAAAGTCGAAAAATGTTTTGAAACAGCAAACAGAGGGAAGTGATACACCATAGTCCGTCCAGCTTTCCCAGTACCGGGTCAGACCATTCGCCGTGCGCTGGGCAAGGGCGAGATATTCTTCGGTTTTGCTTGGCATTTTAGCCTCCTTCCGTTTTTGAGCATAAAAACAGCGGGCAACCGTTTTGTGATTGCCCGCAGGTAGATGTATTGTATCTCTTTAAGATATATGGTACACTAATCCTGTTTCTGGATAGGAAAAAAAGAATAGGAGTGTGTTACTATGGATTCACAGCATCCCAAACGGAGCGCCTTTTCCGGTAAGATCGGCTTTGTGCTGTCTGCTGCAGGCGCATCCGTGGGCCTTGGCAACATCTGGCGTTTCCCGTATCTGGCCGCAAAATATGGCGGCGGTATTTTTCTGCTGGTGTACATTGTGCTGGCCGTTACTTTTGGTTACACCATGATCGTGGCAGAAACCGCGCTGGGCCGCATGACCAAAAAGAGCCCGGTCGGCGCTTTCGGAGCATTTGGCAAGAGCGGCAAGCTGAAGTTTGGTGGATGGATCAATGCCATCATTCCCATTCTGATCGTACCGTACTATTCGGTCATCGGTGGCTGGGTCATCCGTTATCTTTCCGCCTATGTCAGTGGACACGGCAGTGAGTTAGCACAGGATGGCTATTTCTCCGGCTTTATTTCCAGCGGCCTGTCTGCTGAGGTATGCTTTCTCATCTTTACGGTTTTCACGCTTTCCATCATTTTTGCCGGTGTCCGTAATGGCGTGGAACGAGTGTCTAAGCTGATGATGCCCGTTTTGGTGGTTTTGTCTGTTGTCATTGCGATTTACTCGGTCACCCGTCCGGGAGCACTGGCCGGAGTAAAGTATTTTCTGATTCCCAATGTTGCAAACTTTTCATGGATGACCGTTGTTACTGCTATGGGGCAGATGTTCTACTCGCTGTCCATTGCTATGGGCATTCTGGTGACTTTCGGTTCCTATATGAAAAAGGATGTTTCCATTGAAGAATCCACGGAAAATGTTGAAATTTTTGACACTGCCATTGCGATCATGGCCGGTCTGATGATCATACCTGCTGTGTTTTCCTTCTCTGGCGGTGACCCGAACACCCTGCAGGCAGGCCCTTCTTTGATGTTCATCACCATCCCCAAAGTATTTGAGAGTATGGGGTTCGGCCACGTTGTAGGCGTACTGTTCTTCCTGTTGGTTCTCTTTGCCGCTGTTACAAGTTCCATTGCCTTGACAGAGAGTGCCGTTTCCACCTTTGAGGATGAACTCGGCTGGAACCGACAGATGGCTACCGCCTGCATTGGTATTATCATGGTTGTCTTAGGCAGTCTGTCCGCGCTTGGCTACGGCCCGCTGGCCGGTGTGACGGTGTTCGGGATGCAGTTTCTGGACTTCTTCGATTTTCTGACAAACTCTGTTATGATGCCCATCGCCGCCATTTCCACCTGCGTGCTGGTATCCCGTGTGATCGGCGTAGAAAAAATCGAAGAAGAAGTCACAATGGACGGTAAGCCGTTCCGCCGCAAAAAGATTTTCAACTTTATGATTCGCTATCTTTGCCCTGTCTTCGCAGCAATCATTCTGATCAGTTCAGTGGCCAATACTCTTGGCTGGATTTCCATGTGACAACAAATTTTTGAAAAAGGCAGCTGTTTCTCTTTATTTAAGCAGAAACGGCTGTTTTTCTTTAATGAAAAATTCTATGTACGCCGCCCGCAGGCGGCAAAAATCAGTCCGGGGGAAATTCCAGCTCGGCAAACTCCGCATCGGTCATCAGTTTCAACTTCGCGATAACGCCCTCCGACAATTCCCGCAGGGCGGTTTCATCGGGCATCAGATAGCACTGCATGAGTCGTAGTTCCTGCATCAGCCCCAGCCGGGTGCCGGTATTGTAGAGCATCATCAGCATCAGCTCATCATGGTTAAATTGCATGGTCATTCCTCCCCTTCCGGCACTTTGTGGGATTGCATTCCGGCATATCGCATTTCGCCTTGAGTTGGCTCAGCACCGAAGATCGTTCCTGCTTATCCTGAAAACCAGATAATTCCCGGAAGCCGATGCTGTCAACGTAATGTGCCGATATTTTTCCGGCCTGATTCAGCAGGATAACATCGCTGACAGACAGGCTGTGGCCGTGATAATCCATGGGCTGAGCACAGTTGAATTTCTGATACAGCTGCTCCAACAGTTCCGGTTGAGGAACGCTGCGCTTTCCGGCCGGAAGATTGCCACGGTAGAGAATCTCGTAATTTTCAATAGACGGAGCAATGTTCTGCTTTTCCAGATAGCGCATGGATGCAAAGCGGAGCGCAGGGTCTGCATCCCGCTTCAGCTGCATAAGCAGATAGCAATCCTGCCCGCTTTGCTGGAACTGCTTCATCCGATATGACTGTATTTCTTCTCGGTCCGCAAGTTTTTGCGCAAATTCCTCCGGGCTGAGAGAGATGCAGGCATTTTTTCCAAGGTTGTGGGTGTACACAATTTCGTCCCGTACTTCCTCGATCATGAGTTCGGGCGCATCCAATTTTCCGCGTTCCAGCAGAGAACAATCCCCCTGATAGAGGGCATACTCCCATAGTCCGTTGTTTTCCTGCACAGTGAGATAAAAATCATATTCCAGATTCCACACTCGATAATCCTGCTGCGTCAAAGGCTCCGGTTCCACGGTGGCATAGCTGCGCGCCATCCTCTCCGCAAATTCGCAGATATGCTGCACGGCAGAGCCGATCCGCATGTGGTAATCATCGAGATATTCGACCTTCTCAGAATACTGACGACCATTGGGAAACTTCAGCTGCACCATGCTGCCGTCCGGCACCCGGAACAGCTCATTGTATCTCAGATCAATGAACCGGACATCGTCATCCGGCAGAGAATGCGGGTCTAAAGACCGGCGTTTGCGAACCCCGGAACGGAACTTTTCCAGGGTGGTGACAGCAACGTTTTGGATCTTCACCACAGGGTCATCGAAATGTTCTGCCAGATAGTACTCACGGGCGGCTTCAATGCGCCGCTGACTGTCCCCCAGAACCTCCCGCGGAATCCATCCCTCTTCCACCGGGAGAGGACTTTCTTTTTCAAAGACCTCGTACCCGATCCCCTCGATATTCTCCCTCAGGTGCAGATACGTCTGCTCGTTGATCAAATAAACTGCTTCGTTGTCCTTGATTCCGGCGTCATCTTTCATCAGCAGCCCCCGTTCTCAAATTCCAGAGAAAACTTGCTGCGGCCATCGGATTCGGCAGACAGCAGAACCGTTGCATTGTAGGTCTTGCCCTTGGCACTCTTGCAGTCCTTCAGGCGCACCCGGCCATCCCGCAGCAGCTTGTCCACCACGCGGCCATCCAGATGCTTACCCAGCCGCTTGAAGTAGGCGTTGTCTTTCCAGAGCGCAAAGCGGCACTCGCGGTTCTCACAGAACCAGCCCTTTTCCCGCTCCACAACATTCGTGCCGCAGTTCGGGCAGGCACCAATCACTTTATTTTTCATAAGCGCATTTGCTCCTTTCACTGCCTCGGTGGTATTCACCAGCGAGGAAACCATTTCTTTGATCTCAGTCATAAATTCTTCCGGTTCCATTTCACCGCGTTCGATGCGCAGCAGCTTGTTTTCCCAGTCAGCAGTCATTTCCGGCGACTGAATCTGTTCCGGCATGACAGTAACAAGGGCCCTGCCCTTTTCCGTAGGCAGCAAAATCTTGCTTTTCCGGTCGCCTTTGCGCTCCAGAAAGCCTTTCTGTACCAGTTTTTCAATCGTAGCGGCTCTGGTAGCAGGGGTACCAATTCCGGTTCGTTCTACATCGTCTTCCATGCTGTCTGCACCGGCAGACTGCATGGCCGAAAGCAGAAGGTCCTCGTTGTAGTGCTTCGGCGGGGATGTCTGCCCCTCTTTCAGCTCTGCGCCTGCAATGCTGCACCGGCTCTGCCTTTGCACATCCGGCAAGGCCGCAGATTCTTTCTTTTTGCTCAGTAAATCACCCAACACTCTGTGCTCAATGCTTTTCCAGCCCTCATCCAACACCACCTTGCCTTTTGCCGAAAATTCTTCCCCGGCGCAGATCGTGGTCAGAATGGTTTCTGCATAGCGGTACGGCTCTCCCACGGCACAGAGCAGCCGTGCCGCAATCAGCCGCAGGATGCTCATTTCACCGGCAGGCAGTGCGGAAAGATCCGCCCTTGCCACGCTTGCCGTAGGCAGCAGCGCGTGGTGGTCCGTGACCTTGCCTCCGTTGATTACCTGCTGCACATGAACCAGAAGTTTTTCTTCTGCACCAAAAATCGCAGCCGTTCCAGATGCAAGGCCCGGCAGTGATTCTGCCATATCCTCCGTCAAAAATCGGCTGTCTGTACGGGGATAGGTAATCAATCTTTTTTCGTACAGGCTCTGCGCATAGTTCAAGGTCTGCTGCGCCGTAAACCCCAGCAAGCGATTGGCATCCCGCTGGAGCGTGGTGAGATCGTAAAGCTGCGGTGGATTTTCGGATTTTTCTTTGCGTTCTGCATCCTGTACCACAGCACAGGCTTCCTTTCGACAGGAAGTGAGCAGAGCTTCGGCATCTGCTTTCTGCGAAAACCGCCTGCTGGATGCTGTACCGCCGCCCGCAAATGCAAGGGCAACGGTGTAGAACTTTTCCGGGGTAAATGCTGCAATTTCTGCCTCCCGCACCACCGTCATGGTAAGCACCGGGGTCATGACCCGGCCCACCGCCAGTGGCCGACCATACAGGCATGAAAAAAGCCGGGACGCGTTGATGCCGACCATCCAGTCGGCGCGTTCCCGGCAGAGTGCCGCATTGTACAGCGCATCGTATTCAGTTGACGGTTTCAGATTAGCAAAACCCTCTCGGATTGCAGATTCCTCCATGCTGGACAGCCACAGGCGGAAAACAGGCTTTTTGCACCCGGTCTGCTGGTAAACCAGCCGAAAAATCAGTTCGCCCTCGCGCCCTGCATCGGTCGCAGCGGTCACACTATCTACATCCAGGCGGTTCATCAGCTTTTTCAGGATGCCGAACTGCTTTTTGGTGGACGCAGACACAAGGTACAGCCACCTTTCCGGCAGGATGGGCAGGTCGGCCACGCTCCACTTGACATACTTTTCATCGTACACGTTGGGCGGAGCCAGCTCTACCAGATGCCCGATGCACCAGCTGACAAGATAACCGTTTCCCTCCCAATAGCCATCTTGGCAGTTTGTCGCACCGAGAACTTTTGCATAAGCAGCCCCGACTGAGGGCTTTTCTGCGATTACTAAGCGATAAGACAATAAGCATCAACTCCTAACTTTTTATAATGCGATTAAAACATCCAGATGTACTTGAAAAAGACAAAGTTTTCGGCTAAAATGGAATTATAAGAAAAATCAGCCGAAATCGGAAGCAGGTAATCAATATGAGTTACATTACAAGAAGTCTTGAGAAAGTTGTGCAGCAGGTCACGCAGGAATATTCGGTTGTGCTTGTGACCGGCCCCCGGCAGGTAGGAAAAACAACTATGCTGCAAAAACTCATGGAAGGAACTTCCCGTGGATATGTTTCACTGGACGATTTGAACGAGCGGGCACTCGCAAAAAATGATCCAGAATTGTTTTTGCAGCTGCATAAGCCGCCGGTTCTGATCGATGAGGTTCAATATGCACCGGAACTATTTACCTATATCAAAGTCTATGCAGATACTCACCATGAGCCGAGTGCCTTTTGGCTGACCGGGTCACAGGTGTTCAAGCTGATGCACGGGGTACAGGAATCACTTGCCGGGCGTGTTGCAGTGCTGTCAATGACTTCTCTTTCGCAGTCAGAAATAAACGGTGCAGATACCGAGCCTTTCCGTGTGGATTTGGACGCTCTGCTGAACCGCGAGGAAAAAGCTGTGCCCGCAGATACCAAAGATATCTTTGAGCGTATCTATCGGGGCTCCATGCCCGCTATTGCAAGCGGAAAAAATACCAACAGCCAGATTTTTTACAGCAGCTACCTTTCTACCTATATTGAACGCGACGTAAAAGAGCTTTCAGATGCCATCGATGCACTGAAATTTCTGCGTTTCATGACGGCGGTTGCGGCGCGCTGCTCCCAGATGCTGAATGTTGCCGAAATTGCACAGGATGCGGACATCAATCAGAAGCAGGCAAAAGATTGGTTGCACATTCTGGAAACACTGGGTATCATCTTCTATCTGCACCCCTACTCCAATAACCTTCTGAAGCGTTTGGTAAAAACCCCCAAGCTCTATTTTTATGATACGGGATTGGTCTGCTATCTGACCAAGTGGAGTAGCGCAGAAGTTCTGGAGTATGGTGCCATGAACGGTGCAATCCTCGAAAACTATGTTGTTTCCGAAATTGCGAAAACCTATCTGAATACCGGCAGAGAGCCGTTTTTGTACTACTACCGCGACAAAGATGCAAAAGAGATTGACATTGTTCTGGAGCAGGATGGTGTTCTGAATCCCATCGAAATCAAAAAGACCTCAAATCCCGGCACCGAATTGACGAAGGTGTTCTCTTTGCTGGACAAAGCCTCTGTCCCACGCGGGAAAGGTGCTATTGTCTGCATGAAGCCAAAAGTCGGCATCATAGATCGAGATAACTATATCGTTCCGATTTGGATTATCTGAATTTCAATATGTAAGGCGGCAAACGCCGCCAGTAAAATTATTCTTCTGCGTTATCCTCCTCGCCGGGTTCCTCCGGCTCATCCTCCATCGGAATCTCAAAATCGCCCTTGTCCTCGGTGTAATCTGCATCGGGGTCAAGGGCTTCTTTTTCGGCCTGCTTTTTCTGTTTCTGCTTCATAAAAGCATAGATGCCGCCGCCCGCCGTCAAGCCGACCAATGCCAGCACACTCAAAAAGGCGGCTGCATCCTTTGTAATTTTGTTTTCTTTCGGTTGCTCAGCACCGGATGCGGCTGCCTCTTCCGCTGCCTTTTTCGCTTCTTCCTCGGCCAGCTTCCGTTCCAATTCGGCCTGCGCCACAGCTTCTTTTTCAGCAGTATAGGCTTCGGCATCCTCTTCTTCCATCAGGGTCAGAAGGTCGTCTTCATCCACCAGATTCATGAAGTGGACGGTCTGCTGTCCCTTGGCATTACGGTCAATGACCAGATAAAAAGTCGCACCCGACTTGCTGACCAGCGTGATGAACTGCTGCCCGCTGCCATCGGAATAGCTGGTGTGGTAATCATCCACCAGTGACAGATTGCCCTCCGGGGTCAGTGCGCCCGTTTCCTCATCCGTGATGGTAACGGCGTCTTCTTCCTCCACGACTTCCGGCAGAACAGGATCCTCCACCGGGGCGGTATCACCCTCATAGGCGAAAGCGGGAGCGGCCATACCGATGCACAGCACCGCCGACAGCAGCAGTGCACCAAACTTCTTAAACTTCATGTTCATTTTCCTCCTTCTCAAACGAAACTCCCACCGCTGCCAGTGCAGCCGGGTTCGGGGTGGCGTTGGCCGACTGTCGCAGCAGAGCGGCAAGCTGTTCCGGGGTCACATTGGCCGTGCGTACCATACTGCTGACCTCGGCAGCTTCTTCCTCCTGAATCCGCCGCTCCAGCACTGCAATGCGGTTATTCAGCTTAATGCGGCGTTCCTGCTCCTTTTTGAGCGTCGCCCGCAGCTTATCCAGTTTTTCACTCATCGTAAACTCTCCGTTTCATTTTGAAAGCCGCCCGAATCCGGCAAGATACTGCTGCCAGTAGGACGAGTGAATGTTTGCATATTTGATGGGGTCACCAGCCGATACCATCATGCCGTTTCCAAGGTAGATTCCGCAATGGCTCATCCCCGGCGTATCATAGGTTCCTTTAAAGAAAACCAAATCGCCTGGTTTTGCTTCTGCTTCGGAAATATGCTGGCTTTTCTGCCATAATCCGTTGGCCGTAGTACGTCCCACATTATAACCATTCTGGTTATAGACCCAGCAGACGTATCCGGAACAGTCAAAGCCTGTTTCGGGAGAACTTCCGCCCCACACATAGGGCGTTCCGACATATTTTTTGGCTTCCTCATAGATAGCCGCAAATTCGCTGTCGGTCAGAGCTTCCGCAGGAACCGTGTAGTCGATGCCGGGTGCGCCGGAGCCATCCGAGCCGCCGGGCGGTAAGCCTCCATTAAAAAGGTAGGGTCTGCCGCCCAGCGTGTCCTGAAAAATCTGATACCGCTGCCATTGATCTTCGGTCAGTTCTTCCCGTATGACGACCTCCAAGCCACGGTTTTCCAGCTTCGTGTGGAAGATTTTGTATTCATAGGGCACCTGCGTGGGCACAGGGATGCCCGCCGGGCTGATGACCCAAACGGTTCTGTACCGTATCTGCACCTCCACCCATGTTGTCAGCTTATACTGCTTTTTGAAGATTTCCTTCAGCTTACCCTGTACCTCCGACCGGGTATAGTCGTCATACAGGGTCGTGAGAAACGAGGTCAGCTGCCACGGGTCGTGTTCAATGGGGTCAAGGTGATACCGATACTCGTTGTATCCGGGGTGGTCCTGCGGGGTGCGCTTGATTTTTTTGTCCAGCTCTTTTTCCAGTTTCTTATAGTCCTGCTCTGCGCCCCGGATGTCCCGGTCCTCGGCGGTGTAGATGGTCTGCCCGGAAACATGCGTAGTGCCGGAAAACAAAATAGAACAGGATGAAAACGCCGACATGACCAGCAGCAGGAGCAAAAGAAAAACGCCCACGACCACAAGCGCGTGTGCGTTGCCCTTTGCAAAGTTTGCAATGCCATTGACTGCGGCACTGACTGCCGACCTTCCTTTGTCCGCCACCTGCTCTACGCCGGACCGGGCTGCCGATGCACTGCCGGCTGCCTGCGCAGCCATACCGCCTGACAGAGCTGCAGCACAGTAGCTTTTTCAATGCAGCGGCTCGCATAGGTTGAGAACCGTGCCTTCCGGGTAGAGTCGAAGGTGTCCACCGCCTTCATCAGGCCGATGGTCCCGATGGAGATCAGGTCTTCCTGGTCGCTGGGCTGGGCGTAGTATTTTTTCGCCACATGCACCACCAGCCGCAGATTGTGCCGGATGAGCGTTTCCCGCGCCGTGGGGTCGCCCGCCCGCAGGGCCGCAAAGGTCTCGACCTCTTCCCGTGCGCTCAGGGGCTTGGGGAAGCTCCCCGCTTCCAGATGCAGCGCCAGCACCAGAAATTTCGTGGCAAAAAATTGCAGCAGAGTCAACAGCATACAACGCACCTCCCAAACTATGGTCCTCCTACACTGTATGAGCGGGGACAAACGGTTCAGAAGTTGTCTGCCTGCTGCACTTTCCTGTATCCTATTCTTGCTGCAATCTGATTCATTGCTGTTTCAGCTTACAACAAAAAAATGAGATAGGCCCCCTTTTTCTTCTGCTCCCTCTGTGTAACACATCATTGACAAACCTACAACCCCCGGCGGCACCATCCTGTACAAAGCCCACGACGTGCTGGAAACTCTGACGCTGGACAAGCTCACCGCCCACAAGAAGCGTGAGCTGGCCATCACCTTTGGCGAACTGGTGTATGATGGCCAGTGGTTCAGCCCGCTGCGCAAAGCTCTGAGTGCCTTTGTCACCGCCACACAGGAGCATGTCACCGGCAAGGTGCGTCTGGAACTGTACAAGGGCAACCTCATCAATGCAGGGGTCTGGTCGCCGTACTCTCTGTATCGTGAGGACATCGCTACCTTTGCCGCAGGCGGCGACTACAAGCAGAGCGATGCCACCGGTTTCATCAGCATCTATGGTCTGCCCACCAAGGTGCAGGCTATCGTAAACAGCGAAAAAGAAGGGGAATGAAGTGGTTTACTCTGCGAATCAAAAAGGGAGTTCCGTCACGGACGAAGGTCCGGGCAGAACTCCCTTTGGTTTTATCGTATGCACCAGCGGATAACTAGTTTCGTTTCTTCTTTCTTCATTGCGCCGCCTCTCCTCACACTATTCCGTTTGCTTTGGTCGGCTCCGGGTACTTAATCAGGTCATACAGCTTGCCATATGTGCCAAGATCATGCGTTCCGGCAAGTTCCATACCCAGATGCACATATTTGTCGCACTTGCTTTACGGCACAGGGCGGGGGTCAGGTTATACAGACCCAGCTTCTTCATCAGCACCCACACACCCATGGGCATCCCTGCATACTTCATTGTCTGCCTCCAAATCCGATCTTCACGATCTGCATTTTCATCCCGTTGTCCCCGACCCTTGCAAGAAACCGAAAAAAGCCGCTGACAGAAGGATCTTTCAAATCGTTGTACCCCAGCATATAGCCCCGGCTGGACACTTGCAAACGGCTGTCCCATGGGGAAAGCTCGCTTTTCGCATCCGAAACCGCGAAATATGCCCCCACATCCTTGATTTTCGCCGTCCTGAGCCACGTTTTGGCGATCATCTTCACCGCCGTGCGGTTGGCGGCGTCGAACACCAGCACCCCGCCGGGAAAAGCATCTGCCATCCCCTGCACCAGCGCCTTGACCTGCTCCGTCAGGAAGTAATAGAACACCCCGGAGGCAAAGAACACCGCCCCGCCGGAGGCATCGATCTTGTCAAACCATGCGGGGTCTTTCAGGTCGCAGGGGATATTTTGTTCCCGCTCCCCGGCGGGCAGCAGCTGCTGCCGCAAGGCGATAACATCCGGGAAGTCCAGATTGTAGATCTTGCATCTGCCGTTGTCGCAGGCTCTGCCGGTGTTATCCAGCCCACAGCCCAAATTGACCACCGCTGCGCCGGGGTGTTTTTTCAGGTATGCCCGCACCTCAAAGGCAAGGTCATTCTGCCGCATGGCGACCTCCAGCGCACCAAAGCGCTGCATCAGGCTGCGGGAGTTTTCCTCCGCCTCTGAAAAGTCGTAGTCGATCTGGTCGATCAGATGCACCGCTGTTTCGTCCCGATAAAGGTTTGGATACAGCTCTGTGCACAGCTTCCGGGAATACAGTGGGAGGATCAGCGTCTCCTGCACGGTGTTTTTCTCAATTTTGTATTTCATAGGTTCCTCCCTATTCTCCTTATTCTGCTTTCCGGCAAACAAACCATGCCATGCTCTTCACTGTTCCAAGTGTTACGGTTGCACTACTTCACCACTTTTGCGCCGTAACGCAAAGCCAGCCCTTTTTATTTTTGTGGCTTTGGATCTTACAGAATCCTGCTTGTTCCAGATACTCTTTCAATGCAGTATCCGTATAGATGGTCATGCCGCCGATGATCTCCGTCCACTTCTTGTCCTTGTCCGTATCGCCGTTTGCTTCGTTGCAGATGAAAAAGACCCCGCCTGGCTTCAGCACCCGATAGACCTCTCGGAAATTCTGCGCAAGCTCCGGCCAGAAATAGACCGTTTCAAAGGCGGTCACCACATCAAACTGCTCCGCTTCAAACGGCAGCTCTGCCACACTTGCCTGTTGCACGGTACACCGTCCTGCTGCAATGGCTCTGGCATTGACTTTTCGCGCTTTTTCTACGCTGACATCCGAATAGTCGATGCCCTGCACTTTGCCTTTTGGGCACAGTTTCAACAGCGTTTTAATGTTCGCTCCACCGCCGCAGCCGCAGTCCAGCACCATGGCATCCGGGGCAGGCTGTAAAAAACTCAGCCCCCATTCTGCCATTGCGCTGTGTCCAAAGTTCATCATAGCAACCATGATCTTCCCGCCAAGGCCTACGGGCTTGCGGGTGTTTTCAAAAAAGGACATAACGCCACCCTCTTTCTATTTACCGTTCACAATGCAATGCTTTTTACCAGATGCGCCCACTGCTCCGGGTGAC
>OGDC01000111.1_pt1 | contig 26711 bp, 27 predicted proteins | sample 1570331 | NCBI WGS metagenome assembly OGDC01 (sample SAMEA2582167, study PRJEB24529) | metagenome
GGCTGACGACTTGATTATTTTATCACAGAAGTGATTTTTTGTCAAGCACTTTTTTCGAAGCGTTTCGAACGTTCTGAACTTGGATCGCTTCCGATTTCTCAGAACTGACTGGAATCTTTCAGCGTCTATTGGTTCTTTTCTTTCGCTTCTCAGCTGGGACTTCAGAAGTCATTCTTTTGTCTCAGCGCTTGGCGCTCAAGTATAATACCATACACCCGCCCGTTTGGCAACCCCTTTTTTCAACTTTTTTGCCCTTTTTTCTCGGTTCGGCTTTTTTACCAGTTTTTTGCGTGGAACTCGCATCTCCTTTGACGCAATAAAAGCGTCCATGCGTTTGGGCCGCACAGGCGCTTTCTGCTTTCTCTGTTCTATATAAAGAAATCCTTATCCCTTACAAAAAAGGCAGAGCCGCCCAGATGTGGGCCGCTCTGCCTTCGCTGGGTTTATTGTATTGGATTTCGCGGCGTTCCACAAGGGCCAATTTTCACAAAAAGAAACCAACAAATCGCTGCGGACTTGACAAGTCCCGCCGCGCCCCTCTATTATAAGAAGGAAAGAGAGGGGTCTGCCATGTCATCTATCACCATCCGCCGCTGCTGCATCGGGGAGGGACGCCCCAAGGTCATCATCCCCATCGTGGAGCGCACCGAAGCCGCCATCCTGCAAAAAGCCGCTGCGTTTTCCACAATTTCCGCCGATTGTGTGGAATGGCGGGCCGACTGGTTCGCCGATACACTGGATACCGACGCGCTGAGCCGCTGCCTGCGCGGGCTGCGGGCTGCGCTGGGCGAGAAGCTGTTGCTCGTCACCTTCCGCACCCAGGCCGAGGGCGGCGAAGCGGCCCTGACCGCCGACCAGTACGCGGCTTTTTGCGCAGCCGTCTGTGCTTCCGGCTGCGCCGACCTGCTGGACATCGAGTTCTTTTCTGCCGGGGAACGCCTGCCCCAATGGATCGCAGCAGCCCACGCCGCCGGGGTGAAGGTAGTCTGTTCCAGCCACGATTTCCAGAAGACGCCGCCCCGCGCCGAGCTCGTGGAGCGGATGCTCCGGATGCAGCAGGCCGGGGCCGACCTGCCCAAGCTGGCCGTCATGCCCACCTGCCGCACCGATGTGCTGGAACTGCTGGCCGCGACGGCCGAGATGGCCGACCACCACCCCGAAACGCCCGTCATCACCATGAGCATGGGAGCGCTGGGCGCCGTCAGCCGCCTGTGCGGCGAGGCCTTCGGCTCGGCCATGACTTTTGCCAACCCCGGCACCGCCAGCGCCCCCGGCCAGGTGCCGCTGGATGTTGTGGACGCTGTGCTGGACAGCCTGCGGCTCTCCTGAACCGCACACAAAAAATCCCCGCCGTTTCGAGATGAAACAGCGGGGATTTCATTTTATCGTTTTATTGCTTTTTCCAGCGGCGCATGACGCCCATGCCCAGCGCATAGGGGCCGGTATGGACGGCAATGGTGCAGCCGATCTGCAGCAGGCCGACTTCGCACTTGCTGGTGGGATATTTGGCGCGGAGCGCAGCGCGGGTCTGCATCCACAGACGCTTGCCTTCTTCCTCGTCGTAGCCATAGCCCACGGTGATGCAGTAATCATCCGGGGTCGCATTCCGCTCGGCCAGGTAAGCCATCAGCTGTTCCAGCGCCTTTTCAAAGCTCTTCTGGCGTCCACGGGCCACACCGCCGGAGAAGATCTCGCCCTCCTTGAAAAGGATCATCGGCTTGATGCCCAGGATGTTGGCCGCACGGCCGGTGACCTTGCCGATGCGTCCGCCTTTGATGAGGTAGTCGAGGTTGCCCACCGTGAAGAAGATCTGGTTCGTCGCACGCTCTGCGCTCAGCCAGTCCACGGTCTGTTCCAGTGTGCAGCCGCCGTCGCGCATGGCCACGGCATTTTCCACCACGATGGACTCGGTGACGGTCGCCGCCGTAGTGTCCATGACCTCGATCTTCGCGTCCGGGTAATCCTCCAGCACCAGCTCACGGGCATTGCGGGCGCTGCCCACGCAGCCGCTCATTTTGCTGGTGAAGCAGAGGCAAAGCACCGGGCGGCCCGCCTCGGCATGAGCGCGGAACGCCGTCTCGAAGTCTTCCAGCGAAGGCAGGCTGGTCTTTGGGTATGCCGAAGGATTGTCCACCATAAACTGGTAGAAGTCCCGCACCGCGATCTCCTTGCCCTCTTTGCGGTAGTGCTCGCCGTCCAGCGAGACATAGAAGGGGATGACCTCAACATTCAGCCTGGCCGCCGTTTCGGGGGTCAGGTCGCAGGCGCTGTCTGTAATGATATCAAACATAAGTGACGCTTCCTTTTCGATTGCGGTCCGGGAAGGCAGAGCAGATCAGGCGCGATGGATGTATGCCTCGCGCTCTGCGCCGACCGAAATATAAGTGATCTTGCAGCCGACAGCCTTTTCCAGGTACTCCACATAGGCCTGTGCTTCCTTGGGCAGATCTTCCCACTTGCGGGCTGCGGTGATGTCGCAGTGCCAGCCGGGCAGGTACTCCACCACGGGCTGTGCGGTATCCAGAGCCTCGCCCATGGGGAAGCGGGTGGTCGTGGTGCCGTCGGTCAGCTTATAAGCCGTGACCATGGGGATCTTCTCCATGTAGTCCAGCACGTCCAGCAGGGTCAGTGCGACCTCGTCGCAGCCCTGGCAGAAGACACCGTAGCGGCTTGCCACCAGGTCGATGGGGCCGACGCGGCGGGGACGGCCAGTGGCTGCGCCATACTCGTGGCCAGCCTCACGCAGGTCGTGCTTTTCCTCTTCGGTCATGGCCAGCTCAGCGGCAAAGGGGCCGTCGCCGACGCAGGAAGAGTAAGCCTTCATGACGCCAATGGAGTTGGTCAGCTTGTGGCCCGGAATGCCGGCACCGATGGGTGCATAGGCACCGATGACGTTGGAAGAGGTGGTGTAGGGGTAGATGCCGAAGTCGATGTCGCGCAGAGCGCCCAGCTGGGCCTCGAACAGGACCTTCTTCCCGGCGGCATCCGCATCGGCCAGGTACTGGCCCACATCGCAGATGTAATCCTTGAAGATGGCTGCATACTTTTCCAGCCATGCCCACATCTCATCCACGCGGATGGGCTCGGCATTGTAGCTGCCCTCCATGACCAGATTCTTGGAATCGACCATGGTCACGAGGCGCTTCTTCACCGACTCGTCCAGATGCAGCAGGTCGCCCATGCGCAGGGTCTTCTTCATATACTTATCGCCGTAAGCGTATGCAATGCCGCGCTTGGTGGAGCCGAACTGTGCGCCAGTCTTGGACAGACGGGCCTCTTCCAGGCCGTCCTGTGCCACATGGTACGGCATGGTGATGGTCGCACGGTCGGAGATCTTCAGGTTTTCGGGGGTGATGGAGATACCCTGCTCGCGCAGCTTGTTGATCTCGCCGTCCAGATGGTGCGGGTCGATGACCATACCATTGCCCATCACGCAGACAACATCCGGGCGCAGGATGCCGGAGGGCAGCAGGTTCAGCACGAACTTGCCGCGCTCGTTCTTGACGGTGTGGCCGGCGTTGTTGCCGCCCTGATACCGTGCAACGATGTCGTACTCCTGGCTGATCAGGTCGACCATGCGGCCCTTGCCCTCGTCGCCCCAGTTGATACCCGTAATTGCAGTAAGCATAATAAATGACCTCTTTATTCTTTTCAAAAGACAGCCTTTTCCGCGCACTTTGCGCGGGATACGCCACCTTGGGAATCTTGTACCGCACTGTCAAGCAGTCATAACAGTACAAGTATAGTATAGCACGATTCGGCGGGCAAAAAAAGAGGGTCTGCGCAAATTCTTGCACAAACCCGACGTTTCATTTTTAGTTCTTTTTCCCAATCTTGTGGATGGTGCCGTCCGGCTCCTGGATGGAGGTGTTGTTCAGCTGGGCCCGCAGGCTGGCCTTGACGTCGGCCACATACTCCTGCCGGAGGGCCTGCTGCTCCGCCTTTTCGGCTTCGGTCAGGCCGGTGGTCTTGCTCTTGCGCGCCAGCTCATTGATGCGGGCGATCTTTTCATTCGTCATCGAAGTTCTCCTCTTTTATTCAAAAGTGTGCTATAATAACTACCGTGTTCCCGGATACGGCTTCGTCCGGGGTCCCGAAAACGCTGTACGAAGACCGATCCAATTTTTATCAGTATATCAAAGGATGCGTTTTATGTCAAAGCAGTTGAATTTTGCACAACAGATGGACGAAGTGTTGAAAACGCTCGGCCCCGCCCGGCCGAAGCTCCTGCTCCACGCCTGCTGCGGCCCCTGTTCCAGCGCCGTGCTGGAGCAGCTGTGCGCGCACTTCGAGATCACCGTGCTCTACTACAACCCCAACACCTGGCCTGCTGCGGAATACCACCGCCGCGGCGAGGAGCTGGAGCGTTTCGTGGCGGCGGCCCACCCGCTGGGCGTGACCGTCGTAGAAGACCGCTACGACCCGCAGGAGTTCTATTCCGCCGTCGCCGGGCTGGAGCAGGAGCCGGAGCGTGGGAACCGGTGCACGGTCTGCTACCGGCTGCGGATGCGCCGGGCCGCGCAGTACGCCCAGGAGCACGGCTTCGCATGGTTCACCACCACCCTGTCCATCAGCCCCCATAAAGACGCCAAGCGGATCAACGAGATCGGGCAGGCGCTCGAAGCCGAATTCGGCGTCAAGCACCTGCCCTCCGACTTCAAAAAGCACAACGGCTATCTGCGCAGCCTGCAATTATCCGAAGAGTACGGCCTCTACCGGCAGGACTACTGCGGCTGCGAGTTCAGCGCCAGAGCAAGAGGCATCGTCTGAACAGAACGCAAAATGTCCCATGTCCTCATCCTTGCGATGCCGGACACGGGACATTTTCATCTACATATCTCAGTACACGACTGCATCCTCTGCCGTGAATCCACCGAGAGAGTTTTCTTTGACCTGAATGCAGAGATAGGTGATGCCGCTGTCCGCTGCTGCGGAGAACTGACGCTTTGCCGCCGGGGCAACCTTCAGCCAGTCACCTGCTGCGAGGTCGACTTCCTCGCCGTCAAGGATGGCTTTGCCCTTGCCTGCAAGGATACCGTAGATTTCCTCATTGTTCGTATGAGAGTGCACGAAAGGCACCCCCGCACCGGCCGGAAGCTGGTTGATGCTGACCTCTGCACCGGTCAGTTTCAGCTGATCGTGAAGCTCCACACGTCCTTCGTTTCCAACTGTGATCTTTTCGTAGTTTGTCATAATAGGGACCTCCTGAACAGATTCGCAAGTTTCTTGCTTGTTTCCAGTTTACTGTGCTGCGCATTCAAAAACAAGTACGCACTTTTTTATAACTGTACACTTAAAGCAGCGTGTGCTATACTTGACCAGGAGGTGTATGACGATGAAAACAAAAGAGGAACTGCCTGCATGTCCGGTCGCCACAGCGGTCGCTCTGATCGGCGGCAAATGGAAGCTGCTCATCCTGCGTAATCTGAGAACCCGCCCATGGCGGTTCAACGAATTACAACGGGACCTGGACGGCATTTCGCAGAAAGTTCTGACGGACAGCCTGCGGCAGATGATCGACGACGGCCTCGTTTACCGGCATGACTATCAGGAGCTGCCCCCGCGGGTCGAATACAGACTGACCGACCTGGGGACGAAAATGCTGCCCATCATCGACGCACTGGCCGATTTTGGAACCTACTATAAATCGGTCGTTTCATGAAGCATCTGTTCCGGAAGCTGACGCAGCCGCGTCAGCTTTTTTCATATTCCTGTTCCGACAGTCTTTCCACCAGAACGGAGAAGATGATAAGCCCCACACACGGCACGATGTTCATCGCCATCCCGGCGGCAAGGCCCGCGCGCTCTGCCACACGGCCGATGACCCAGGGCATCAGGATAGCACCGCCGGACGCAGCAGGCAGCATGATGCCCATGCTGGTCACGCTGGTCATCCTGCCCGCGCTGGCCACTGCAGTGGGGTTCATGCCTGCCATCGCAAATGCGAAGGCGAACAGCAGCAGGATCGCGGCCGGCTGGCTGTCGGCCCGCATCAGGAGCACATAGAACAGGGTGCAGGTCACAGCCATGACCACCATCGCCTTGCGCGGGGACTTGAACGGGAACACGAATGCAATGAGCAGCCGAGCCACCAGCGTGGCCCCCCACATCACGGTCACGGTATAGGCAGCCAGTGTGCCCGCAATGATGCCGCTGCCCTTGAAATAGGTCACCATCCAGCCGGTCACGCTCTGCTCGGCCGCGTTCTGGCAGAAGAGCAGACCCGTCAGCAGCCAGAACCGGCCGGAGCGCAGAAAGCTCCAGTCGATGGCCGCCTTCCGGCCCTTGACCTTACCTTCCATCGGGGTCTTCCAGTAGACCAGCCAGAGCACCACGCCCAGCGCCGCCAGCAGGAACACCGCCAGTGCGGTGCTGACCCGCGCTGCCGCTGCGATGAGGAACGGGCAGAGCAGCGCACCGCAGGCATAGCAGCTGTGCATCAGGTTCATGCCGCGGGTGCGGTCGGCGGAGTTGTCGCTGACGAGGATGGTGCAGGCGTTCATGGCGCTGCCCTTGGCAACGCCCACAAGGAAGAATGCCGCCGCCAGCAGGACTTCCGCCCCGGTAAAGCCCATAATCCCGTAGCCGACGGTGTACCCGATGGTCAGCAGCAGGATGCTTGGTTTCAGACCCAGCACACCCGGCAGCACACCGGTCAGAAAGCCCGCCAGCAGGTTGCCGATGCTCATCAGCGAGAGCAGCGTCCCGGTCATGCCGTAGGCAAACCCATACTGCTCCTGCAGCAGGCTGACTACCACGCCGCTGGAAATGGCGCAGATGCCGCTGAAAAAGAAAGTCACAAAGCCCGCATTCCGCAGGCGCGTTTTCTGCTCGTTCATTCCGGTCTCCTCACTTTGGCAAGCAAACGGCTCCTGGCCGCTTCTCAACTCTCATTATAGACCATTCCTTCCGGCCTTTGCAACCGGATTTTCTTATAAAAATGCGCACAAACAGCGGGAGCGTGAAGTTGCACACTTCAGGATTGACGAACGCCGCAAAAAAGAGTATACTATGATAGTATTTTTCCGGGGTGTTGCGCAGTTGGTAGCGCGCCTGCTTTGGGAGCAGGAGGCCGCGAGTTCGAGTCTCGCCACTCCGACCATGAAGAAAGCCACGATACAGCGTCAGAAACAACGCTTGTATCGTGGCTTTCTTTGTCACATAAATGCTCAGAACATGCTGGAACGTGCGACCGAAATGCAACACATTCAGAAAAAACCTGTTTTACCCCTACTGTGAGCTGGGTTCGGCATCTATAGCAATCCAGAAAAATAGAGCCGCAGCCCTTTTTTCATCTTCCGAACACCCATCCCGATTTCACGGCAATGCCGCTCAGGGAAGGTGCCGTTCCACAAAATCGCCGATGTCGGCAAAGACTTCGGCCCGGTTCGTCTCCACCAGAAGCTCGTGCCGGGCACCGGGGTAGAACTTGACCTGCACGTCCCGCATCCCGGCATCCTTCATGCTCTGCACGGCCCGCCGGACGCCCGCACTGCGCTCGCCCACCGGGTCGGCATCACCGGCCAGGAAGAGCACCGGCAGGTCTTTCGGCATCCGGGCCAGAAAGGCAGGGTCGTACAGCCGCAGGATGCCCGTGAACATGCTGTAATAGGCATTCAGCGTAAACGTGAAGGTGCACCGCTCATCGGCGAGGTACTTGTCCACCTCGGCAGGGTCGCGGTTGAGCCAGTCGTGGGTGGTGCGGCCCTCCAGCCCCTTGTTGTAGCCCAGGAACGAAAGCTCCGCCACCAGCCTGCTGCGATGCTGCCAGCCGAAAAAGACCGCCAGCACCCGGCAGACCGTGCGGGCAAACGCGACCAGCGCTTTCGGCTGGAAGCCGGTCCCCAGGATGATGGCACCGTCCAGCTCACTGCCCCACTCGCACAGATACTGCCGTGCATAGAACGAGCCCATGCTGTGGCCCAGCAGGAAATACGGCACTCCGGGGTAGAGCTGTTTCGTCAAGACGGTCATGGCGTGGAGGTCATCCAGCACTGCGCGGTTGCCGTCCGGCTCGGCAAAATAGCCGTAGTCGGCCCTGGTCCGGATGGACCCGCCATGGCCCAGATGGTCGTTTCCGGTCACGAGGATGCCCCGTGCGGCGAGGTACTCGGCCAGCGGCTTGTAGCGGTCGATGAACTCCACCATCCCGTGCGAGAGCTGTACGATGGCGCGCACTTCGCCCTCCGGCACACAGCGGAACGCATGAAGCATCCGCCCCGGTGCGCTCGACGGCAGCGTAAAATCGATCATCTGGCTCATAGCGTCTTCTCCTTTTTGCGGCCCATGCTCAGAGGGCACCGATCTTCTTCCGGCAGGCGGAGCAGATGCAGTAGCCTGCGAACTGCACGGCCCGCTCATCGACGGTCCCGCAGAAGTCACAGCTTCCCTTTGGGCGGTACTTTTTGAGGACGATGGCGTCTCCATCAACGAAGATTTCGAGCTTTGCATCCGTTTCCAGCTTCATGCTGGTGCGCAGCTCCTTGGGCAGAACGATCCGCCCCAGCGCATCGATCCCGCGAACGATTCCTGTACTTTTCATTTTGTGCTTCTCCTTTTTCTAATTCGCACTGCTTCTCGTATTTTCCTCATTTTTCCGGGCCACGCTGCCCGGCCATAAATCCGGTGATAGGAAAATTGTTCCAGTGCTTCATTAGTATACAAAATAGTTCCTGCTTCGTCAACGCTTGCGGTCCGTTTCGACAAAAACTTCCCGGATGTTTTTGGAATGGGCACAAAAACGCCCGAAGGCAGTCCGCCTCCGGGCGAAAAGTTCCGGTTCTTGGGATTTTTTTAAGATTTTTTGCTGCTCGTCCCACGCTTCGAGCCGTTCCGTCCCGGCACCAGAAACAGGGCATCTTCGTCCGGGATGGGGCATGTTTTGCCGCCGCAGCAGGCAGAGAGCGACACGGCGACCAGGGACACCTTGTCCGTATCCGACAGGTGCCCGTAGACCCAGATCTCCGCCGAAGCCCCCGGCTTCAGCACGGTGCTCCGGGCCGACGTGACGACGTAGCAGAGATATTCGTCCGTCTGCGCCCCGTTCGTCAGATAACAGAGCGAACCGATCCAGCGGCTCTTTGTGCCACTCTGGTAGAGCCGGTCTTCCCGGAACGTCCCATCCGCAGCATCCGTAAATTGCGCGGCGGTATTTTCCAGGTCCAGCGTCTCCTTTGTGTGGTTCTTCACCTGGAAGTGCACACAGAAACCGGACGGCGTCAGGGTCTGCCCCAGCACAGTAAACTCCGGGAACGCCGCGGACGTATCCGGCTCCTGCACTTCTGACGAAGCAGGCGTCCCGGACGCTGCCGGTGTTTCCGGGGCCGACGGTGCGCTGGATGCAGGCGGCGAGGCCGGTGCCTCGGATGCAGCGGGGTGTTCGGACCCAGCTGACGTCTCCGGCTGCGAGGACGGTTCGGACACAGCCGGGCTGCCCGGCGATGCCGTGGGCTGCGAAGCGGCGGGCGGCTCCGAGACGGCAGGGCGTTCCGACGCGGCCGGGCGCTCAGAGCTGGCCGGCGGCTCCGGCTTTGCGGACGGTGCCGAAGCGGCGGTACTGCCCGACGGCGCAGCCGACTCCGCAGGGGCCTGCGGCTTCTTCTTCGGCGTCAGGCTGCCGATGGCCTGCTCCTTCCACAGAAAATCCGCCCGTGTCCAGCTGCCTTCGCTGGCCGGGAGGAATACATACCCATACGCCACCGCGCTCTGCCCCGGCTGCAAGGCTTCGGCTGCGCTTTCAAGGGCTGCAATGACCGGCTTTTTCACCACGGTCTCCTGCGTCGTCCGGAGCACCGCCGTCAGATGTTCTGCGGCCTTGCCCGCAGCGACCCGGTCCGCAGACATGCCGTCCACTGCGTTGTCCACCGTCACGTTCCCAAGCGATGCGCTGGTGTTGAACGCATGGACGACCTGTTCCGTCGTATTTTCCACGCGGACTTTGACCACGATGAGGGTGCCCTCCTGCCCGGAGCAGACCGCCGATACGCTGGTGTAGTCCATCGGCTCACAGCGGAGAAAGTCTTCCACTTCCGGTTCCTGCGGCGATTGAGCTTCCGACTCAGACGCTGCCGTCGAACTGGACACCGATGCTGATTCTGAGGGCGCGGGTGCCGCCGGAGAAGAAGCCGTGTCCTCGTCCGTTCTGCCCGCCGCCGGAGCAGACGCGGGCGGTTCCGGTGCAGCTGCCCCGCCTCCACCACAGCCGGTCAGCAGCAGAACGGCCAGACAGAGCAGCACCGCAAGCGCCCTGCTCTTTTGCCGCACTGCATCGAACGATTTTTGTTTCATTGCCTCTACCTCCGCCCGAATGTGTTGAAATGTGTCGTTTTTATTTGACCGTTTTCTGCGCCGTTTGTCAATCGTTTCGGCAGCGTTTCGCTCCAAAGTTTTTCTCCGAAAATTGGGCAGATTCGACGATTTTGGTCGTTTTCGTGAGAGAACGCCCCCTTCCGGCCGTTCTTCGCGTCTCCTCGTTGACAAAATCGCGCTGAACAGTTAAACTAAAGGGTAGCAATTCACAAATTTATTTGCCGATATAGATAAGGAGCGTTTTTTATGCCGAGCAATAAAGTCCGCACCCGTTTTGCCCCCTCGCCCACCGGCTATATGCACGTTGGCAACCTGCGCACCGCGCTGTACACCTACCTGATGGCCAAGCACGAGGACGGCACCTTCATCCTCCGCATCGAGGACACGGACCAGGGCCGCTATGTGGAAGGCGCGGTGGACGTCATTTACAACACCCTGCGCGAGGCCGGGCTGAACTGGGACGAAGGCCCGGACATCGGCGGCCCGGTCGGCCCCTATATCCAGAGCGAGCGAATGGGGATGTTCAAGCAGTATGCCGAACAGCTGGTCGCTGAGGGCAAGGCATATTACTGCTTCTGCACCGAGGAGCGCCTGGAAGCGCTGCACGCTGAGCAGCGCGCCAACGGCGAGATGACCCACTACGACGGCTGCTGCCGCGACCTGCCCGAAGAGGAGGTCCAGAAGCGTCTGGCCGCCGGAGAACCGTACGTCATCCGCCAGAAGATCCCCCGCACCGGCATCACCGGCTTCGACGATGTGGTCTACGGCCACATTGAAGTCGAGAACAGCGAGATGGACGACCAGATCCTCATCAAGACCGACGGAATGCCCACCTACAACTTCGCCAACGTCGTGGACGACCACCTGATGGGCATCACCCATGTCATCCGCGGCAGCGAGTACCTGTCTTCCACCCCCAAATACAACCTGCTGTACCAGGCATTCGGCTGGGAGATCCCCACCTATATCCACTGCCCGCCGGTCATGAAGGACGCCCAGAACAAGCTGTCCAAGCGCAACGGTGATGCAAGCTATCAGGATCTGCGCGCCAAGGGCTACCTGAGCGCTGCCATCCTGAACTATATCTGCCTGCTGGGCTGGAGCCCCAGAGGCGAATACGCCGAGCAGGAGATCTTCTCCCTCGACGAGCTGCGCAAGGTCTGGAGCCCGGACGGCATCTCCAAGTCTCCGGCCATCTTCGACCCGCTCAAGCTGCGGGCCATCAACGCGGAGTATATCCGCCGCCTGAGCCCGGACGCATTCCTGGCTGCGGCGGAGCCCTGGATCGGCCAGGCCGTCCACACCCCCATTGACAAGAAGCTGCTCTGCGCCAACCTGCAGCCCCGCTGCGAGGTACTGGGCGAGATCCCCGCGCAGCTGGACTTCTTCGATGCGATGCCGGAGTACGACGTGAGCCTGTACACCAACAAGAAGCAGAAGACCACCCCGGAGTCCGCAAAGGAAGCGCTGGAAGCACTGCTGCCTGTGCTGAGCGATGCGGCTCTGGACTTCTCCGACCGCGACGCCGTCTTTGATGCCTGCAAGGCCAAGGCCGAAGAGCTGGGCAAGAAGAACGGCTGGCTGCTCTACCCGCTGGGCATCGCCCTGTCCGGCAGACAGCGCACCCCCGGCGGCGGCACCGACCTCGCCTGCATGATGGGCCGCGAGACGACCCTTGCCCGCGTGAAAGCCGCCATCGAGAAGCTGAACGGCTGATCGTTCCGACCATTGGAAAACCGTTTCGGGAGGGATTTATATGATGTATCCGTTTATGACGCTGGACGATGACACCGAGATCGTCCACTCCGAAATGCTTCCGGACGGCCGCGTCAAGGTCTACATTGAAAAGCCGGATGCGAAAGATTGCTTTCACTCCGCTGTCTGCTATCTGCCGGATTATACCTGGGAGCAGATCAGCGGCTTTTCCCCTGCCGAGATCGACCGCTACCAGAAATTTCTGGAAACCACGGCACATCTTATTTTGCAGTTCTCCAAAGAGGGAGGCGTAGAGAATGCCGCAGGTTTTTAAGATCGGCTCTTATTGGGTCTATTTCTGGGCCAACGAAAATGAGCCTCTGGAACCGGTCCATGTGCATGTCTCGCAGGGTGCGCCCAGCAGCAATGCCACCAAGATCTGGATCACACGGGCGGGCAAATGCTATCTGTGCCACAACAATTCCGGCATTCCGCCCCGCATTCTGCGGAACATTATGGCGATCATCGAAGCCCGAAGTGAAGAAGTCCTTGCAAAATGGAAGAATTTCTTTGGTGAGGTGCGGTATTTCTGCTGATTTAACGTACTTCTCCGCACCCTCCCAAAAACCGCCCGGCGGCCGCGCTACAGTATATGCACAAGGCGCGGGAAACAGAACAACGCAAACGATCCCCGCCGGAAAGCGGGGATTTTTTATGCACGATCTTCTCAGGCAGGATGCCATCCATCCCTTTGCGGCGGCGCTGCTGCCGCGCGCAGCCGTCCGCCCGGCTCTGCGGCAGGGTTCGGCTTTTCTGGCCGGGCTGCTCGGCGGCTGGGCGGTGCTGTATGGGGCGCTCATCCCCTTCGGGCTGGGGCTGACGCTCGGCTTTGCGGAGGACTGCTTCGCTGCCTGTGCGGCCGGGGCAGTGCTGGGGCTGCTGCTCCATGGGTTCGGGGCGCTGTCGCTGGACAGCATCTGTCTGCTCTGCGCCATCGGGGCCGCCGTAGCGGCACGGTGGCTCTGGCCGGGTCGGTTCCGGCCCGCCCTGCTGGCGGGCTGCGGAGCCCTGGGGCTGGGAGCCGTCTGCTTTGCCTTCGGCCCCACCGGCGGCGGGGTCGACCTGCTGCTCACCTGCGGAGCGGACGCCCTGCTGGCGGGGGCGCTGGGCTTCGCCCTGCGGCGGTTCCCGCCCGAAACGCCCGGCGCGGGGATGCTGCTTGTCGGGGCCGCTGCCGCTGCGGCCCTGGGCGGGGTCGCACTGGGGCCGATCTGCCTTGGCGTCGTGTTCTGCGCGGCGCTGGAAGCCGCCCTCTGCTGCCGGGGCCAGGGGAAAGCCGCCCTTTCCTGCTGTGCCGTGCTGGGTGCAGCCCTCTGCGGGGCGGATGCCTCCCTCGGCCCGGCGGCAGCCGGGCTCTCCTGCGCCAGTGCAGCGGCTGCTCTGCTGGCCCCCGGACGCCGGGTGGAAGCCTTTGCAGCCTATGCGGGCGGCTGTGTGACGGGGGTGCTCTGCGTCCAGCCGCCCGGCTGTGCCTTTGGCTTTGCCTTCAGCGCCGGGGCGGGGCTGGGGCTGGCCGCGCTACTGCCCGGCGGCTGGCTGGCCCCGGTTCCCGCAGACGAACCGGACGCACCGGAGGAGCGGCCCCGTTTTTCGGCGGCGGCCACCCGGTTGGAATCGGTGGCTGAAAGCCTGTCCTCCCTCGCGGAGACCGTCAACGAGGTCTACGATGCCCTGCCCCACCGGTGCGAGACCTTCCGCTGGGTCATCGACAACGCCCATGATACGCTCTGCTTCAACTGCGGGCGGCGGGAGAGCTGCTGGAAACAGGAATACACCGCGACGCTGGACGGTATGAACGCCCTGCGGCCCATTCTGGAACGGAACGGCCATCTGGAGACCGGCGACCTTCCGGCCCAGCTGGGGCGCTGCATCCACCCGGCGGCGCTCTGCGCAGCGGTAAACAAATCCTTCGCGCTCTACCGCAGCCGGAAGGAGACCCGCGTCCACGCCGAGGCCATGCGCACAGCCCTGACGGAGCAGTACAGCGCCATGGCTGACGCACTGGGGGTGCTGAGCGAACAGCTGGGCCGCCCCGGCACACCGGAGCCCTATAAATCCGGGCGGGTGGCCGACTTTTTTGCCAGCCTCGGCACCCCGCCGCTGGAATCTGCCGTCACGCTGGACGACCTGGGCCGGACGCGGGCCGCTGTCACCCTGCCCCGCACCCGGTTCTCTGCCCCGGAGCTGGCCGCACTGGCACAGGAGGTCGGGCGGCTCTGCCGCCGCACCTTCGACCCGCCCCAGGTGCTCTCCTGCAAGGGGATGACGACCCTGCTCTTCTGCGAAAAGCCCGCTCTGCGGGCCGTCTTCGGGTCCGCCGGGAGCGCCGCGCGGGGCAGCATCTCCGGCGATGCGGTCCAGCAGTTCTGCAGCCCCACCGCCGCGCAGATGATCCTCTGCGACGGCATGGGCACCGGACGCCCGGCCGCTGTGGACGGCAATCTGGCCGCAGAATTGACGGCCCGCCTGCTCAAGGCAGGCTTCACCGCCGAGCTGGCCGCACGGCTGGTCAACGTGGCACTGGCCCTCAAGAGCGATGAGGAGAGCGGCGCGACCCTCGACCTCATCAGCGTGGACCTCTATACCGGCACGGCACGGCTGTTCAAGGCCGGGGCCGCACCGGGTTTTCTGGTCCACGGCGGGCGGGCACGGCCTGTGGGGGATGCCAGCCTGCCCATCGGCATCCTGGGCGGGGTGAACGGACAGAGCCGGGTGGTGCATCTGGCGGCGGGCGATTACGCCGTACTGGTGTCGGACGGCCTGCTCGTGGACGGCACCGGCTGGGTGCTCAAGCAGCTGGAACTCTCTGCTGCCGCAGCCGACCCGCCCGAAGTGCTGGCCAAAACGCTGGTGGAAACGGCCCGCGCCCGCGCCGAGGCGACCGGCCGACCCGACGACATCACCGCAGCCGTGCTCCGGCTGGAAGCCTGCGGGCGTTGATTTATTCACAAATAGGGACTATAATAACACTATCTTTTTTGTGGGAGGTCCCTTTCTATGCTGCATCTTACCGTTGCGCAGGACGGAAGCGGCGATTACGCTTCGGTGTCCGAGGCTGTGCTGGCCGTACCTTATGAACTGGAAGCCGAGATCGTCATCGGACCCGGCGTCTACCGGGAAAAGCTGGTCTGCGAAAAACGCTGCATCACCCTGCGGGGTGCCGGTGCCGACCAGACTATCCTCGTCTGGGCCGACGGCGGCAAGCTGCCCCACCCGGATGGGCGGCCCACCCACACCTTCCGCAGCTACACGGCCTTCTTCAGCGGGGAGAGCCTCACCGTGGAAGACCTGACCATCGCCAACGATGCCGGACCGGGCAGTCTGGTGGGGCAGGCCATCGCAGCCTATGTGGATAGCGCGCGGGCTGTGTTCCGCCGGGTGAAGCTGCTGGGCAATCAGGACACCCTGTTCTGCGCCCCGCTGCCCGAAAAAGAGCGGGAGAAGGACGGTTTCCTCGGCCCCCGCACCTTTGCGCCCCGGCGGGCCTCCGCGCAGTATTACCAGAACTGTGAGATCGCGGGCGACATCGACTTCATCTTCGGCGGGGCAGACGCCCTGTTTGAGCAGTGCACTCTGCGCACCGTGAACAACCACATCCCCCGCAGCTTCGTCACGGCACCGTCCGGCCCGGCGGACGGGCTGGGCTTTGTCTTCTGGGACTGCGATCTCGTCTCGGACTGCCCGGCCGGGACGGTCTATCTGGGTCGGCCCTGGCGCCCCACCGGCAAGACCACCGTGCTGGACTGCCGCCTCGGTGCCCACATCGCCCCCGACGGCTTCTCGCCCTGGAACGACCGCACCGACACCGGCCTTGCCTCCTTTGCGGAGAAGGGCAGTTCCGGCGCAGGGGCTGCGCCCCGCCCGGCCTGGGTGAACGAACCCTCCGCCGCCGATGCGGCCGCACTGCTGGCCCGTGCCCGGAAGTGCTGCCGCCCGGAAGTTTAAGAAAAAAGGAACGTCACGATGAAAAAGCTCCCCAACGCCGTCAAATGGCTCATCATTCTGGCCGTGCTGGCCCTCATGGGCTGGATGCTGGTCCAGGTCAACGACCGCGCCTCCCGTGTCAAGATGCCCGACCCGGACAACAGCCTGGGCATCTACCGTTCTGCCGACTCATAACAAAAAATCCTGCGCTTTTGCGCAGGATTTTTTGTTACTCTGAAGTCATGATGAACCAGAACGTCGTCCCTTTGCCCACGGTGCTCTGCACACCGAAGCGGAAGCCGTGCTGCTGGAAAATGGCTTTTGTGATGGACAGGCCCAGGCCCGTGCCCTGCTTGCCCGCATCGGAGCGGGAGCGGTAGTAGCGGTCAAAGATATAGGGCAGGTCCTCGGCGGCGATGCCGGGGCCGTGATCCTCGACCTCGACCCGGACGCCCTCGGCAGATGGTGCGGCCCGCAGCACGAAGATGCCGTCCGCTCCCATGTGGTGCATCGCGTTGCCCAGCAGGTTGTGCAGCGCCCGCTGCATCATGTTGGGGTCGGCGTAGACGGGCAGTTCCTCGTCCGGCAGCTCCAGTTTCAGCTGCCAGCCGTTCTGGGCACAGACGGCGTCGTACCGTTCGCTGACCTCGTCGCAGAGCTGGCCCATATCGAAATGGACTTTCTCGCATTTTTCCGCGCCGCTCGTCACCTTGCTCAGTTCCATGACGCTGGAGACCAGAGCCGTCAGGCGGTCGGCCTCGTCCACGATGATGTTCATCTGCTCGTCGCGGTGGGCCTTGTCGTCGCCGGTGATGTCGCGCACCGTCTCGGCGTAGCCCTTGATGAGGGTGAGCGGGGTGCGCAGGTCGTGGGAGACATTGGCCAGCAGGTCCCGCTGCATCTGGGAGGCCCGCTGGACTTCCTTCGCCATGTGGTTGAAATCCTCGGCCAGGTCGCCAAGTTCATCGTTCCGGCCCGTTTCCACATGGACGGCATAATCGCCCTGGGCCACCTGCCGCGCCGCACCGGAAAGCTGGCGCAGCGGCTTTGTGAACCACTCGCTGAACAGCCACGCCGCGCTCATCGAGAAGGCAAAGATGAGCGCCGCCGCCAGCGGCAGCACGGTACTCATCACCTCGCCCGCCTCGGACACGTGCATCAGGGTGGTGCTCACCAGCACCGTATAGGCCCCATCGGCGGTCATCCGGCCCACGACCAGCTGATTGTAGGCCGACTGCTTGGCCGCCGGGAGCACACGGGCGAAGGCCCCGTTCTCGCGGCAGTACTGCCGCACCTGCCGGGCGGTGGAATAAGCGATGTCGTCATCCAGCGTATCGGGGAACGACTTCTGGTGCAGGCTGCAATAGGAGAGGTTCTCGTATTTTTTGATGGTGCGGAGCGTTGCGTCCGAAATGTCCACGCAAAAACTGCTCAGCTCCCCGCTGGAATAGATGTCACTGCCCAGCTGGCCGAAGAAGTCGTCGTTCGTCACCTTGATGCCGCCGAACGCCCAGTACGAGAGGATCTCCCCCTTTGCGATGGCGTCATCCATCTCGGCCACGATCATCTCGGCCTCTGCCGTCAGCTGCTTCTGGATGTGTTTGGTGTACAGCGGCTCCAGCAGCTGGGTGCTCAGGAACCAGAACAACCCCAGCAGCAGCAGGCAGATCAGGCACAAGAACCACATCATCTGCCCGCGGATGCCGATGGAACGCCGCTTTTTTCCCAGTTGCCGCATCAACTGCGCTCCTCCGTTTTATCGTGCCGCATCGGGGTCGAACTTGTAGCCGATGCCCCAGACCGTGGCGATGTAGCCCCGGCACTTGCCCAGGTGGCCGCGCAGCATCTTGACGTGGGTGTCCACGGTGCGGTCCTCGCCGAAGTAATCGTAGTTCCACACCTTCTGCAAGATCTTTTCGCGGCTGAGGGCGATGCCCTTGTTCGATGCCAGGAAGACCAGCAGGTCGAACTCCTTGGGCGTCAGGCTCACTTCTTCGCCCGCCACGCGGACGGTGTGGCTGGCCGTGTCGATGGTCAGGTCACCGAAGGTCATGGTGCCGTCGGAAGCCTCGCTCCGGGGCATGGTGCGGTTGAGCACGGCCCGGACGCGGGCCACCAGCTCGCGCGGGGAGAACGGCTTGACCACATAGTCGTCCGCGCCGCCCTCCAGGCCCGCCAGTTTATCGTATTCCTCGCCGCGTGCGGTCAGGATGATGACCGGCGTGTTGATGTGGCGGGTGCGCATCTCCCGCAGGCAGGTCATGCCGTCCATGAACGGCATCATCACATCCAGGATCACCAGATCGTATCCGCCGCCGCTCAGCAGCGAAAGCGCCGCCGAGCCGTCGCCTGCCTCCTCGCAGACATAGCCCGCATATTGCAGATGCTCCCGGATCAGTTCCCGGATGCGGGGTTCATCATCAACGATCAGAATTTTTGCCATCTATGGCTCCCTCCTCACTCAAAAGTGTCTGATATTCTGAGGTTATCATACCGCGAAGTTTGGAAATTTCTGTGAAGTTTGGGTGAATGCTTTGGAAAACCCGAACACATTCAGTATACCACGGCTGGCCGGTGCAATCCAAACGAATTTCCGTCCCTGCCGCGAAAACGCGCAGATCGTTCGTTTTTTCGTCCGGATTTCTTGACAAGGCGGGCCGCACCCTTTATAGTAAAAAATAGAATGAAAAATGTATGCCTTCCCGGAGGCGTTGGAGTTTCTATGAAATTCAAGAACCTTTCCCGCGTGGAACGGAACATGCTCACCGGCCTGTTCTGCCAGTTTGTGACCATCCTGCTGGGCTTTCTCATGCCCCGGCTCTATCTGACCTATTACGGTTCCGGCGTCAACGGCGAGCTGAACACCATCAAGCAGCTGTTCGCCTACCTCTACCTGCTCGAAGCGGGAGTCGGTCTGGCCACCACCCAGGCGCTCTACCGCCCGGTGGCGATGGAAGAACACCAGACTGTGAGCGAGATCCTGGCCGCCACCGACCACTATTACCGCCGCACCGGCACACTGTATGCCCTCATCGTGGTGGCCATCGGCATCGTGTACCCCATGGTGGTGCACTTCACCCTGCCGCGCGGCGTCGTTTTACTGTACACCATCCTGTACGGCCTGCCCTCCGTCACCAGCTTTTTTGTGCAGGGCAAGTACCGGCTGCTGATGGATGTGGACGGCCGCCGCTATGTGCTCAGCAACCTGGAAACTGCCACCAACCTGATCTCCGGCATCGGCAAGGTGCTGGTGCTGATGCTCACCCGGAACATTCTGGCCATGCAGCTGCTGTACTGCCTGTGCTCCATGCTGCCCATCCCGGTCATCCTGTGGTACACCCACAAGAACTACCCCTGGATCGACCACCACGCCAAACCGGATTACTCCGCCGTCGCCCAGAAGAACTCGGTGCTGATGCACCAGCTGTCCGGCGTTATCTTCAACAACACGGACATGGTTCTGCTGTCCTACTTCTGCAATTTCCAGCTCGTCAGCGTCTACAGCATCTACAACATGTTCTTCGTCCAGATCATCTTCGTGATGAATCTGTTCCTCAACAGCATCTCGTTCCGGATGGGCCAGATCTTCCACACCGACCGGGAGCGGTTCCTTGGCCTGTTCGACCTGTGCGAGACGCTGTATCTGGCCTTTGTCGCGTTCTGCTACACCATGACGGCGGCTTTCCTGCTTCCGGTCATCCGCATCTACACCAGCGGCATTCAGGACACCAACTACATCGACGCCTTCCTGCTGCTGCTCTTCGCCCTCAAGGCCGTACTGGAGAGCGGCAAAAGCATCTACCATCAGGCCGTTCAGTTTGAAGGCGCGTTCCAGCAGACCCGCTGGCATGCTCTGGTCGAAATGGCCATCAATCTGACCGTCACCCTCCTTGGCATCCAGTTCTTCGGCATCTACGGCTGCCTGTTCGGCACCCTGGCCGCGCTGCTCTGCCGCACGGTGCTCGTCTTCCGCTACACCTACCAGAACATCCTGCACCAGCGCATGGCCCGCCCCGCCCTGAAATGGGTCTGTAACCTGGGCCTGATGGTTCTCATCCTGCGCATCGTGGGCATCCAGAGCCGCCCGGAACTCAGCCTGCTGGGCGTCATCGGCGTGGCCCTGCTGCATATGATCTGGATCGGTGCTGCCTTTGTAGGCGCTGCCTTCCTGTTTGACCACGACCTGCTGCACAAGCTCCGAACGCTGCGCAGCAGCATCCGCTCCTGAGCCGGAGGTTTTGTTTATGAGCATCCCGAAAGTTCTCCACTACTGCTGGTTTGGCGGCGCGCCCAAACCCAAAAACATCCAGAACTGCATCCGCAGCTGGAAAAAATACTGCCCGGACTATGAGATCATCGAGTGGAACGAGCAGAACTTCGACGTTTCCCAGTCACTTTACACCCGGCAGGCCTACGATGCCCGCCGCTGGGCCTTTGTGGCCGACTATGCCCGCCTGAAGATCCTGTACGAGCAGGGCGGCATCTACATGGACACCGACGTCGAGCTGCTCCGCCCGCTGGACGACCTGCTGGCGTATCCGGCCTTCTTCGGCTTCCAGCACAACAACGAGGTCGCCACCGGCCTTAGCTTCGGGGCCGAGGCCCGCAGCCCGGTGGTAAAAGCCCTGCTGGATGATTACGACAGCCTGCCCTTCCTGCTGCCGGACGGCAGCTGCGACCTGACCCCCCGCCCGAAACGAAATCTTCCCGTCTTTGCCCGGTTCGGCATCCGGGCCGACGGCACCCGCCAGTCCACCCCGGAGATGGAAGTCTTTCCGGTGGAGTATTTCTGCCCGGTGGCCTATGCCGGTTCCACCTGCGACATCACCCCCAATACCTACTCCATCCACCATTACCATTCCAGCTGGAAGGAGAAGAGCCGGGCCATGCGGTTCGACGAAGAGGTGATGGAGCCGCTCCTCGGCGCAAAGTTCTATTACCGGTACTACCGTCCGTTCCGCCGCGCTCTGGGTGCGCGGCGGAAAAAATGGCGCGCCTGAACCCTCCCGCAAGCGGCTCTGTTCCAGGCCGCTTGCTTTTTGTTTGCCCCGCCGGGGCGCGCTTGCACTTTCCGGCACAGTTGTGCTATACTGAAACGATACGAATACCCATCTGTTTTTGACCAGAGGAAGGGAGTCCTCCATGCGGATCGGACTTGTTGAATTGCTGCTCATCCTGCTCATCGCATCGCTGACCGTCGGCCCCAGTGCGGCGCTCTGGGTGGACCGCTGGATGCGCCGCGCCCAGAAGACCAGCGCCGCAGCGGCCCGCCGCCGGGCAGCGCAGGAGGCCCAGCGCGCCGCCGAGCGGGAAGAGGTGCTGCAGCGGTTCCAGAAGCTGAGCATCGTCTTTGTGCTCTGCGCTGCGGTGGCCCTCATCTGGGGGCTGGTGCTGCGGCCCATCGAGGCCGCGCCCACGCCCTACACCGCCCCGGACGTCCGACAGGAGACCGGGGCGCAGACCGCCGCCGAAGGCGGCGTTCTGGAACTGGCCCCCTACACGGAGATCTCCGCCCTGCGGGAGAACAGCGGCTGGCTCTACGCCGCCGCCCGATCCGGCAAGAATGTCTGCCTGCTGCGGATGCAGCCGGACGGCACCGGTCGGACCGAAGTGCTGACAACGGCAGGCGAGATCACCGATTTCGCCTTTGCACCGGACGGCACCATCTGGATGACGACGCTGGAATCGGAGGGCGGGCGGCTCTACCGGGTGAACAGCGACCAGTGGGGCGTGACGGTGGAACTCACCGTGAGCCAGATCGACGGCCGCGCCCTCTCCTGCCCCACGGCAGTGGCTGCCGCATCGGATGGCGCGGTCTACTTCACCGACCTTGCCGCCGCCCGCGCCCGGCACGGCGTGGAGAGCGCCCTGCGCACCGAACTGACTGCCCACACCGGCACCGGAAGCGTCTATGTCTACGATCCCGCCGCCCGCACGGTGGAGACTGTCCTGACCGGCATCGCCGGAGCCTCCGGCCTTGCGCTGGATGAGGCAGCGGAGACGCTCTATGTCTCCGACCTGGGGAGCCGCTGCGTCTGGGCGGTGGACACCGCCGCCCGTGACCGGACGGCTGGGGGCAAAGGCTGCTCGACCCATCTGTACGGCCTGCCCGGCTACCCCGGTGCCCTGTCGCTGGACACGGACGGCACGCTCTACATCAGCTACCGCTGGACCCGGTCCGGCTGGCTGGAAGACCACGCCGGGCGCACTCTGCTGCGGGGCATGGCCCTGCGGCTGAGCCAGACGATGCAGGAGAGTCTGTTCTCCCTCTCGGCCAGCGACATCCGCGCCGAGGCGGTCGCACCCGCCAGCGGCAGCTGGCAGCGGACGATCCCCGGCGGCAGCTCCGGCAGCACCACGGCGCTCTGCCCGGTGGGCAGCCGGGTCTATCTGGCCATTTCCGGGGAAACAAAACTGCACTGGGTCAGGGTGTAAACCCTCGCCGTCCCGCTTTGCGGGCCGGGCCGGTCTTTTATAAAACGCGCAGGCCCACCATGTCAAAAGGCGGCGGGCCCTGCGCGCAAGGGTAGATATGAGGTGAATCCATATGACGGAAGCATTCAAACAGCAGATCGAAACCGAGGCACGGCAGGCCGTGACCGAACTTCTGGCGCAGGCCGGGCTGCACAAAGGCGATGTCTTTGTGGTGGGCTGCTCGTCCAGCGAGATCGTCGGCGGGCACATCGGCAAGGACAGCAGCCTGGAGGCCGCACAGGCCGTCTATGCCGGCATCGCGCCGGTGCTGGCCGAAAACGGCATCTGGCTAGCCGCGCAGTGCTGCGAGCACCTGAACCGCGCCCTCATCATCGAGCGGGAAGCCGCCGAGAAATACGGCTGGGAGGAAGTCTGCGTCGTGCCCCGCCCCCACGCGGGCGGCAGCTGGGCCACCACCTGCTGGAAGCAGTTCCAGGACCCCATCGCAGTGGAGGAGATCCGCGCCCATGCGGGCATCGACATCGGCGGCACCCTCATCGGGATGCACCTGCGCCGGGTGGCCGTGCCGGTGCGGCTGAACCTTTCCCGGATCGGCGAAGCGAACATTCTCTGCGCCCGCACCCGCCCGAAGCTCATCGGCGGCGAGCGCGCCAGATATACCGAGGAGGACTGAGTTGTATGGCTGAAAAAACGCTGGAAGAGATGCGGGAGGCCGTTGCCGCCATCCGGGAGACCATGGCCGCTGCGGCCCGCGAGGCCGGGCGCGACCCCGCCGAGGTGCAGCTCTGCGCTGCCTGCAAGACCCGCACAGCGGAAACCGTGGCGGCCAGTGCTGCCCTGCCCATTGACGTGTTTGGCGAAAACCATGTGCAGGAGCTTTGCGCAAACTTTGACGCCGGGGCCTACTGCGGCAAACCGAGCCACTTCATCGGCCATTTGCAGACCAATAAGATCAAAAAAGTGCTGGGCCGCGCCAGCCTCATCCAGAGCGTGGACAGTGAGCATCTGCTTGCCGCCATTGAGAAGGAAGCCGCTAGGGCGGGCCTTGTCCAGAACGTGCTGCTGGAAGTGAACATCGGCGGCGAGGCGTCAAAGTCCGGCGTTTCGCCGGAACAGCTCTGGCCCCTGCTGGACACTGCCGCCGCACAGGAGCACATCCGGGTCTGCGGCCTGATGGCCATCCCGCCCGTCAACGACGACGACGCCCGGAACCGTGCTTATTTAGCGGCGGTGCACAAGCTGTTCGTGCAGGCCGGAGAGCGCGGCTATGCCAACGTGAAGATGGAGACCCTCTCCATGGGCATGAGCGGCGACTACGAGAACGCCATCCGCGAGGGTGCCACCCTTGTCCGCATCGGCACCGCCATTTACGGCGAGCGGGATTATAGTAAAAAGTAACATTACGACCCTCTCTGTCAGCGCTGACGCGCTGCCGGAGAGGGTCAAAAATAGGAGAAACCATGCCAAAATCACAGATCCAATCCACCCAGGACCCCGCCGCACACCACACCAGCAGCCGCGCCCTCATCCGGCGCTTTCTGCCGTATCTGGCCAAGTACAAGGGCGTCCTCTTTTTTGACCTGTTCTGCGCAGCGCTGACCACCCTGTGCGACATCATCCTGCCCAAGATCATGAGCGCCATCACCAACTCGGCCATGGGGGTAGGCATCACCCTGACGGCCGGCATCGTGCTCAAGCTGGCGGGCATCTACTTCGTGCTCCGCATCATTGATGGAGCGGCGCAGTATTTCATGTCCAGCATCGGCCACATCATGGGCGTCCACATCGAGACCGACATGCGCCGCGATGCCTTCGACCACCTGCTGCTGCTCGACCACACCTATTACAACAACACCAAGGTCGGCACCATCATGGGCCGCATCACCAACGACCTGTTCGATGTGACCGAGTTCGCCCACCACTGCCCGGAGGAATTTTTCATCGCCTTCATCAAGATCCTGGCGTCCTTCATCATCCTCTGCCGGGCCAGCATCCCGCTGACGCTGGCGGTCTTCGCCTGTGTGCCGCTGATGGGAGTCGTCTCGGTCAAGCTGAACCAGAAGCTCCGCGCCCGGTTCCGCCAGCAGCGCGTCCAGATCGGCGAGCTGAATGCCACCATCGAGGACAGCCTGCTGGGGCAGGGCGTCGTCAAGGCCTTTGCCGCCGAGGACCAGGAGCGCGCGAAATTTGCGCAGGGCAACAAAGACTTTGAGCAGATCAAGACCCTTGGCTACTACGCCATGGCTGCGTTCAACACCTCCACCCGCCTGTTCGACGGCCTGATGTATCTGGTGGTCATCCTGGCGGGCGGTCTGTCGCTGGTCAACGGCAGGATCACCGCCGGTGACCTTGTGGCCTATATGCTCTACGTCACCACCCTCATCGCCACCATCCGCCGCATCGTCGAGTTCGCCGAGCAGTTCCAGCGCGGCATGACCGGCATCGAGCGCTTTGCCGAGATCATGGACACCCCGGTGCCCATCCACGACGCCCCCGACGCCAAGCCCCTTCAGCCCGGCCCCGGTGCCATCCGGTTCGAGGATGTCAGCTTCGAATACCCGGACGACCACAACAAGGTCCTGCACCACGTCAGCCTCGACATCAAAGCCGGTGAGCGGCTGGCGCTGGTCGGCCCCTCCGGCGGCGGCAAGACGACCCTGTGCAACCTTATTCCCCGCTTCTACGATGTGACCGGCGGCCGCATCCTCATCGACGGGCAGGACATCCAGCACGTCACCCTCAAGAGCCTGCGCGAGGACATCGGCATCGTCCAGCAGGACGTGTATCTGTTCAGCGGCTCGGTGGCGGACAACATCGCCTACGGCAAGCCCGGTGCCTCCCGTGAGGAGATCATCGAAGCGGCCCGTCTGGCCGGTGCCGAGCGGTTCATCCTCGCCCTGAAGAACGGCTTCGACACCTACGTCGGTGAGCGCGGCGTCAAGCTCTCCGGCGGCCAGAAGCAGCGCATCGCCATCGCCCGCGTCTTCCTGAAGAACCCGCCCATCCTAATCCTGGACGAGGCCACCAGCGCCCTGGACAACGAGAGCGAGATTCTGGTGGGCCAGAGCCTCGAAAAGCTGGCCCACGGCCGCACCACCCTGACCATCGCCCACCGCCTGACCACCATCAAGAACTACGACCGCATCCTCGTCCTCGGTTCCGACGGCATCGAGGAATCCGGCACCCACGATGAGCTGCTCGCGCAGCACGGCGTCTACTACCGCCTGTGGAACCAGCTGCCGGGAGAAGATACGCTGTAACCCGAAATCTCTGTACGAAAAAAGCGAAGCCGCTGAGCATTCAACGGCTTCGCTTTTCTTAGTTTTTAATCAGGTCGCTGCCTTTTGCAGGTAGAATTCACTCTCCGCTACACGCATCACAAAATCATACTCCAGACGTGTTGCCTTTGATGGATCGATGTTGTAGCGCTTACAGACCGACCGAAAATAGGCGAAATACTCCAGATCCTCCTGTTCCAACGGAACGACCCAGCTTTTTTCCATTGGTTCATTCATCATTGCCCACCTCGTATTCTTTGATCAGATTCTGCGCCGCATCCTCCCAGATCACCAGCCGGAACGGATCATACCGCCCGACCTGCCGTGCGCCGAACTCCCGGATATAGTATCTCAGCAGCGTATCCGTTTTTGCCTTGAACAGCACAACGCCATCAAAGCCATTTTCTACCGATTCTTTTACAGCATACGCAAACAGCGCCTTTGCGATCCCCAGATAACGTTTTGCCTGTCCAGCGGAATGCAGCAAATTTGCATTGCTATCCGGCTGGCTTTCCAGATAGACTACTTCCACCGCCATAAACTTTTCATCTGCTGCATAGGACATCAGACCTAAAAGCTCATTGGTTTCTGTTTTCAGTGCAACACGGTTTGGAAAATGCCGCGCAGTCTGTGTATTCCAGCTCGTCTGCCAACCAGCAGAAGCGGTTTGTTTCAAATCCGCATCACTGGCCGGAACGACTTTTACGGGAATGATCTGGTCGCTCTGCACGTCCCGGACAAATAAATTCAACTGCATTTCCGATCTCCCGTGGAAACGTCCGGCTTATTCGCCCACGATGAGGCGGACGGCACCATAGATGCCGGCGTCATTGCCGAGGCTTGCGGCCTTGATGGGGATCTCGCGGCAGGAGCGGAAGGCGTATTCCTTGAAGTGCTTGACCAGCGGGTCGAACAGGACATCGCCTGCGCGGGCCACGCCGCCGCCGACGAGGAACATTTCAGGGTCGGTGGTGGAGGCGATGCTGGCCAGCGCCATGCCCAGCGTGTTGG
>OGDC01000137.1_pt1 | contig 24268 bp, 20 predicted proteins | sample 1570331 | NCBI WGS metagenome assembly OGDC01 (sample SAMEA2582167, study PRJEB24529) | metagenome
TGTGACCTCCTGCACGTCAAGCAGATGCTCTACCAGCTGAGCTAACCGTCCAGATGTCGTATCGACTTAATTATGATACCACATCTTTGGCCGGATTGCAAGCCTTTTTTGCAAATTTCTGCAAAAATCATTGCAGAGCCTTCCGGATAATGTTGTAGAGCACGGGTTTCATGGCGTCGATGTGGTCGGGTTTGCCTTCAAGGATGGACGAGTAGCACACCGACATGCACATGCTGCCCAGTGCCGTGATGCGTTGGTAGACTTCGCGCTCGGTCAGGCCGGCCATTTCGGGGCTGGACATGATGGCGTGGAGCAGTTTGCGCATCAGCGGCTCGGCCTCGCCGGAAGCTTCGATCTTGTCCAGCCCCGGCCAGACGAAGCTGCGCTCCAGAAAACGGAGCATCAGGGTGTCGTTCCGCAGGGCCTCGATGATGTGGTCGATGACGAAGATCATCTTGTCGGGAAAATCCATCGGCGCGCTGGCGCGCTCACAGGCAGTCACGGCGTCGTCCAGCAGCTGGTAGCTCACGCGGGCCAGAAGCGCCTGGGTCACAGCACCTTTGTCGGCAAAATAGAGATAGAAGGTGCCTTTGCCCACCTTGGCGCGGGAGGTGATATCCTCCACGCTGGTCTTGGATGCGCCCCGTTCCAGGAACAGCTCGTATGCTGCATCCAGAAGCGCCCGGCGCTTTTCCTGCTTTTTGCCTTCCACGGTATTCATGCTTTGGGTCGATTCCTCTTTTCTGCGATGTTCTGTCGTGTAAACATTATTTTAGCAATGCTTTCCTCCCGGCGCAAGCCCCAAATAACCGATCGGTGTTAGACAATTTTCAGTGGATGATAAAAAAACTGACGTTTGGTCAGTTTTTGTCTTGACACTTTCCGCCAGCTGGTTATAATAGTGCTTGCTCAGAAGTGACTGCGAGTCATTTTTGAACGCCAATTCTGTTCCAACATTTCAATGGAGGGTTTTCATGAAAAAGATCGCACAGGGCATTGTGCGTCTGCGCAAACTGATCTTAACAGTAGCCATCCTGCTGTTGATCCCTTCCGCGATAGGCGCCGTTGCCACCCGCATCAACTACGACGTCCTCACCTATCTGCCGCAGGAGCTTGACTCCATGATCGGCGAACGGGCATTGGAGGACGACTTCCATCTGGCCTCCACCGGTATGATCACGGTCGAGGGCCTGCCCACGAACGAGCTCATCGCCATGAAGAAGGACATCGACGCCGTGCCCGGTGTCACCCAGACCTTCTGGCTGAGCGATGTGATCGACCCCAGCATCCCTACCGAGATGCTCCCGGCAGACATCCAGCAGTTCATGTTCGGCAAAAATGATTCCACCATGCTCATCGTCCGGTTCGACGGCCCCAGCGCCAGCGACGAGACGATGAACGCGGTCCAGGGGATCAAGAAGGTGCTCCGGAAGGATACCTTCTTTGGCGGCATGAGCGTCATCCTGCAGGACACCAAGGCCCTGATCAATGAGGAGATGCCGCTGTATATCCTGTGCGCTGTGGGCGCCAGTATGCTAGTGCTGTTCCTCTCGCTGGAGAGCACCATCACCCCGGTGCTGTTCATGCTGGGCCTGCTGTTCCCCATCGCGTACAACTTTGGCACGAACATCTTCCTCGGCCAAATCAGCTACATCACCCAGGCGCTGTCCACCGTGCTGCAGCTGGGCGTCACGATGGACTTCTCCATCTTCCTGCTGCACCGCTATCAGGAGGAAAAAGAGCTTCGCTCCTCCAATGAGGAAGCCATGGTCAGCGCCATCTGCAAGACCATGACCTCCATTTCCGCTTCGTCGCTGACCACCATCGCAGGCTTCCTGGCCCTGTGCGCCATGCGCCTGACGCTGGGCCGCGACATCGGCATCGTCATGGCAAAAGGCGTGGCGCTGGGCGTCATCTGCACCGTCGTCATCCTGCCGGCGCTGATCCTGACCTTTGACAAGTGGGTCGAGAAATACAAGCACCGCACCATCATCCCGCAGCTGACCCGGACCAGCTACTTCGTCTCCAAACACGCAGCCCCCATTGTGGCGGTCTTCCTCGTGCTGCTGGTGCCCTTTGTGGCGGCGCAGCAGAAGACCGAAGTCTACTACACCCTGTTCGATTCGCTGCCCCAGGATCTGACCGGCATCGTCGGCACCAACAAGCTGGGCGAGGATTTCGGCATGACCACCTCGCACTTCATTCTGGTGCATGACGACCTGACCGCCACCCAGGTCTCCGACCTGTGCGACGAACTCAAGGACGTGGACGGCATCACGCAGGTCATCAGCCTGGATTCCGTCACCGGCCCCGGCTTTGATACCGGCCTGCTGCCCGACAGCGTGACCGAGATCCTGCAGTCCGGCGGGTACAAGCTCATCCTCGCCAACAGCTCCTATAAGACCGGTACCGACGCCATCAACAACCAGCTGGACGAGATGAACACCGCCATCAAGGCGGTGGACCCCGAAGGCGTCATCACCGGCGAGGGTGCCATGACCAAAGACCTGATTGAGGTCGCGGATGTGGACTTCAAGAACGTCAACGTCTGGTCCATCCTGGCCGTTGCCGCCATCATCCTGATCTCTTTCCGCAGCCTGTCCATCCCGGTGCTGCTGGTGGCCAGCATTGAAGCCGCCATCTCCATCAACATGGGCATCCCGTACTTCACCGGCACCCAGCTGCCGTTCATCGCCAGCATCGTCATCGGCACCATCCAGCTGGGCGCGACCGTGGACTACTCCATCCTGATGACCACCCGTTACCACGAGGAGCGCAGCTACGGCCGCACCCCGAAGGAAGCAGCCCAGCAGTCGCTGGAACATTGCAGCCAGTCCATCCTGACCAGCGGCCTGACCTTCTTCGCCGCCACCGTCGGCGTGGCAGCCATCAGTAAGATGGAGCTGCTGAAGAGCATCTGCCTGCTCATCTCCCGCGGCGCACTCATCAGCATGGCGGTCATCCTGATCGTCCTGCCCGCTGCCCTGATGCTGCTGGACTGGATCATCCGCCACACCACCCTGCACTGGCTGGTCCCTGAATCCGCCTCGAAATCTGAAAAGGAGTAATCACCATGAAGAAATCGCTTCGTTTCGCCAGTGCGGCGCTGGCGCTGACTCTCGCCGCCAGCATGACGATGCCTGCCTTTGCCGCAGGCAAGTCCGATTTTGCCAAGTCTGAGAACGTCTACGCCGTCATGAACGCCGATGGCTCCATCAAGAACACCACCGTCAGCGAGCATCTGTACAACGCCAACGGCCTGTCCGGTGTGACCGATGTTTCTTCCCTGACCGACATCCAGAACACCGAGAGCGATGCCGCCTTTACCCAGGACGGCGAAAAGCTGGTCTGGAACACCGACGACACCGACGTCTATTATAAAGGGACCACCGACCGTGACCTGCCCATCTCGGCCAAAGTCACCTATACGCTGGACGGCGTGACCGACAGCCTGGAGAACCTGATGGGCAAGAGCGGCCACCTGACCATTCAAATCGACCTGACCAACAACGAGACCGGCACCGTGAATGTCAACGGCACCGACCGCACCATCGTCACCCCGCTCATCACGGCGGTGGGCGTCATCTTTGGGGAGGACGCCTCCAATGTGACCGCTGAGCACGGCGTGATCGAGTCTGCCGCCAAGAGCAACGTGGCCGCGTTCGTCACCCTGCCCGGCGTGAAGGATTCGCTGTCCGGCCTGCTGCCGAAGGACCTGTCCACGGTGGAAGATTATTTGCAGGACAGCGTGACGGTGGAAGCCGATGTGAAAGATCTGGCAGCTCCGCAGATCATGCTGGCCGCAGCCACCAGCCCCGATGCGCTGGGCACGGACAATGTCTTTGACCTTGACAGCATCAACGAGCTGACCGACGGCATCCAGCAGCTGAACGACGCCATGAGCCAGCTCATGGACGGTGCATCTCAGCTGGAAGACGGCGTCTCGCAGCTGGCCGGCGGTACGCTGGCTCTGCTGGATGGTGCATCCCAGCTGAAGACCGGTGTTGCCGCGCTGGACAACGGCCTCGGCCAGCTGACCAACGGCCTCGACACCCTGACCTCCAACAATGCCGCCCTGAATGCCGGTGCCCAGCAGGTGGCCGACGGCGTTCTGGCTTCCGCAAACAAGACCCTGATGGAGGGCGGCCTCATCGACACCCCCATGACCTGGGACAACTATGAAGCCGTCATCGACGAAGTCCTGACCATGAACGACAAGACGCTGGCCGCTGCCCGCAAGAAGATGGTCCGCACCATCTGGGAGCAGGCCCCCAGCTTCAAGGATAGCCAGCTCGACCTGGCCCTCTACCTCTCCGCGACCAAGACCGATCATGATCTGGAAGCAGCCCTCCGCCTGATGCAGAGCTACGACCCCTCCATGATCTGCGGTCTGGTGCAGCTGCTGACCAATGCCGACGCCCAGCAGATCGCCCACGAGGAGCTCAAGCTGCAGGCCGAGAACAGCGACGATATCGCCAGCGTCCGCGCCCTGAAGACCAGCCTGAGCCAGATCCAGTACTTCGTTTCCAGCGTCAACCAGTACACCAGCGGTGTCGCCACTGCGGCCGACGGTGCCCACTCCGCCAAGGACGGCAGCGCCCAGCTGGCCTCCGGCAGCAAGACCCTTTACGATGGCGTGAACACCCTGAACAACGGCGTCAGCCAGCTGACCGACGGTGCCACCCAGCTGAGCGATGGCCTGGTCCAGTTCAACGAGGAGGGCATCTCCAAGCTGACCGGCTCGCTGGACACCGACCAGATCCACGCCCTGAAGACGGTCCTGGACGAGATGACCAGCCGCCTGGAGAACTACACCAGCTTCGCCGGTGCACCGGAAGGCGCTTCTTCCAACGTGAAGTTCATCTACAAGACCGGTGAGACCGTGGCCGCCGCCGAGAATACGGCTGTGGCCGAGACCACCACCCAGGAGGGCAACTTCTTCACCCGCCTGTGGGAGCGCATCGTGAATCTGTTCAAGTTCTGAACACTTTGAAGTAGAAGGAAAACAGGAACGCCCCCTGGTATCGCAGCGATACCAGGGGGCGTTCTCTGTTTTGGAGCTGTGCCTGCTGCTGCCCATTGCGGCAGCCCCCAAAACCAGACGAACAATGGGAAATTCCATCATTTTCGACGATGCTCTTCCATTTTCTTATAAAAATGGATACGGCAGTCGGACTATACAAAAATAAACGTTTTTCGTTTTTTTTTTTTTATATAGAAAGTAAAACCTTGAATCCCGTTGACAAACAGGGTTGTTGTTGATAAAATGATATCACACAAAATAAAGCGTTGTTCATGAAAAATTATTGGGCAAAATATTGGGCAAACTTATCGAAAGATAGGGGCGCAAAGCCACAGGGGCTTAGGTCTGGAGATGTACCAGATGATGCCAGCCGGTTGCTCTCGGTTTGGAGGGGAGAACTTCCGTGTGCCGGGAACGTCCAAAACCACAGGTGTGTTCTTTTCAAGAGCACGCTGGATTTTGCTCGTATCATCAAAGCTGCCCAAAGTCGGGCGGCTTTTTTTGTTGTTCTGACGGAAAGGGAGCGTGGAGCCCATGGAGAACAAAAACACAAGCAGAGTTGTCATCGGGGTGCTGGTGGCACTGGTGGTGCTGCTGGGCGGCTACATCGCAGTGTCCGGCGCGGCACGGGGCGGCAAGTCCGCTGTCACGGACACCGGCAGCACCGGCGCGTCCGAAGCAGCCGCGCTGCCCATGGAGACCTATCAGGCGCAGTATGTCAAGCCGGAGACCCCCATCGACCGCAGCAAAAACGTCACCCTGCCGGGCTGGGGCGGCTTTACCATCCCCGCAAAGACCAAAACGATCACCCAAGGGTTCGAGTTCCACAACCCCGCCGAGAACCTGTGGTACGAGGATTGGGTAAGCCTTGACGGCACCCCGCTGGAAAAGCTGGTGGTGGACAGCGGCCAGACCGCAGAACTGAGCCATTACCTGCGCTTGGCGGGCATTCAGGCCCAGGTAACAAAGGTGCTGGACGCCGACCCCGCCTATTTCGATATCCAAAAAACTGACGAGGGCGTGTACACCATCGAGGCCATCAAGGACTATAAGGGCGAAAAGACCCTGACCGTGCAGACCGATGACGGCAAGCAGTACACCCTTACTCTGACCGGCAAGGAGGAGTGCTACTACATCGCCTTTGGGCTGTATTTAGAGGACGGGGACGAGCTGCTGTTCCAGTCCGGCCTTGTAGCGCCTGGGTTGTATGTGCAAAAGATGGAGATGACCCGCGCCCTTGCCCCCGGCGAGTACCCGGCCTATGTGGTGTGCCAGCCCTATCTTTCGGACCGCGCCACCAAGACCAACAGCGGCATCGTAAAGCTGACACTGACCGTGGGCTGAGCCCCCTTGCGGTGAGCAAGACAGGCAGTGTTGACGATAAAAAGAACTGAATTGGGGATCAACAAACCATACGGTGTGAAAGGAGTAGGCAGATCCAAGGCTGACCGTCAGCCGCGGGCCCCATTGCCGAACAAAGATTATGAAGTTAACGAAAAAGGCCGCCGCCCTGCTCCTTGCAGCCTCTCTGGCGGTGTCCGTCTGCGCGACCCCGGTGTTTGCAACTGGTACTACTCCTCCGGAGATGGGTCCGCTGAATGTCGATGGTACTAGTCCTTTTGGTATTGGGGTCGGGCACACCACGGTCCTTTACAAGGTTACGGAAAGTTATAGTTGGTCTGTTCCGACTACCATTGACTTTGGTGAAAATGCTGGTGTGGGTAACACTTCTACGGTCGAGGCCAATTTGAGCGGAAGCAAAGCAAAGGGCGATAAGGCTCAGAAGGAAGCCGGAGGCAAGGCATGGAAGGGCACTGCACCGAGGGTTGAGGTCATCAAGAACGTTATTGGTGTCGGTAAGAGCCTGCAGATTACCGTTGATGTAGGAAAAAATAATGGTACGACTTATAAAGATGGTAAATTCTATGTGGCGGTGACCGGCACTAATGAAGAGCTTTACTTTGACATTTACAAGCCTACTGCTGGTGGTAACAGGGCAAATCTGAGCGACGATAAGTACGAGGTCCTGAAGGTTCCCTCTGGTACGGACACTTCTTCTCAGGATTTGTTGTTTACTTTGAATACCGCTGATAATACTGCAGGTAATGTTGCTGAAAAGGCTGGCGAATATAAAGGCTACGTCGTTTTTTCTAGTAGCATTGTCGGCTAATCCCCGCACCCAAACCTGAATCATACCTGAAGCCCAAAGGGGAGACGGGAGATGTTCCCTCTCCCCTTTTTTGAGTTTTGCGGCAAAAAACAGCCACCCCGCCAAGCGTCCTCGCCCTCTCCGTCTTTGCTGCGCAAATCCACCTCTCCCAAAGGGAGAGGCCTTGGCAAAGAGATGAAGTTTGCGTGGACTGCCAAGGGCTCTCCCTTTGAGGAAAGACTTCCCCCGCGCCGGGGGAAGATGTCGCGCAGCGACAAAAGGGGGAGTCTGGCGCGTTAGCGCCTGAGAGGGCGAGCCAGTTTCCGGGAGGGCGGCAAAGTTTACGCCCCCGCCAAGCCTGAGAGGGTTCAAAACAAGCAGCCACCCCACACAAGGAGGAACACACACCATGAAACATTGTGCAAAAAAACTGCTGGGCTTTGCGTTTGCGCTGGCTCTGTGCCTTGCAGTGGGTGGAACTGCGCTTGCCCAAACGCCGGAATTTGCCGAAGCGCCGGACACTCTGCCGGAGCAGGAAATGCTTGCCTACGAGCCGAATGTTACCGCCGAACCGGGCATGAAAACCACCGGTGATATTGCAACCGATGGCTATCAGGTCACCATCCCCACCACCGTGGAGGTGAAAAGCGGGGAGGATAAGGGTACGCTGGAAGTTAAGGCACAGCTGAAGCAGTACCGTACGCTGAATATCGGCATTGCATCGAACAATAAATGGAAACTGGCGTATGACGATACAACAGCGGCAGATACGCCGAAGGTGGATTATACGCTGACCACAGATGATCGTGAAGATGGAAAAGCAATAGCGCACTATGAGAATAATACGCTGCACTATGGCACGGGTGAACTCGATTCAAACGACCCCCAATATGACAGCACCACAGGTGCGCGTAAGTTTGCTACCAATTTCTCGGTCAACGTCCCGACCTCCAGCCAAGCCACTATGAGCGGCACTTATTCCGATACGCTTACCTTTACCTTTGATTTGGTAAAGCATTGCGTTACCTATACCATCAATGTATATGAGCAGAAGCTGCAGCTTACAAACAGCGGGGCGCACGTTCAAGCCGTGAATGTGGTTGATGCAAGCGGAAACGTGACAGACACAACTTCTGTGCCCAAGGAAACCTATGTTCTGGAGTACGGCTGTGCAGATGCGAATGGAACGCCTTTGGCAAATGCTGCTACTAATGAGACATGGACGCGCCCCCGACCTGCGGACGATAACGGAGAAGATGTCCGCTGCTGGGAGGATTTAGCCTCGCAAGAAATGACACCGAGCACGGACTATGCAGCCGGAATCCGGAACGTTACCATCAACCTGAACCTTGTGCGCAAGTGGTACTGGCTGGATGTGAACGGCGCTACGGATTACACGGATGAATACGCCAACGGTAACCAAGGCAACAAGATTGCCGGCTTTGTGAATATGCAGGTGTCCGCAGATAACGGAACGAACTGGTCGAGCTGGTTCTGGAAAGAGCCCGGTGATGACTATTGGGGACAGTTCCCCTATGGCATCTACTTTAAGCTGGGCTTCCACCATGTCAAAAACGGCTATGTCTATGATACAGGCACAAACGGTGGTGTTAAGATCATTGCAAATAAACAGCAAGCTGAAACCGCTGCCGGAGTAAAAGAGGGCGATACCACCTACTATGTGTACACGGGTGAACTGACCGGTGAGCCGACCGGCAAGGATTTGAGCAACAATGTCCGCTATTGCTACATCCCTTGCTATAAAAAAGGCCTGACCTATATGGCAAACCAAGGCACGGGCGGCAAGGAAGATGTCAATGGGGCTAACAAGCCGCGCACGAACGTGCTGTATCAAGAAGGCTATGAGCTGGAAAGCCCGGAAGATTTGAATATCAACCCGCCTTCCGCCGACATGGTGTTTGCCGGGTGGAGCACAAAATCTACCTATACCACAGGGGAGATGCTTTATCAACCGGGCAATGACGTTGGCAGTGTTGAATGGGAAAAATACACAGACACGAGCAAACGGCCAAAACTTGACGGAAAAACAGACGATGAAAAGCGCGAGCTTTATGCGGTTTGGGGCTATAAAACCGATATCAAAATCGCCTTTGAGAACAAATGGGGCAGTACGGATAAGGATGCCACAGGCGTGTTTGCGACCGTCCAAAAAAGAGGCTTTGAACACGAGAAGACACTGAAAACCGATGAAATTGTGATTCCCGGGCAGAAGCTGACGCTGAAGATGAGCGACCCTGATGTGACCGCCGCGATCGACGCTGCAACAACTGCTGTGGACAGCAGTGCGACCAAGGATAAGATCTGGGATCTTGAAAAAGAATACACCATCACTGTGCCTGAAAATAGCGCTAATATGCCTCGGTTTGAGATCCTGCGCAAGCGCTACCTGCTGAACGTTATGGCAGTGCTTTCTACGAGTGGAAATACAGTTGCATTACCCGCTGACGCAGCAGAGGCGGCGAAGTATGGAACTTTCCATGTGAAGTCCAACGGTAGTTACCAGACTGCTGGAGGTGAAAGTAAAGTTTCTGTTTACCAGTGGCTGCGCAACTACGGCGGGTCGTATGAGGTTTGCGAGGTTGAAGCAAACACCGGGTATCAGTTTGTAGAATTTATGAGACCGGCTGGTAAAGGTCTGACATCGGCTGGTACTAGTACAAACATCACGGGTACCCTGACCGGCAAGAACGAGAACCTCAGCTATTTTGGCGGAGATACCACTACCTACGAGGGCGATACCATTTATGTGGTGTTTAAGAAGGACGTGGTGACCTTTGATTACAACGGCGGTACTTCTGACGGCAAAACGGAACTGGTTTTGAACTATGATGATAGCGTACGTTTCCCGAAGGTGGTGCTTACTCACCCGAATAATGTAACCCATATTGGCTGGAGCACGGAGAAAAACCCCGACAGCGATGACAAGATTTTCAAGCTGGCCAGCGCCGGAGATGTTCTTCCGGGACAAACCACGGTGAGCAGTAAGGTCAAAAATTGGCCGAACCCGAACAATAAAGTCCTTTACGCCGTTTGGCGCTCCACCACCGGCCCAAGCCTTGCCCCGGCGAGGAAAGCCCTGACCCTGCGCTACCACGCAAACTTTGACCCGAATGAGGAGCTTGCTCTTGACCTTGACCCCAACCCCCTGCTGGAGGATATGGACGAGGACTTTGGTTTTGACCCCGACCCCCTGCCGGAGGACGTAGACGATGCCCTTGAGGGAGCGGTAAAGACTGTGAGCTACCAGCCCGGCGAGGATGTTGTTCTGCGCAACTGTATGTTTAAGCGCAGCGGCTACGTTTTTGTGGGCTGGAACACAGAACCGGACGGCACAGGCAGACTGTACAGGGTAAACGGCGTGCCCATAACCGACTGGGCAGCGGGCGATACGGTAGACCTTTACGCCCAGTGGAAAAAGCCCGACCACCTGAAGCCTGTGGTAGACAACGAACCCTTTGTCCCGACTGACCCCGATACCCCGCCGGAAGAGCTGGACCCCGGCTTTGGCATAGACCCTGACGCCGACCCCGCAGACGAGGAAGGCCCCGCCGATGATGCGGATGCCGTAGACGATGCCCCAGCCGTTGCGGACGAGGAAGCAGCCGCAGCCCCGCCGGAAGAGCTGGACTTCGGTTTTGGCATAGACCCCGACGCCGCTGTGGGCGGCCCCGCCCCTTTTGTGAGATGGTAAAACCAGAATGCCCCCTGGTATCGCAGCGATACCAGGGGGCGTTTTGCTGCCATTTGGCAGGATAGAACGTTCTCAGAACCAGTTGATGTCCACGATGACCAGCTCCGGCGGATTGTTGATGCGGGGGACCGGCGTACCCTTGCCGTCACCCAGACCGCGGCTGATGACGAGGGAGGTGTCGCCGATCTGGTGCAGACCCGCGGTCAGCGTTGGCAGGAAGCCCTGATCCGGCGTGTAAAGCCCGCCGATGCCGGGGATGCGGATCATCCCGCCGTGGGCGTGGCCGCAGAGCGCCAGATCGACCGGCACGTCAGAGAAGAAACCGTCCTCCAGAAAATATTCCGGGTAGTGGACCAGCAGCAGCTTGAAGGCATCCAGCTGCTCAAAACTCTCGAAATATGCACTGGCGTACCGCTCGTAGGAAGCGGGTGCTTCGGCCACGCCGCCGATGGCGATGGTGTTGCCGTTGACCTCCAGCATCTCAGTCTCGTCTGCCAGGAAGTGGACGCCGATGGCCTCCAGATCTGTCCCGATGGGGGAGTTGTGAAAAACGATCTTGGGCCATTCGTGGTTGCCGGGCACGTAGTACACCGGCGCGATCTTGACCAGCTCGGTGCACAGGTCGGTGACGACGGAATAGTCGTCCACCAGTTTGTCGTTCATGTCGCCGGTGATGGCGATGATGTCCGGCTTGAGCGCGGTGATCCGCTCGATCAGCTCCGCATTGTGGTCGCCGAACTCATGCAGATGCAGATCGGACAGCTGAACGACCCGGACGTTCGAGGTCAGCTTGTCGGACTGGACCTGATAGTAGCTCTCGACGAAGCTCTGATGCTTTGCAATAAGGGTGAAGATGCCCCACAGGGCCGCCAGCAGCACCGCCAGCCCCAACACGAACTGAAGGATGCCCAGGACGATCTTTTTCAAAGGGCCGAAACGGGCCTTGCGGGGTGCGTAATGAGAAGCCAAAGATTATCCCTCCTGTCTGGTTTTAGAGCGCATTGCCTCACGCAGCAGTGCGCGGATCGAATAGGCATTGTTGGCCTTGCTCTCCGAAATGCCGATGGCGTATTCGTAGGTCGCCTCGGTGCTCTCGGCGTTGTAGGCCGCGATGAGGCGGTGGAAGTAATCGGCAAAGCTCTCAGCGTCCTCCATCCGGCACTGGTCGAAGAAGCCGATGAACTGCTGGCCGCCGTTGTAATAGACGGTGCCGCAGGTGGCCGAGGCTTCCTTCAGGAAGCCGGCAAACTGGCCCAGCATCGCGTTGCCGCGTTCGCGGCCGTAGGCGGTGTTGATCTGGCTCAGGTTGGCCAGCTCCACCACCACACAAACGGTATCGTCCGGCAGGACGCGGCTGCTGTTGTTCCGGATGAACAGATCGCAGGCGGTGCGGTTGGGCATATCCAGCGACTGCTCGGTGAAGAACATGTATTCCACAAAGTCCTGGATACGGCCCAGCAGGATGGCGCCGCAGACGCCCAGGATGAAGAAGACCGCGACGCCCAGCAGGATGTACAGCTTGACGTTGATCTTCTCGCTGACCGTGGTGCTGGCCAGAACGCCCAGATTGACCGCGCCGCAGTATTCGTTGTACTCCTTCATGGTGATGGAGAGGCTCTCATACAGGGAGTTCAGCTGACTCTGCAGGGCGTCGATCTCCTGTTCCACAGACTGCTGGGAGAAGGCCTTGTTCTCGCTGGAAACGTCCGTGGAGTCGGATGCATCCTGGAACACGTCGATGATATACTGGCAGTAGGCAGCGTCGATGACGTTGCTGGACTTGCGGTTCAGGATCGTCACGTAGTCGCTGATGAGGGTGTCGTAGACGGTGGTGCGGTCTACTTTGGTGTCATACTCGTAGACCTCGCTCAGCACGAAGCCGCCGGCGTCATCCTCGGTGCCGGTCCGGGCTCCTCTTTGATAGTAGAGGGAGCCGTCCTTGTTCTTGTTGCCGTAGCTCTGGATGACTTCCAGTACGGCGGCGACCTTCTCGGTGTCCACATCGCCGTCCATGATGTAGGTGTTGTAGCGCTCCTGGTATTTTTTGAGCAGGACTTCCCGGTTCTGCGTCAGCTTGCCGCCCAAAATCTCGGAGAAGAGATAGGGGATCTCAACGTCGCCGACGTAGTTGTACTCATCGAGCAGGTCCGAGAGAGACATCCCGGTGTGGGAAGAGATGAACTCCGGGTGCGATTTCTGGCAGTTGATGAGGTTGGAGGAAATCTCGGAAACGGTGTTTTTCAGGATCTCCGCCTGTTCGAGGTAGTCGTAGCCATGGCCGTCCAGCGCAGAGGCATTGTTGGGGATGGTGTAATAGTCCACGTATTTTTCGCCGAAGCTGGCAAAGTAGCAGCTCAGGATCTCATCCAGCATGGTGCGGGCGTACTCGGTGTTGTAATTGCTGCTGAGCGAGAGCGTGACGAGGTATTCGGTGGATTGGTATTCCTCCACGTCCTCACCTTTTTCAATTTTGGCCGCCTGGGTCTTGGCCACATCGTCGGGTACGATGGGGGTGACCGTGCCGCCGGAGCGGATGGTATCCACGTTGACGGTCAGGTCCAGATTTTCAATGGCCTGCTTGACGACGGAGGAAGAGAAGATCTCCGAAACATCCAGTTCGCCGCCGCTGGGGGTCTTGCCGTCCTCGGCCTGGGAGTAGTTGTATTTGATGATGGACTGCGCCGTATAGGCCTGATTGCTGGTGGCATAGCGCATGAAGAACACACCTGCACAGAACGACATCAGCGCGATGAGCGGCCACCATTTTTTCAGATATCGGATGATGTTAAAGCTTTTCATTTCGTTTTGTCCTTATCGCGGATGACTTTGCTCTTGGCGAGGACCCAGGCGCAGAGTGCACAGAACGTGACACCGCCGGTCAGGATCATCCACTTGATGCTCAGCTCGTCGGCCAGAGAACGTTTCTCGAAACTGATGGTCAGGTAGTTTTTGGTCTTGTAGCGGATGTATTCCTTGTTGAGGATCCGGGAGGTCTCGATAAGGTTCTCCAGCTTCTGCTTCATATCCTGGATCATGCTCTCGGCGGTTGCGACGCTGGAAGGCGTATTGGCCGTCTGGGCATTCATCTGGCGGATGGCGTATTCGTTTTTCTGGATGATGGCCATCGTATCGTTGGCGGAGTCGTTGGCGCTCTCGGCTGCCGAGGCCTGGTAGTCGATGGCGACCTTGGTGCGGGACATATAGAAGTTGTTCTGGGTGTCCAGCGTGGGGATCAGAACAACGGCAGTCAGGGCCGAATCGTAGATCTCGATGGTGTGCAGGCGGTTCTGGTATTCAGCCATGAGTTTCTGGTAGCTGATGTTCTTCAGAAAGTTCTGGTATTCCAGCTTGCTGATGTAGCGTTCCCGGTTTTTGGAGAGGCCGCTCTGCAAAACGTAGGAATCGTATTTTTCAAGGTCGATGCTGGTGAAATTGTCCACCTTCTGGCGCAGAGAGGTGAAGGTCTCGCCGGTGAGTTCGGAGAGGAAGGTGCCGTTTTCCTTGGCGTTGGTGTTCAGGAAGCGGTGGAGCTTCTGGCACTCCTTATCAAAGAAGGAGCCGATCTCCATGTACTCCTGCTTGTCACACTCGGACCAATCGGGGGAGATGCCCATCTCGACGTAGGTATAGTCCTCGTAGAAGACCTCTTTGTAGGACTCGACGATCAGGCCGAGCATATCTCTGGCCGAGATGCGGGGGCCGATCTCGTCGTTCTTTTCGTAGGTGATGGTGTAGGTGGTGGCGATCTTATAGCTCGTGGTGTCGGAAGGCAGCTGCATTCCGTTGACGTTGGAAGCCCAGGCCGTGATGTTTTCGGCCATATCCTGCGCGGTGACCTGGCCTTCGAGGCCGGCCTTCGCGATGGCGCGGTCCAGCACGTCGTCCGATTTGATGAGCGAGATGTTGAACCGGGTGTTGTTGGGGTAAAGCCCTCTGGTGGCTTCCTCGTAGTTCAGGGCGATCATCATCTTTGCGGTGCGGGCTTTCAGGTGGTACATCACAAAGCTGGTGGAGCACATCACCAGAAGGATGAGGGCCAGGTAGAGGAGGCGGTGCTTCCACAGCCCATGGAAGAGAAGTTCGACCAGCGCCCAGAACTTACTTTTTTGCGGGCGGTTCGGTTGGTTTGTTTTGGGAGATGGCATGGTTGTAGATCACCTCGTTTCGATCCAGCAGCTTCATGGCGTGGCCGATGGGCAGCAGCATGAAGATCGTGTTCATATAGCAGTAAAAGGCGGTGTTGTCGGTCGCGTAGGTCACAAACGCATAAATGGTGCAGTACAACAGCAGGAAAGCGGTCTCGGTGCCGTACTGCTTCTGGCACCAGACGACCTTGCCCTGCCAGCTGAGCCAGATCCAGAAGGAAAAGCCCCAGAAGCCAAGCTCAATGTACATGGTCACAAGGTCGTTGTGCATCCCGCCGAAGTCGTGGGTGCCAAAGACGCCGATGCCCGCTGCGTTCATGATGCTGATATACCGCGTGACCCAGCCGATGCCGTAGCCGCGGAACGTAGGGCTGAAGGAATACAGGTCGGTGAAGGCTTCGTACAGGCCTTTGCGGCCCATGGTGTCGATGCCCAGGGTGTCCACCGTCCAGCTGAACAGGCCCGACCAGATGAAGAAGACGTAGAACAGGCAGGCGGCGATGGCGAAGATGGAGATGGAATGGAGCACAAAGTTCTGCCCCTTGGGCTTGAGCCGGGTGATGAACAGGTGCATCACCAGCACACCGAGCATACCGATGAGGGCGATGCGCTTGAGGCCCAGATAGAAGAAGCCCGCCGCCAGTGTGAGATGGACGACCCGCCGCCAACCTTTTTCAAAGAGGGCGTAATAGAGGACCATCAGCCCGAACCCGAAGGTCAGGTCGTGGACTTCCAGCGCTTTGATGGGCGCATTGGTGTCCACGCCGCCGGATTTGGCAAAGGCGATGAAGCCAGTGATGAACTCGCTCAGGCCGTAAGGCCGGAGGCTGTCGAACACCAGGATGCAGACATTGGCGATGCACATGCCGTAGAAGGTGTAGTCGATGGCTTTGCCGCCGAACAGATACACCGCTGCGCACATCGAGGTAAGCGAGATCATGTGGTAGAGGATGGTGGAACACCCGCGGGACATGTAGTTCAGCTGCTGGAAATCCAGCGACCAGACAAGCATGGACCACGCCGCCATCATCACAAAGGGGATGAGAAAGATGATGTAATATTCCTCGATGAGGGGCAATCGGTTGAAGTCTCCGGTGATGAGCAGAAAACAGGCGGCCAGGCCGACCACGGCGGCCTGCACCAGGTACTTCATGAACCAGGGCAGGCCCATGCCGCGGTACCAGAACCCGATGCCCATCATGGCAATGTAGAGCAGCGGCAGCCAGAACGGCCGCTGCGCCGATTTCCGCTTCAGGAATTGTGTTCCTCCATGCTGCGCAAGATACTCCCAGTTTCCGCTGCCATATCCCCCAAAGAGTAGTTTTATAAAACTTTGCATCTGCCCTCCTGTGCGAGCCTGCGGGCAAGCCGCGGCTCTTCGCGTTCGTTCAGTTCAAAAGCTCCACGATGGCCTGATAGTTGCGGGCACAGTTCTGGTCATCCACCTGGTCGAACAGCGCGTCCACACGCTTTGCGTAGAAGGGGGATATCGTGCCGTTCTGAGCCAGAGCGCGGTCCAGCTCCCGGAAGAGCGCTGCCTGCTCGGTGACCACAGGCCCGAAGCCGTCGTCCCGGTAGCTGAAGTAGCCGACGTCGTGGTGTACGCCCCAATACTGCGCCTCATCGAACTGGTAATAGAGGAGGGGCTTTTTCATATAGGCAAAATCGAACTGTACGCTGGAAAAATCGCTGACCATGACGGCGGATTCCATCAGAAGGGTCTGCACATCGGCCTCACCCAGCGCCGCAATCTTCACCCGCGGGTTGGCGGTGTGGAAGCTGCTCAGAAAACGCTGCACCTCGAAATGAGGGTAGAAGACGGCCTCATAGCCGTGCTTCTCCAGCAGCGCCTCCAGCTCCGGGCTGGAGATGACGTCCTGCCAGTGCCGGAAATAGTCGCTCTGCTCGAACTCGGCCTGGGTCTTCCGCTCGATGGCGTAGGTGCGCCAGGTGGGCATCAGCAGCAGCTGGCGCTTGGTCTCGTGGGGGCGCAGCAGGGCGTCAAACCGGCACAGACCCAGCCGTTTGACAATACCAGCTGGATAATGATAGGCTGATTCTACAAAATCTCGTTCTTTTTGCAGGGAGCAGACGAAAAGGTCGGTGCGGATGTTGGGGTAGTGATACCATTTCATGTCGTCGATGATGACCCCATGCTGCAAAAAGGCGCGGGGGCCATGGACCACATGGAGCTTGTCGAGCATGTAGTAGCTGTCGATCTCCGGGGTGTAGCCCAGCACATGGGTGCTGATCTTCATCTCCGATGCGGCGCAGAGCAGATAGTGCTTCCAGCTGCGGTAGGGCACGACCCGGCCCAGCGCCTGCACCCGCTCATAGTCCGGCAGGGTGGGGTCTGCCACGAACCAGCTGTTCAATTCAGGATGCTCCCGGTTCAGGTAGGCAAAGATGTGGTAGCCGTTGTCCCGCGCTTCGCGGCCCCGCTCGGAGACGAGCCAGACATGCCGGTAATCCTTGTTCCAGCACTTCAGAACGGCAGCACAGCAGGTGGCAGTTTCATATTTCAGGAGTTCCCGCAGCAGATGGAAGGCGCGCCGGGTCTTTCGCAGCAGATCGTTCATAGACGTCGTTCCTTTACATTCAGTTGATAATACAGAGAAAATTCCGATTCGTCAGGCGTTCTTCACCACATCGCCATACAGGGCCAGCAGCTGGTCGCAGTAGTGCTCCAGCGTCATCATGCGGTCTTTCTTCTGGATGCAGTGGGCCGACATCTCGGCCAGCAGGGGCTTGTCTGCATAGAGTGCCCGGATCTTTTCCGCGTAGGCGGCCGGGGTGAAGGTGTCGTTCAGGATGCCGGTGCGGCCCTCTTCCACCAGTTCCGGGATGCCGCCGATCCGGTTGCAGAGCACCGGGGTGCCGAGGGACTGGGATTCCAGCAGAGCCAGCGGGCAGTTTTCGTACCAGATGGACAGGTGCAGGGTGAACAGCGCCCCGGCCACGAGGTCTTCGAGCGCTTTGCCGGTCTGGAAGCCGACGTACTTCACGTTGGGCAGGGTGCAGTTTTTGCACAGATCCTCCATGGGGCCGCTGCCCGCGATGACGAAGGGAATGTCCGGCAGCAGCTTGCAGGCTTCGAGGATGCGGTCGATGCCCTTTTCCTCCGAGAGGCGGCCGAAGTAGAGGACGTAATCTCCCTTTTTGGCAGGGGCGGCCGCAGCGACCCGGCTCAAAAAGTTGTGCAGCATCACCGTCTTGCCCCGGAAGCGGGGGACGGTGAGGAGCTTCTTCTCCAGAAACGCACTGGGGCAGATGAAGCGGTCGATCTTGTCATAGACGTGATTGCACTCGTAAAGGGTGCCCTCCACGGCACCAATGAGGCTCTTGGGCAGCGAGCCGTGGATGCAGCGTTTTTTCACGCAGGGCCACTTGCTCTTTTTGCCCATGCAGGCTTCGCAGAGCTTTTTGGAGTTGAACTCCATCATCATGTGGTTGGGGCAGAGCATCTGCACATCGTGCACCGTCTGAACCATGGGTACCCCGCATTCCGCCCCGGCGCAGATGACCGAGGGCGTCAGCTGGAAATTGATGTTGTTGAAATGGATGAGGTCGGGCTGGAACTGCCCGATGACCTGCTTCAGCTTCCGTTTTGCCTCAAACGAGTAGAGGATGCGGAAGGGGTAGAGCAGCTTTTCCGGCCCGGCGTTGTGGAAATCCATATTGGTGGTGGCGAGGTGCAGGGCATTGCCGACGGTGTTTTTTTCGTCGTACATGCCAAAATATTCGACCTCGTGGCCCCGGCGGGTCAGCTCCTCGCCGATCCTGAGGAAGTAAGTCTCTGCACCGCCGCGGGGGTAGAGAAATTTATTGACGAATAAGATCTTCACAGGGTCCAGCCTTTCGTTGCGAAAAGTAGAATCGGAGGATTCCCACATAATAGGTATGTATAAACAGTTTAATAATAGCATCATCCCTCTTTTTCTGCAATATGTATTCACAGAATCATCGCAATTTGGCGGGGCAAACGGCCCAAAACCGTAAAAAACCGTGGGCGGCGGAATGGCATCTTCCGCGCCCACGGTTCGTCAGGGGTGGATATTCGGTCAAAGATCGTAAAGTGCGTTCAAAAATTTATTGCAGCGTGCTCGGCGCGTCGCTCAGGTTGTGCACGATGCCGTACCAGCGGCAGTTCGTCTGTGTGCTCAGGTCCACATCGCTGAACTTGGTCACGCCCGAACCGTTGATGTCCGCATTGAAGACCTTGTACATCGTCTTGCCTGCCGGGCTGGCCGGGAAGACGTAGGCCGTCAGGCCGGTGGGCCAGGTATTGGAAGCAACGTACCATTTGAGATTCGTGATGTAAACGACATACTGGCCGGAGCCGAACTGGAACCCCTTCTGGTAGGTGTCGATGTAGCAGTCCGAGAAGCGGGTGCCGTTGCCCCGGATGTATGCGAAGACGGTGTTCTCCAACAGGGCCTTTTTGGTGTCGTTGTCGCTGTAGTTGAAATCGAAGCACCAGGCGTGAATGTTGTGGAAGATGCTGCTGCCGTTGCACGAGAGCGCTGTCTTTACGTTCAGGATGACGGTGTCGCTGTACATCGAATCGCCGGTGTCGTAAATGCCCACGGCGTTCGGGTAGTCCAGCGAAGACTCGATCATGCAGTTGCGCACCATCAGCTCATACGAGAGGTTGGCTTCCGTCTGACCGTCACTGGTGGTCATAGACGAGTCGTTGAACTTGCCGCAGATGCCGTACCGCTGGAAGTTCTGGATGGAGATGTGGTCGATCAGGGTGCATTTCTGCCGTGCCACGGCGATGCAGTCGTCTGCCTTGAAGTTTGCGTTGACCTTGCCGTTGCCCCGGATGAACATGTCCTGCTGGGGCGTTTCGGGCGGGTACATCTTGCCGCGAATCTCGATGAAGCGGTCCACCTTGGTGCTGGCCGTGCATTTCAGCTCGGCATTGTCGAGCTCCAGATAGCACTGGTCGAATACCAGCTTGCCGGAAAACGCATACACGCCCTTCGGGAAATACAGCGTCTCGGCCGGGTGCGCGGCGATGAGCGCGTGGAACGCGGCCAGGTTGTCGGTGGTGCCGTCCCCCTTGAAGCCGTGATCCAGCACGTTCAGCATTCCGCTGCCGCCGCCTGTGCTCAGGGTGGTGCCATTCAGGTCGTATACCATATCAGTTTGCCTCCATCAGGGTCGTGATCTGTGCGTCGGTCAGCGCCGTGTCGAATACCTGGAAGTCGTACACCGTGCCATTGAAGAAACGTGCCTTGCCGTCCGTAGTTTCGTCTGAGCTGGCGGTCCACGAAGCACCAAGGATCAGCGAACGATCTACGGTCTTGTTCGCGGCATAGTTCGGGATGTTCTTCCACTCGGTCATGGAACCGTATGACAGAAACCGGAACTGCGTCCCCTTGATCTGGAGCAGAAACTTCAGTTTCTTCCCGGATTCGATCTTGACAAAGTGACTGCCGTAGGTGAACATGTTCATGCCCACGGTTCCGTTGGTCCATGTTGAAACGATGATGCCTCTTTGATCGTTGGTGATATCGCTGAAGCAATCAAGCAAAGTTGTCACCGTATTAACTGCACTGTCAGCCACCGTAAAGGTTGCGTACACCGTCAGATTCATGCCGGTGTCGATGGCTGCGAATGGCTTGATCTCCGTGTCGATCCATTCTTTGTTGGACGGTACAAAAGTCTTCGGAGCTGCCAGCTTATACCGCGGCGTCGGCAGGCCGTTGCTGGGGGTTTCAGGCTGACTGGGCGTGACAGTGCTGCCACCAAGTCCTTCCGCCAGCAGGGTCTTGACCTGCGTATCCGTCAGTACCTTGTTATATACCTGGAAGTCGTACACCGTACCGACAAAGAAACGGGACTTGCCAGCGACTTCGACGTCGTTGGCGTCGGTCCACGAAGCGCCGATGAGCAGGCTCTTGGAGACTGTCTTGCCGGTCCCGTAATTCGAGATGCTGTTCCAGGCCCCAAATGTTCCGTTCTGGGTCGTGCGGTATGTGCCACCCTTGATCTGAATGGCCAGCTGCAGCTTGGTGTTGTCCACCAGAGTATTCGATACGCTGGAAGAATGATAGACGTTGACACCGAAATTGCCTTTGTCCCAGGTGCAACCCATGACACCGCGCTGATCGTTGCCACCACCATTGAAGCAGTCGAACAGCACAGCCGGAGAGCTGCCGGTGTATGTACCCGCCGCGACCGAGAACGTCGCAAGCAATGTCAGCTCCATGGCATCGTTCACGGTTTCGAACAGCTTCAGCCCAGTGTCGATGAACTCTTTCTTGGATTGTACAAAGGTCTTCTGCGCGGCCAGCTTATAGAGCGGAGTCGGCAGCGTATCGCTGGGGGTATCCGGTGTTCCCGGCTGGCTGGGCGTGACGGTAGTTCCGGACCCCATCCCCCATTCTGCTTTCAGAGCATTGTAGGTCGCCTGCATCGTGCCGTTTTTGTAGGCGGCATTCTCAAACAGGGCCAGAATGTAACGCTTTGCTGCATCCGAGATGCCGCTTCCGCCGCCCGTGTTCGTCACGGGGAACACAAGGTTCAGTTTACCATCCTGAATGCTTGCTGCGGCCTGTGCACCGGTGGTCACCGTGCCAATCGAAAGACCACTGGCATTCTTCATCTCTTCTGCAAGCTCAAGGATGGCATCGTCCATGCCATTGAGCTGGGAAGCATAAAGGCGCTGCCCTGACCTGAAATTGTGTTTCTGATAGTCCATGTTTTGCACCTCTCATCGTCTTTATCCAAGCAGCGCCTCGTCGAAGATCGCCTCGTCCAGCACCGCAAATGTTCCGGAATAGACCGAATCGTTTTTCGCATCTTCCTTGTGGATGCTCTTCAGGCACTTCATCGAAGACGTCGTGGTGTTAAATTCCGCCACCAGCTCCTTCTCAGCATACTGCCGCATACACACGCTGAACTCCACCGTGCCGCTCACCTCGGCCGCCTGCGCGCGGATCAGCCAGGAAAACGTCAGGCTGTCGCCCTCAACGGTCAGGTCGGTGGCATCATAGTAATAGTTCTTACCCGCGGCATTGATGTAGTTGATGCGGGGCGTAAACGCCGCCAGGTCCGTCCCGCGGTAAAGCCGATCCATTTTGAAGTAGAGCCGGTTCACATCCTTGTCGCCCTCTGCACCGATCACGACGGCAAGGTTCGGGATGTCGATGATGCGCAGATTCTCATCAATGGTCAGGATCACCCGGTCAACCTTTGGGGCGTCCATTGCTGCAAAAAGTTCGTCTACCGTCGTCATGCTCTCACCTGCTCGATCAATACCGGGTTTGTCTTGATGCGGGTCACTCCGTTCTGGCCGATCAGCGCCACCTTGATGCTCTTGCCGTCCGTCACTTCGTCCGGCACCATGCACTCACCGGCATCGTTCACTGCCGCCGGGTACTGGTCATTGAACAGCGCGATCTTCTTGGCGCCCAGCCAGTCCTGTTCCGCCATGCCAAAGTGGCAGAGCAAATATCCCTTCGTTCCGGCGATCACACCGGCAAAGCTTCCTTCTTTGCGCAGGCTCTGCCCGCTCACCGAGAATAAAAGCCGTCTCATTCCTCTGCCTCCTTGTCGCATGCAACATAAAGCCGCCATTCCAGCTCGCTGATCTGGTTCTTGATGGCGTCCATTGTTACCGAGCTCTGCGGCGGGTCAAACAGCAGCCGCACCTTCAGCGCTACATAACTCTTGACTGCTGCAAGGTCGGCCCGTTCCCCCGCAAAATCGCTCCACGTCGCCGTCGCGTCCGTAATGCAGAACGCATCCTTCGGCCCGACGCCCATCTGGTTCAGGATCATGAACACACTGTTGATGTGCATGATCAGGTCAGTGTCGAACACAGCATACTCCTCGGTCATCCCAAGGAGCTTCTTCACCGAGGTCAGTATACTTTCCATCTGTTCTCCTTTTTGCGCTTTATGCTTTTAGTCCGGGACGCACTTGTTATCCCACTTCTTGTAGACGTCCACATAGGTCTCACCCTTGTCGCCGTTGTGGGTGATCTCGTAATACATCCCGTCCGATACGGTGGTGCTCACCAGGGCCTTCCAGTTCTGCAGAGTTTTGCTGAACCATACGATGAACACGTCCTCCATCGTCAGCTTCTTGCCGTCAGTCACGTCCACATGGGCGTTAAAGTAGTCCACCACCAGCTGCTTTGCGCGGTTCATCATTGCTTCGTTGTTCATTTTGTTTTCTCCTTTATTGCATGTAATCTTCCACACCGGCCTGAGCAATTGCCACGTTCGCCCACAGCAGTGCCTCGTCCAGCTTCGTCAGTGCCAGACTGCGCTCTCTGCAAGGGCCGATTTTGCAAAGCATCTGCTCCACTTCCTCCAGCTTCGCGCGGATATCATTGCTGGTTTTCGTTTCCTTCGGTTCAAACGCTCGTCTCTGGTACATGTTCTTTCCTCCATGGGCAGGTGTCGCCTGGTCTTCGTTCTCCGTCTGGCAGTTTTGCATTTTGACCCGTCCCGTAATGGATGGCTTTATGCGTCGCCGCCGAAACACAAATGGCGTTCTCCGGGTCCAGCAGTTTTTTGCTGTGCTGGAGGACATCTTCTTTTGTAATGGGGTTCAGATGATGAATCGAGATCTTCGGCCGGATCGCTTTTCCGCCCTGGAGCACCCAGTCCGTGATCGGGCGGTCTTCGCATCCCAGGTCACAGCCGTTGTCCCTCACGATGATCCGGTCCCGGAACTGCCGCCACTCCTTCGATTGATAAAACGCCTGATTCAGCCACCGGTCAAACCCGAATGTGTCTTTCCCAACTTCTCCGTGCAGCTCCAGATACTTCAGCCGCTCTTCAAATGTCGCCAGCTGGCATAGTTCTGTATAGCTTTTCATCTCAGCTGTCCGCATACTCGTCATCCTCGCCAAGGCCGTTGTACTTCCGCATCGCCTGAACGGCCTTTGCGTACAGCTCTTCCGAGTTCTTTGCATTCTGCAACGTCTCTGTTTTCGCCCGCAGCAGCTTATTTTCCTCTTCGAGTTTCTTCTTTTCAAGGTCCGCTTTCGTCGTCGCCAGCTTCAGAAAATGAGTCGTCTCGGCGCTGGATGCCGTACCCTCGCGCAGCCGCTTCTCCACCAGCTTCATCGCAAGGTTGATCATGTAATTTTCCTGTGCTTCCGGAGATGATGCTGGCCGGGCCGAAGCCGCAGCCGTTTCTCCGGGCGCGTTTTTCTTCGGTTTCATCCGCAATCCTCTTTTCGCACATATGTAATAAGGTTTACGCTTTTGCAAGGG
>OGDC01000174.1_pt1 | contig 21335 bp, 19 predicted proteins | sample 1570331 | NCBI WGS metagenome assembly OGDC01 (sample SAMEA2582167, study PRJEB24529) | metagenome
TTTATGATCCAGGGCGGCTGCCCGCTGGGCAACGGCACCGGCGGCCCCGGCTGGAACATCAAGGGCGAGTTTGCCGCCAACGGCGTCAACAACCCCATCAAGCACGTCCGCGGCGTCATCAGCATGGCCCGCAGCATGAACCCCAACAGCGCCGGCAGCCAGTTCTTCATCATGCATAAGGACGCACCCCATCTGGACGGCCAGTACGCCGCTTTCGGCAAGGTCGTTGCCGGCATGGACGTCGTGGACAAGATCGCATCCGTCCCCACCGACTGGAACGACAAGCCCAAGACCCCCGTCAAGATGAAGACCGTCGAGCTCATCGAAGGCTGATCTTTCTGCACCTATGGCTTTCCCTTTGGGGAAAGCCTTTTTTGCATCCACAGGAGGAACTTCCATGAAGTACGATTTCACCACCCTGCCCGACCGCCATGGCCGGGACTCCATCGCCGTGGACGGGCTGGGCAAAGGCTTTGCGCCCGACGCACCGCAGCCCGGCTTCGATGCCATCCCCATGTGGGTGGCGGACATGAACTTTGTCTGCCTGCCCACCATCCAGCAGGCCGTCATCGAGCGGGTCCAGCACCCGGCTTTCGGCTATTTTGACCCGACGCCCGAATACTACGGCTCCATCATCCGCTGGCAGGAGACCCGCAACAACGTCACGGGTCTGACCGCCGAGGCCATCGGCTACGAGAACGGTGTGCTGGGCGGCGTCATCAGCGCGCTGAACTGCGTCTGCTCCCGCGGCGACAAGATCCTGATCCACAGCCCCACCTACATCGGCTTCACCATGAGCCTGAAGAACAACGGCTACGAGGCCGTGCATTCCCCGCTGGTGAAGGACGAGAACGGCGTCTGGCGGATGGATTTTGAGGACATGGAGAAGCATCTGAAGGAAGAGCACATCCATGCGGCCATCCTGTGCAACCCCCACAACCCCTGCGGCCGCGTCTGGGAGCGCTGGGAGCTGGAAAAGGCCATGGATCTGTTCAAAAAGTACGACGTCTATGTCGTCTCCGACGAGATCTGGTCGGACATCATCCTGAACGGCCACAAGCACACCCCCACCCAGTCCGTCAGCGAGGATGCCCGGATGCGCACCGCCGCCTTCTATGCGCCCTCCAAGACCTTCAACCTGGCCGGTCTCGTGGGCAGCTACCACATCGTGTACAACAACTGGTGGCGTGACCGCATCGAGAAAGAGTCCAGCCTGAACCACTACAACATGATGAACGTGCTGTCCATGCACGCCCTCATCGGTGCCTATCAGCCCGAAGGCTATGAGTGGACGGACGAGCTCTGCGAGGTACTGAGCGGCAATGTGAACTTTGCCTGCGACTACATCGAGCAGCACTTTGCGGGCGTCACGGTCTCCAAGCCCGAAGGCACCTATATGCTTTTTGTGGACTGCACCGACTGGTGCGCCGCCCACGGCAAGACCATCGACGATGTGGAAAAGGCCTGCTGGGAGGTCGGCGTAGCCGTGCAGGACGGAAAGATGTTCCACGGCCCCTGCCATCTGCGGATGAACCTGGCTTCGCCCCGCTCCCGCATCGAGGAAGCCTTCCGCCGGATGGATCAGTATGTCTTCCATGCGTAAGGTAGCAGAAAAAGGGCCCTTTGCCGGTTGGCAGAGGGCCCTTTTTGTTGGTCAGAGGTCTTCTTCGGTCAGGAGCAGGTAGTACAGCACCTCGACCAGAAGAGCTGACGAGAGCAGAGATGGGACCGGGTCGGTCGCCACGATGCGCTGCGCCCGGTTGGAGGCCAGCAGCAGGTGGTCTGCCTGCGCGGCCAGAGGGGAGCGGCGGTCGCAGGTGATGAGCAGGACCGAGGCACCCCGCTCGCGGGCGGCGCGGGCCGTTTCCAGCAGGCGCTCGCTGCGGCCGGAGTTCGAGATGAGCAGCAGGGCGTCCCGCTCGGTCAGGGTGGCGGCAAAGGCTCTGGTCCGGCCGGGCACGGCGCTGGTCATGCAGCGCTTGCCCAGACTGCCGAGCTTGAGCGACGCATCCATGGCCACGGGCAGGCTGTTGTCGGAGGCTTCGACCTCGATCAGCTCCGCGCTGCGCAGGACACTCATCGCCTTCCGCAGTTGGCGCAGATTGAGTGCCTGGATGGTGGCGCGCACCTCTTCCTGCCGGTTGGCCTGCACCGACTGCAGGGCCTGCCGTAAGGGGTCCGGACTGGTGGAGCGCTGGGTCTCCGTCTCCTGCTGGTCCATCACATCCCGCGCGAGTGCCAGCTGGAATTTGCGGTAGTTGTCAAAGCCGAGCTTGTGGCACAGCCGGGTGACGGTGGCTTCCGAGGACTGGCTGGCGCGGGCAAGCTGGGCCGATGTGACCACAGACGCCCATTTCACATCGTTGAGGATGCAGTCTGCGATGCGCCGTTCCGCGCTGTAAAGCTGGATGCCAGAACACAGCAGCGTGACGACACTTCCCGGAGAATCGCGCATAGAAGATACCTCCCTACATCTATGAAGCGCTTTCAGTGGAGTTTTTTCTTAGTGTATCAGTTTTCGCGAGAAAAATCAATTATTTCCATGAAGGAGGCTGAACAGGACCGGAACACCGCCAGTTTGGCAAATCCAGACAAAAACCGGCAAAAAGATCCCCCGTGCAAATCGCACGGGGGATCGTGAGTTCCGGGGATCAGCAGCCTTCCTTTTCGGCCAGCTTGCGGCCCATGAGCACGCCCATGACGGACGCCATCATCAGGCCGCGGGTCCAGCCGGAAGAATCGCCCAGGCAGTGCAGGCCCTGAATGTTGGTGTCGAGGTTCTCATCCATCTTGACCTTGTTGGAGTAGAACTTCAGCTCCGGGCTGTAGAGCAGGGTCTCGTTGGCGGCAAAGCCGGGCACGACCATATCCAGCATCTTGATGAACTCGATGATGTTGGTCATGGCGCGGTAAGGCATGGCGGCGGTGATGTCACCGGCCACCGCGTCCTTCAGGGTGGGCTTGACGTTGGACTGCGCCAGCTCCTTGGCCCAGGTGCGCTTGCCGTCCAGAATGTCGCCGTAGCGCTGGACCATGATGTGGCCTGCGCCCAGCATGTTGGTCAGCTCGCCCACCTTCTGTGCGTAGGCGATGGGCTGGTTGAACGGTTCGGTGAAGTTGTGGGAGACGAGGATGGCGAGGTTGGTGTTCTCGCTCTTCTTCTCCTTGAAGCTGTGGCCGTTGACGACGGCCAGGTCGTTGTCGTAGTTCTCCTGCGCCACGAAACCGCCGGGGTTCTGGCAGAAGGTGCGGACCTTGTTCTTCCAGGGCTTGGGGTAGCCGATGAGCTTGGACTCATACAGCACCTTGTTGACCTTCTCCATGACCTCATTGCGGCACTCGACGCGGACGCCGATATCGACGGTGCCGGGCTTGTGGGCGATGTGGTGTTCGGCGCAGATCTTTTCCAGCCAGTCCGCGCCGCGGCGGCCGGTGCCGATGACGACGGTGTCGGCATAGACGGCGCGGGGCTCGCTGTCGCTGCCCGCGCGGAGATACACGCCCTTGCAGACCTCGTCTTCCAGGATGATGTTCTCACACTCGGTGGAGAAAAGCATCTCGACGCCGTTGTCGGCCAGATAGTTCTGGATGGCCAGATAGAGCTGCTGGGCCTTTTCGGTGCCCAGATGGCGGATGGGGCAGTCCACCAGCTTCAGACCGGCGTGGATGGCGTTCTTGCGGATCTCCTTGATCTCCTCGCCGGTGTAGATGCCCTCCACATGGGGGTCTGCGCCGAACTCCAGATAGATCTTGTCGGTGTAGTCGATAAGCTCCTGAGCAAACTCCTCGCCGATGAGGCTGGGCAGGTCGCCGCCGACCTCATAGGACAGGCTCAGCTTGCCGTCCGAGAAGGCACCGGCACCGGAAAAACCGGTGGTGATGGCGCAGGTGGGGCGGCAGTTGACGCAGTGGCCAAGCTCTGCCTTGGGGCAGTGGCGCTTTTCCACCGGCTTGCCTTTTTCCACCAGCAGGATCTTCTTTTTGCTGCCGTGGCGCAGCAGCTCCACGGCGGTAAAGATGCCGGCCGGGCCGGCGCCAACGATGATCAGATCGTACTTTTCCATTGTTCTATAATCCTTTGCTGTATTTGATAAAAAACATCTCAGGCCGCACTGCGGCCGGTTCCCCCGATGGGGAGCGTTTATGCGGGCTTGTTTTACGGGTCGTCTTCCTGCTCCACCTCAGCGCTCTCGTCCACATGGTCGAGTTCGACGGCAGTGGCTTCCACATCGGCATGGGCGACCTCCGGGGCGACGATGCCGTCGCCGTTCAGATCTTCCCCGGTGACGGCTTCCAGCATGGACTGCGTCTCCGGGTGCAGCTTCAGGAACCGCTTCACCGCGATGACGGTGTACAGCGCACTGAGCAGGTTCAGCGCACCCTCCACGATGAGGATGACGCCGATGGCCATGACCAGCGTTTCCATGGTGCCGAAGGGGTCGAGGATCATGACGATGCCCAGCACGATGCTCAGCACGGCCAGCAGCAGGAAGCCTTTCCAGCTGGGATACTGGCACTTGCGCAGCTCCAGTGCGTTCTGGATGCGGCCCAGACTGTCGAAGATGACGAACAGGCCGAAGACGATGGGCAGGATGCGCACCACGATGTCGCTGCGGATGATGAGGAACGCACCCAGCCCCAGACAGACCAGACCGGAGATCAGGGTCAGCTGGCTCTGGAAGACACCGCGCTCCACCGCAAAGTAGCGGACGAGCTGCACCGCTGCGCAGGCCAGCACCACGCCGCCCAGCGCATAGCAGACGATGTTCATCGCGGTGCCCGGCACCAGCAGCAGGAAGATGCCCAGCCCCAGATAGAGGATGCTCATCAGGACCAGATTCCATTTCAGTTTCTTTCCCATAAAACAGTCACGTTCCTTTCTCAAGTGGGAGAATGCCGGTTCCGCTCACTGCATGGCAGGAGCTTTGTTGTACATGGGTTCGATGATCTTTTTGTCCAGACGGGCAAAGAAGACGAAACTCAGCGTCACGCTGACCAGCTCGGCGATGACGAACGACCACCACACCAGGTTGACGTTGCCGGTCTGGCTCAGCAGCCAGGCGGCAGGCAGCAGGACGACCAGCTGGCGGCAGACGGAGACGATGAGGCTGAACATGCCGTTGCCCAGCGCCTGGAAGGTGGAAGACAGGATGATGCTCATGCCGGCCAGCAGGAAGTGGAAGCAGATGGTGCGCATGGCCGGGATGCCGATGGCCAGCATCGCGTCGCTGGCGGCGAAGAAGCTCAGCAGCTTGTCCGGCGCAAACTGGAACAGGCAGAAGCCGATGAGCATGATGCCCTCTGCGTAGCACATGGCCAGCTTGATGGTCTTTTTGACGCGGTCGGGATTACGGGCGCCGTAGTTGTAGCTGATGATGGGCACCATGCCGTTGTTCATGCCGAAGATGGGCATGAAGACGAAGCTCTGGAGCTTGAAGTAGACGCCGAAGACGGCGACCGCCGTGGCCGAGAAGGCCATCAGGATCTGGTTCATGAAGAAGGTCATCACGCTGCCGACGCACTGCATGGCGATGCTGGGCAGGCCGACGACATAGATGCGCCTGATGGCTTCTGCACTGGGGCGGAAGCCGCGCCAGCTGATCTGGATGTCGGGGTTCTTCTTCAGATTGAAGAAGATGGCGGCACCGGCACCGCAGAACTGGCCGATGACCGTGGCCACTGCCGCGCCGGTGGTGCCGGACAGGGCCTCACCGCAGTAGCCGAAGATGAAGATGGGGTCGAGCACGATGTTCACGATGGCACCGATGAGCTGGCTGCACATGCTCAGGTTGGTGCGGCCGGTCGCGGCCAGCAGCTTTTCGCCCATGGTCTGCAGGAACAGGCCCAGACTGAACACGGAACAGACGGTCAGGTAGCGGATGCCCTGCTCGGCGATCTCCACATCACTGGTCTGCGCATAGAAATACGACTTCATGCAGGTCAGGCCGATGATGAAAAAGGCAGCAAAGCTGCACAGCGCCAAGAAGATGCCGTTTTCAGCCGTCCTGTTGGCGCGCTCCTGGTCTTTTTCACCTAGGCTCTTGGACAGCAGGGCGTTGACGCCGACGCCGGTGCCGACACCGACGGCGATCATCACATTCTGCAGCGAGAAGGCCAGCGAAACGGCGGTCAGCGCACCTTCGCTGACATGCGAGACGAAGATGGAGTCCACGACATTATAAAGTGCCTGGACCAGCATCGAGACCATCATCGGGATGCTCAGCTTGACGAGCAGCGGGTTGATGGCCATGGTGCCCATGATGTTTTCCTGGGCGGTGGGGGGATTGGTCTGCTTGTTTTCCACGATTTCTCCTTTTGACGTTTTTTCTCTATGCTTGAAACGTGGGCAGAGCGCCAAAGCACCCTACCCACGCAGCATCATTGTTTTTTGACTTTGCAGCCCGGAACGGAGCGGTTACTTCTCCGCAGCCTTTTCCTTGGCGGCCACTGCGTCCAGGATCATCTTCACGCAGGTCTCGCGGCCCAGGGCGGCGTTGATGGCAAGGTCGTAGTTGTGGGCATCACCCCAGCGGTTCTGGGTGTAGTAGTTGTAGTAGGCCGAGCGGTTGCGGTCGGTCTTCTCGATCTCTTCCTTGATGCCCTTCTCGTCGTGTGCCTTGACCAGAGGGTCGGTCTTGGCCAGCTCACGGCGCCACTCCACCGGCGCATAGATGAAGACGCGCAGCACGTCCTTGCGGTCCCGCAGCACATAGTCACCGCAGCGGCCCAGGATGACACAGGGGCCTTCCTCTGCCAGCTGCTTGATGATGCGGCTCTGCAGGATGAACACCTGATCGCCCAGCGGCAGCTCGTTGCCCATGGTGTACAGGCTGTACAGCAGGCTGTGGGTGTGGCGTTTCTCACTGGCGGCAACAGCCTCCTCGGACAGGCCGGAGTGTTTGGCTGCCATGGTGATCAGTTCCTTGTCGTAGAGCTTGATGCCCAGAGCATTTGCAACATCCTCTGCGATGTAGTTGCCGCCGGTGCAGTACTCACGGCCAATGGTGATGATCGTCTTTGCCATAATGTGTTCCTCCTATGTAACAGTTTTTATCCCCGGAAAGCGTTTGGCGGGGGCGGGCCTAGCGGCCCGGCTGCCCGGTGCTCTGGGGGTCATTCTGAGGTGCGGCAGGCGGTGCTGCCGGGGGTCTGGGCGGCGCGGGCAGGCGGACTTCCGCGACCCGCATCCGGCCGGTCTGGTCTACAGCGTAAACGCTGCACCGCCCGCCTGCGGCCAGCTGTTCGGGCGGGAAGCACAGGCCTCCGTCCGGGGTGCGCTCCATCCGGCGGAACGTCCGGTGAGCCGTGGTGGCATGAGCGATCCCGTCGTGCAGGGTGTAGGCGGTCCAGCCGGAGAAATCGTCCGGCAGCGGGTCGCGCTGGCCCCGCTGCTCGAAGTAATAGCAGCGGCCATCCTCGCTGCGGGCCAGTTCGCAGCGGACGCGGTCGGGCAGGTCGGCGGCTGCATCTCTGGGCTTGCGCCGCAGGGCGATGGCCCGGCCTGTGAAGTAGCGCAGGAAATCCGACAGCGCCATGGTGCAGTTGACGGAGCCGTCGCTGTCGGCGGTAGGGTCGTTGAGCAGGACATAATCAGCCATCACGGCGTCGTCGTGGCCAAAGCCCCGCAGCCCCATCCAGATGCCCACCGGGTCACGCTGGCCCCGGATGCGGCGCTCGACCCGGACGGCAACGGGGCAGTCGTCGTGGATCTGGGTGCGCAGGTCCTGCAGGTCCATCCAGGCCTGCCAGCAGGGAAAGCCGCAGCAGCCCGCGGCAGCCGCTGCAAAGGCGGCGTTGCCGGTGCTCCGGGTGGCGTTGTCCTCCATGGCGTAGGCCACCTCTTCGGGCAGGATGTCCTCGCCCCAGCGGTTCATCAGAGCCGCCATGACGAGGGGCAGATCCATCTCCCGGCCAAAGCTGGGGTCGTGGGCAGAGAAGCAGTATTCCGGCAGATAGAGCCGCCGGTTCAGCGGCCGGCCCTCGTGTTTTTCCCAGGTCAGGGGGCGGACGGCGGCGGCCAGCAGCCGCACAGCGGGGGTGGATTTGTCGTCGTTGGTCGAGAGGTTGACCTGCAATTGGATGCCGGTGCCGCCGCCCGGCGTGGCCACGGTGACGGTGTCCCCCAGCAGGAAGATCATCCCGTCCTCGCTCTGGGCGTTGATGCTGCAGCGGGGGTAATCCGGGGCCCACTTGCCAAAGCTCATCCAGCCGGTCCAGGTGTTCCCAGCATAGACCCGGCAGCGCACCTCCACCATCGTGTTATGAGGGGCGCTGGCGTTCCAGCTGACGTTCAGGTTGCAGAAAGCCGGCATCGCGAACTCCGGCGTGGTGTAGCTGCCGTAGGGCAGATACCGCCCGGCGGAGCTGTCCAGCACCAAAGCGCCGCTTTCCAGCGCGACATTGTCCAGCGCGCCGCGGGAGAAGGTCTCGGTGCCCTGCAACACGAGGTTATTTCGTTGTTCCATCGCACGGTTCTCCTTTGCGCATCGGTGAAAGATCAGTGTTCGGTGCCGTCCGGCTCGTCTTCGCCGTATTCCTCCCGGAGGGCAGCGTCCAGCTCGGCGTCGTGCAGTTTCTGGAGGCTCTCCTCGATGTGGAAGACGCGGTTCACGTCGCCGTAGACGATCTGGCAGCAGACCTCGGTCTGGAACCAGAAGCCGAAGATGAGCATCAGGAAGATGCCCAGCGGCATGCACAGGATGACGACGCCCCAGAACAGGATGGTCACGATGGCGGACGCCAGCGCGTGGGGCAGGAAGGCGATCATGCAGTTCAGGCAGTTCTTCAGCGTCTGGTGGAAGGGCTGGTCCAGCAGGACCACCTGCGGCCACATGTAGGCGAACAGCATGTGGAACAGCACCAGGTTCAGCACCGTGGCCACCCACATGGGCAGGCCGACGTTGGTGCCGTGGTACAGCATGTTGAAGCAGAAATAGACGAGGAAGATCTGGATGGTGATGACGGTGCAGTAGACGATGCCGGGCAGGATGGCGGCTTTGAAGTTCCGCTTGAACGCGCGGCGGTAGGTGGTCCACCAGTAGCCCGCTTCATCGCGCAGGGCGCGGAGCACGGTGTCGTACATGCCCGCCAGTGCGGGGCCGGCCAGGATGCCGCCCGCAATGGCGCTGACCACCATGACGGTGAGGTTGTTCATCAGAAAACCGACATACACCAGGCAGATGACCGGCAGAAAGCCGATGCAGGTGAGCAGATTGGCCAGGAACATGCCGGACATGTCGCGCCCGACCAGCTCAAAAAAGCGGCCGATGCCCGTTTTGCGGGGGGCGTCCTTCTCGACGCCCGGCCCGGCCTTGCGGAAATCATTTGCAGAAGGAAAAAGACCCATTTTGTTTCGAACCCTTTCTGGTTTGGCTCGGTGCCGCGGGGCAGAAGGAAAAGGAACTGCCCATTGTGCTACCTTTCTTTCTATAAATATACCCGGATTTTGTGAATTTTGCAAGCCATCCGGCCCTTCATTTGTAAAAAAAGTGTTTCGGCTCCCATTTTCGCCCAAAGTGTGGTACAATGAAACAGGCTTTTCAGGCCAGAAGGAGGAACGTATCATGAGCATTCTTCGCACGATCGCGATGTTTGTATATCTGTTTGGCTATATGATCGTCCACTACGGTGTGCTCCGCCGGGCCGAGCGCGCCCTCGCCGCCGGGGACATGGATACCGTGGAGCAGATCATCAACAAGCATATCCCGCACTGGAGCCGGGGCATCCTGAAGGTGACCGGCGCACGGCTGGTGGTGGAAGGGCAGGAGAACATCCCAAAGGACGGCCCCTGCGTTTTCGTGGGCAACCACCGCAGCTACTACGACATCCCGCTGCTTCTGGCGGCGCTGGATGCGCCCCACGGCATCCTGGCGAAAGAGGAGCTGGAAAAGATCCCTCTGCTCAACCGCTGGATGAAGCTGCTGGGCTGCGTTTTCGTCAAGCGCGATGACATCCGTGCGTCCGTCAAGGCGCTGAACGATGCCACGGCCATCGTGGAGAGCGGCAAGAGCTTCGTCATCTTCCCCGAAGGCACCCGCTATAAAGGCGAAGAGGGCGGCGCAGGCGAGTTCAAGGCCGGTGCGTTCCGCATCGCCATCAAGACCGGTGCCCCGGTGGTGCCGGTGGCCATCTCCGGTGCCCGCGGCCTGTTCGAGGCCCACGGCAACCGCGCGACTCCCGGTTCCATCCACATCCGCATCCTGCCGCCCATCCAGACGGTCGGCATGAGCAAGGCAGAGCAGAAACAGCTGCCCGAAGCCGTCCGCCAGACCATCCTCGCACAGCTTTAAGGAGAACTATGGCAAGCTATCGTTACGAACGCGACATCCAGCCCGGCGACCTCAAACCCCGCCGGGAAAAACAGTATACCCGGAAAGAACGCTGGGCCAACTGGTGGGATTATAACCTGAAGTGGGTGATCCTCATCGGCATCGCCGTGGCCTTTGTGGCGTACAACTTCATCGGGCAGTATTTCTTTACCACCAAGGCCGATTACAATGTGGCCGTGGTGGCCCCCTACTACTTGCCGGAGGATACTGTGAACGCGCTCCAGACTCAGCTTGCCCAATTCGGCGAAGACCGGAACGGCGACGGCAAGGTGGTCGTGACCCTGAACGTCTATACGCTGGACTATTCCGACGAGGAGACCCAGACCGAGAGCGCAGCCTACCTGACCATGGCGGGCACCACCAAGCTGGCCGCCGATGTGCAGGGCGGTCTGAGCGCGGTCTTCCTGCTGTACGACCCGGCGGGCTTTGAAGAGAGCACCGGTACCCTGCGCTACCTCGACGGCAGCCTGCCTGAACCCGGCAGCGACGGCGACTGGTGGAACATGGTCTACCGATGGACCGACTGCCCCGCCCTGACCGGGCTGGGTCTCGGTGAATACCAGGCCGACACCACCCACGCCCAGGGCGGCGACAGCCAGGAATACATGGCGCAGTTCTACGTCGGGATGCGCGGTGCCTGGAATTCCGGCACCGCCGACAATCTCAAGGGCGGCGAAGAGTTCTGGCAGGCGCTGACTGCCGGGGCCGTTTCCACCGCCAGTGCGGAGGACTGACGCCATGCGGTTCCGCCTGATCAAGCGGGAGGTCGGTGCCCCCCGCCGCCTGCCCGCCGCGCCGCCCCCGGAGCCAGAACACGCCCCGCCCCGCGCCGCCGACCTCGACAACCCCTATGGCCGGTATTACGGGAAGGCGCGGAGCCGGGAAGACCTGCGAAAATGACCCGACAGAAGAGTCTCATCCGCCCGATGGCAGATGAGACTCTTTCGTTTTTCCAAAGCAAAATCTGAAAAAAACTCCGCACAGAACCGGGGCGGGGTTTGTTGTTTCTGTGTCCGGGTTATGGTATACTCATTCCGTATCATCTCCGGTATCATGAAAACAAAGGATGTGGAACCCATGGACGCACTGGACAAAGCCCGCCGGGAGATCGACACGGTGGACGCTGCACTGGCCGCGCTGTTCGAGCGGCGGATGGCGGCTGTGCTGGCGGTTGCCGAATACAAAAAGGCCCACGGCCTGCCGATCTTCGATGCCGCGCGGGAAGCCGTGGTGCTGGACAAGGCCGAAGCGCGCATTCAGGACCCCGCCCTGCGCCCCTATTACCGCGACCACGTACAGCACATGATGGATGTGGCCAAGCAGTACGAGGCCGAGGTGCTGGGCCGAAACCGCGCCGCCTATCAGGGCGTGGAGGGAGCCTTTGCGCACATCGCGCTCAAGGCGCTCTTCCCCCATGCGGAGGCGGTCAGCTACCCCACCTGGGACGAGGTCTTCGACGCGGTGGAACGCGGCGATGCAGCCCATGGCGTGGTCCCCTTTGAGAACAGCCACGCGGGCGATGTGTCCGCCGTGCTGGACCTGTGCTACAACCACCCCGCCCTGTGGGTCGTGGATGTGTACGACCTGCCCATCTCGCAGAACCTGCTGGTCCTGCCCGGCACCCCGCTGAGCGAGCTGAAGCATGTATACAGCCACCAGCAGGCCATTGCCCAGAGCGAGACCTTCTTAAAGCAGTTCCGCCTGCCGGCCACGGCCATGCCCAACACGGCCATGGCGGCCAAGTTCGTGGCCGAGAGCGGCGACCGGACGCAGGCGGCCATCGCCAGTGTGGAAACGGCGGCGCTGTACGGGCTGGAAGTTCTGGTGCCCAGCATCAACACCGATGGCGACAACACCACCCGGTTCATCGTCCTCAGCCGCGAAAAGCCCACGGCGGGCAACCGCTTCTCGCTGCTGTTCACGGTGGACAACAAGCCCGGCAAGCTGGCCGAGGTCATCCAGATCATCGGTGCCAGCGGCTACGATATGGAGTCCATCAAGAGCCGCCCGCTGCCCCATGTCCCCTTCGATTACTATTTTTACGTTGAGCTGGTGGGCGACCCCACCGCCGAAGAGACCGCCGCGCTGCTGCGCGCGCTGAACCATGTCTGCCGCACGGTACGGCTGTTAGGAGTGTACAACAAATGAGCGATTTTATCGGAACCAAGCTCACCATGAATCTGGGCGAGCGCAGTTATGACATCATCCTGAAGAACGGCGCACTGGAGAACCTGTACCAGTTCGCCCGGCTGGACCGCAGGGTGGCCGTCGTCACCGACAGCGGCGTCCCGGCCCAGTATGCCCAGCGGGTGGCCGACCAGTGCCGCGAGGCCCGGATCATCACGGTGCCCCAGGGCGAGGCCAGCAAGAGCTTCAAGATCCTGGAGAGCGTTTTACAGCAGATGCTCGATTTCAACATGGGCCGCGGCGACCTGGTCGTGGCGGTGGGCGGCGGCGTCGTGGGCGACCTGGCCGGATTTGCTGCCTCCATCTATATGCGGGGCATCGACTTCATCAACTGCCCCACCACCACGCTCTCGATGATCGATTCCTCCATCGGCGGCAAAACGGCGGTGGATCTGGGCGATACCAAGAACATCGTGGGTGCCTTCTGGCAGCCTAGACTGGTCATCGTGGACCCGGATACGCTGTCCACCCTCCCCCGCCGCCACTACATCAACGGCCTGGCCGAGGCGGTCAAGGCCAGCCTGCTGGCCGACCCGGAGCTGTTCGGCATCTTTGAAAAGGGTGACATCGACGGCCAGATCAACGAGATCATCTACCGCAGCCTGCGGTTCAAGAAAAACATCGTCGAGCAGGATGAGACCGAGCGCGGGATGCGCAAGGCCCTCAACTTCGGCCACACCATCGGCCACGGCATCGAGGCCGTCAAGGGCATCAAGGGCCGCCGCACCGTGGGCCTGTTCCACGGCGAGTGCGTGGCGCTGGGGATGCTGCCCATGATCGAATCCAAGGCGCTGCAAAAGCGGGTGCGGGCGGTCTACCGCCGCCTGGGCCTGCCCCTGCGCACCACCTACAACAAAGAAAAGGTGCTGGCCGAGATGCTGCACGACAAAAAGGCGCAGGGCGGTCAGATCACCATCATCAAGGTGCCGGGTCTGGGCTGCTGGCGCGCTGAGACCATCCCGGTGGAGGGCCTGCGCCCCCTGCTGGGCATGGAGGAATGACCATGAAGAACACGTTCGGGTCTGCCCTCTCCCTGACCATCTTCGGCGAGAGCCATGGCCGCGCCATCGGCGCCGTGCTGGACGGCATGGCGGCGGGGGTGCCGGTGGATGAGGCGTTCCTCGCCGCCTGCATGGACAAGCGCCGGGCGCGGGGCGACGGCCTGTCCACCCCCCGCGTGGAGGCGGACCGGGTGCAGCTCCTCTCCGGCGTTGTGAACGGCCGGACGACCGGCACCGCCATCGCCCTGATGATCGAGAACCAGAACACCCGCAGCGGCGATTATGCCAAGACCGCTGACCTGCTCCGCCCCGGCCATGCGGATTACACAGCTTATGCCAAATACCACGGCTTTCAGGATGCGCGGGGCGGCGGACACTTTTCCGGCCGCATCACGGCGGCGCTGGTGGCAGGCGGTGCGGTGGTGCTGGGTGCCCTCGACCGGGCCGGCATCAACATCGTGACCCACATCGGGCGGTGCGCGGGCGTTGCAGACACCCCCTTTGCGCTGGATGACCCGGCGGCACTGGGGACGCAGGCCGAAGCGCTGCTGAGCCGGGGCGATGGCCTCGCTCTGCTGAACGGAGAAGCCGAAGAGCCGATGAAAGCGGCCATCCGCGCCGCAGGCAGCGCAGGCGACAGTGTGGGCGGTACGCTGGAGACCGCCATCCTCGGCCTGCCCGCAGGCATCGGCGAACCCTATTTTGACAGCGTGGAAAGCGAGCTGGCCCACATGGCCTTCTCGGTCCCGGCCGTCAAGGGCATCGAGTTCGGCACCGGCTTCGGCTTCGCCGACCTGAAGGGCAGCGAGGCGAACGATGCCTTCCGGATGCAGGGGGGCCGCATCGTGACGGTTACCAACCACAACGCGGGCCTGAACGGCGGCATCTCCAACGGGATGCCAGTCGTCTTCCGCACCGTGGTCAAGCCCACGCCCAGCATCTACAAACCACAGGATACCGTAGATTACATTGCAAAACAGAACGCGGAACTTTCCATCCAGGGCCGTCACGATCCCTGCATCGTGCCCCGTGCGGCCATCGTGCAGACCTGCGCGGCGGCGCTGGCCGTCGGCGACCTGCTGACCGCGAAGTACGGCATGGCCTGGATGGAACAGCCCACCGCTTACCGCAAGGAGGAGCTGTAAATGGAATACGGACTCATCGGCTCCAAACTGGGGCACTCGTACTCGAAGATCATCCACGAGATGCTCTGCGGCTACCGGTACGACCTGTGCCCGCTGCCCACCGAGGAAGAGGCGCGGGCCTTCCTGACCCGGCGGGCCTTCAAGGCGATCAATGTGACCATCCCGTATAAGCGGCTGGTCATGGGATCCTGCTCCTACATCGACCCGCGCGCCAAGGCCATCGGGGCCGTGAACACGGTCGTGAACCGGAACGGCCTGCTCTACGGCTATAACACAGACTATCTCGGCTTTGCCTACCTGGCCGATGCCCACGGCGTGGAGTTCGCGGGCCGGACCGTTCTCATTCTGGGCACCGGCGGCACCCACAACACCACGAGCGCCGTGGCAAAAGATAAGGGCGCGGCCAGAGTGCTGACCGTCAGCCGGCATCCGGACCCCGAAAAGGGCGAGCTTTCCTATGCGGAAGCCGTTCACAGCGGGGCCGACATTGTCATCAACACCACCCCGGCGGGCATGTACCCGAACGTGGGGGTCTGTCATCTGGATGTGGCCGCGATGCCGGGGCTGGAAGCCGTCCTCGACGTGGTCTACAATCCGGACAAAACGGAACTGATCCTGCGCGCCGAGGAGGCGGGTGTGCCGGTGGCCGTGGGCGGCCTTGAAATGCTGGTGGCCCAGGCCGTGTATGCGGCGGAATACTTCCTGGACCGCAAGTTTGACGATGCCCCGGCCGAGATCCGCGCCATCACCGCCCAGCTCCGGAAAGAGCAGCTGAACGTGGCGCTCATCGGGATGCCCTCCTGCGGCAAAACGACCATCGGCCGCGCGCTGGCCGACCGGCTGGGCAAGCGGTTCGTGGACCTGGATGAGGAGGTCGTCCGGGCCGCAGGCCGCAGCATCCCGGACCTCTTCGCCGCAGAGGGTGAGGACGGCTTCCGGGCACGGGAGGCCGAGCAGACCGCCCGCTTTGCCAGAGAGGGCCGTCAGGTGCTCTCCTGCGGGGGCGGAGTCGTCAAGCGGCCCGAAAACCTGCGGGCCCTGCGGCAGAACGGCGTGGTGCTCTTCATCGACCGCCCGCTGGACGCTCTGACTGTGGGCGGCGGGCGTCCGCTCTCCACCAGCGCCGAGGCGCTGAAGACCATGGAAGCCCAGCGCCGCCCGCTCTATCTGGCCGCAGCCGATGCGGTCATCCCGAACGAAACGACCGTTGCAGACGCCGTTGCGGCGGCACTGGAGGCATTGGATGCGATTTTTGTTCATTAACGGGCCAAACGTCAACATCACCCGCTTCACCGAGCCCGGTGTAGAGGGCGAAGTGGACTACAATGGCCTGCTGGATTATCTGGACGTCTGCTGCCAGCAGATGGGCATCGAGCCGGATTTCTTCCAGTCCAACCACGAGGGCGATATCATTGATGAGATCCAGTCGGCTGCAGGCCGCGCCGACGGCATCATCCTCAATCCGGGCGGCTATGCCTATTACAGCGTGGCCATTCTGGAAGCGCTGCAGCTCTGCGGTGTGCCCGCCGTGGAGGTACTCATGAGCGAACCCAGCGGCCGGGAGCCGTTCCGGAACACGGACGTCGTCTCGTTCGGCTGTCAGGGCCGCTTTGCGGGCGAGGGCATCGGCGGCTATCTCCACGCATGCAGTTATCTGGTGCAGCTGCTCCGGCTGGACGGCGGCGCACAATCGCACATGGTGCAGTAAAGAAAGAAACCTCTCAGCAGTGGCTGAGAGGTTGACACGTTGATAAAAGGGAAAGGAATGCAAGAAGATGATCATTTCGACGAAAAAAGGCACCCCGAAGGAAGAACTGGAAAAGATCGTGGACCGCTTTGAAAAGCAGGGCCTCGATGTCACCCTGATCACCGGCAAGGACTACAACGTCTTCGGTCTGGTGGGCGACACCACCAAGATCGACGAGCGCGATGTGCTCGCCAACCCCTGGATCGACAACGTGACCCGTGTGTCGGCCCCGTATAAGCGCGCCAACCGCCTGTTCCACCCCGCCGACTCGGTCATCGACTGCGGCGGCGTCCGGATCGGCGGCCGGGAGAAGATCGCCGTCATGGCCGGTCCGTGCAGCATCGAGAGCGAGGAACAGGCCCTGCGCATCGCCCAGAGCGTCAAGGCCGGCGGTGCCGCCCTCTTCCGCGGCGGTGCCTACAAGCCCCGCACCTCTCCCTACTCCTTCCAGGGTCTGGAGACCGAGGGCATCCTCGACATGGTCAAGGCCCGCGAGGCCACCGGCCTGCCCATCGTTTCCGAGCTGATGAGCGAAGACCGCATCCCGGAGTTTGAAGAGTATGTCGATGTCGTGCAGATCGGTGCCCGCAACATGCAGAATTTCCAGCTGCTCAAGGCCGTTGGCAAGATGCACAAGCCGGTCCTGCTCAAGCGCGGCCTGTGCAACACCATCGAGGAGTGGATCATGAGCGCCGAGTACATCATGGCCGGCGGCAACGAGCAGGTCATCCTCTGCGAGCGCGGCATCCGCACGTTTGAAAAGTATACCCGCAACACGCTGGACCTTTCCGCCGTGCCCATCATCCACGAAAAGACCCATCTGCCCGTCATCGTGGACCCCAGCCACGCCACCGGCAAGGCCAACCTCGTGGAGCCGATGATGATCGCTGCGGTGGCCGCCGGTGCCGACGGCCTGGAAGTGGAGGTCCACTACGACCCCCGCCACGCATGGAGCGACGGTGCCCAGTGCCTGACCCCGGACAGCTTTGCTCAGGCCATGGCCAAGTGCCGCCAGGTCGCATGGGCCATCGGGCGGGAGATGTGACTCTCTCAGGCCCCAGCTCTCCCGCAGGGAGAGCGTTTGGCAGAACGGGCAGAAGGAGGGCTGCAAATGCAGATCACGATCCAACCAGACAGAAACATTGATGGGATCATTATGGCTCCGCCCAGCAAGAGCATGGCGCACCGGGCCGTGCTCTGTGCGGCGCTGGCAAAGGGCACCTCACACATCCGGAATCTGGAGTTCAGCAAGGATATCGCCGCCACCCTCGCGGCGGCGGGCCAGCTCTGCGCCCGCGTCACCACCGGCGGGAACGATGCGGTAGTGGAGGGACTGGGCCGCTTTCTGCCCGTGGAAGCCCCGGTGGACTGCTGCGAGAGCGGCAGCACCCTGCGCTTCCTCATCCCGCTGGCCAGCCTCACCGGCCAGGAAGTGACCTTTGTGGGCCGCGGGCGGCTGATGGAGCGGCCCCAGTCGGTGTATGAAGCGCTGTACCGGGAGCAGGGCCTCCGCTTTGCGCAGAGCCCTTCCGGCCTGACCGTGGAGGGGGCGCTCGCCAGCGGGGACTATACGCTGGCGGGCAATGTGTCCAGCCAGTTCATCAGCGGGCTGCTGTTCGCCCTGCCGCTGCTGGGCGGCACCAGCACCCTTCACCTGCTCCCGCCGGTGGAGAGCCGCAGCTACATCGACATGACCCGGTCCGTTCAGGCGGCGTTCGGCGTCACGAGCCGGTGGGTGGACGAAACGACGCTGGAGATCCCCGGCGGGCAGGCATACCGCCCCTGTGACTACACCGTCGAGGGCGATTACAGCCAGGCGGCCTTCCCGGCGGTGCTGGGGGCTGTCACCGGCGGCGTCACGCTGACCGGTCTGGCCGAACCGACCTTGCAGGGCGACGCGGCCATTCTGGACATCCTGCACCGGTGCGGGGCCGACTTCTCCCGCACCGAACAGGGCATCGTCTTCCGGAAAGCGCCGCTCCACGGCACGGACATCGACCTGGCCGACTGCCCCGACCTCGGCCCGGTGCTGATGGTGCTGGGCCTGTTCTGCGAGGGGCAGACGGTCATCCGGAACGCGGAGCGCCTCCGCATCAAGGAGAGCGACCGCATCGAGGCCATGGAAACAGAGCTGCGCAAATGCGGCGGGGTGCCGTCCAGCGCGGGCGGCACCATCACCATCGAGGGCTGTACCGGGGCGCTCCATGCGCCGGAGGGCGTCCTCTCCGGCCACAACGACCACCGGGTCGTCATGAGCCTGTCGGTGCTGGCACTGGCGGCGGGGCTGCGGCTGCCCATCGACGGCGCCGAGGCCATCACGAAGAGCTGGCCGAATTTCTTTACAGCCATCAAGCCATTGGGCGCGGAGGTAGAAGATGTTGGATAAAACGAAACGTTATCTCGTGGTGGGCCTCGGCCTGCTGGGCGGCAAATATGCGCTGGAACTCTCCAAAGCCGGGTTCCATGTGGACGGCATCAACCGCAGCGAGGGCCACTTGCAGTTCGCGCTCGACCATGGCTACATCGAGCGGGGCAAAACCCACGATTTTGAAGACCTTGTCCGGGAGGCCGACCACATCATCTTCGGCCTCTACCCCACGGCCCTCATCGAGTGGTTCCGGACGTACAGCCCGCTCCTCAAGCCCGGCTGCATCTTCACGGATGTGTCCGGCGTCAAGACCGGCCTTGTGGAGCCGGTGCAGGCCCTCTGCCCGGCGGGGGTCGAGTTCATCGCCAGCCACCCGATGGCAGGCCGCGAGACCTCCAGCGTGGAACACGCCGCCGAGGTGAATTTTGCCCCGGCGAACTTCATCATCACCCCGACCGAAAAGAATACCCCGGAGGCCATCGCCTGGGTCCGGGAGCTGGCCGAGGTGCTGGGCTTCAAACACATCTGCACCCTGACCGTGCAGGAGCATGACCGGATGGTCGGCTATGTCAGCCAGCTGTGCCATGCCATCGCCGTCAGCCTGATGTGCGCCAACGACAACACCTCGCTGTGCGAGTACACGGGCGACTCCTTCCGGGATCTGACCCGTATCGCACGCATCAACGACAAAATGTGGGCAGAACTGTTTCTCTGGAACAGGGACAACCTCATCTCGGAGATCGACCAGTTCGACGCCGCGCTCGGCACACTGCGCAGTGCGCTGGCGGCGGGCGACCGCGAAAAGCTCGAAGAGATGTTCCGCCTTTCCACCCAGCGCCGTGCGGCGTTCGACAAGAAGCTCCCCGAATGAGGTGAACCTATGCCCAAGCAGGAAGGCCAGAAATCCAAGCTGTTGGCGCTTTTGCGCATCTTTGAGACACAGACCGACGAAAACCACCTGCTGAACGTGCCCCAGCTGGTGGGGCTGCTGGAACAGCAGGGCATCCTCTGCGAGCGCAAGAGCGTGTACAGCGACATCGACGCGCTGAACGCACTGGGGTACGACATCCAGCTCCGGCGGGGCCGGGGCGGCGGCTATTTTCTGGCCAGCCGCACCTTTGACCTGGCCGAGCTGAAGCTGCTGGTGGACGCCGTGCAGGCCAGCCGGGTGGTGTCCAGCGCCACGAGCCGCCGCCTGATCCGGAAGCTGGAAAAGCTCTGCTCCAATTACGAGGGCAGCCAGCTGCAGCGTCAGGTCTACGTGGACGGCCGCCCCAAGACCGACAGCAGGAGCCTGCTGTACAGCATCGACGCACTGCACGAGGCCATCAACACCGGCCGGATGGTGGAGTTCCACTACAAAAAAGTGGGCCGACCCGAAAAGCGGGTCATCAGCCCATGGCAGATGGCGTGGGAGAACGGCTGCTATTACCTCATCGCCTATCAGGACGAAAAGGAGCCGGTGGGCATCCGCCACTACCGGGTGGACCGGATGTCCGGCGTCCGGGTGCTGGAGCTGCCCCGCCGCGGCCGGGAGCAGTTTGCCAATTTCGATCTGCCCGCCTACCTGCGCAAGCACTTCAGCATGTACGGCGGCCCCGAACGGCGCGTGACCCTGCGCTGCACAGCCGACCTCGAAAACGCCATGCGGGAGCGGTTCGGCGCTTCGCCGACCTTCCTGCCGGAGGAGGACGGGTGCTTCCACTTTGATGTGCCCATCTGTGTCAGCGAGCCGTTCTACGGCTGGGTGGCGGGCTTTGGCGGCAAGGTGGAAGTCCTTGCGCCCGAAGACGTCCGCACCGGGATGCGGGCGCTGGCCGAACAGCTGGCGGAAGCGCATCGCTAAACAAGAAAAAACGGACCGTTTCAGCGGTCCGTTTTTTGCGTGGTTCTGCAATTATTCGTCCAATTCCAGATCGCTCGGCAGGAGCACATCCAGCGCGGCGGCGGGTTCGGCGACAAGGCGGCGGCTCTGGTGGAAGATGGCCTTTTCGAGGGTGTTGCGGGCCAGACGGCCGTTGCCGGCGGTGCGGGCGTCGTCGGCCTGACGGCGGACGTAGTAGTTCCGCAGCGGCTCTTCGCAGGCCTCCGAGAGGGTGTAGCCCTTGTTTTTTGCAAGGACGTGGGTGATCTGCAGCAGCTCGTCGGCGGTGTAGTCCGGGAACTCGATCTTGTTGGGGAAGCGGCTGGCCAGACCGCTGTTGGCGGTGAGGAAGGTCTCCATCTCTCTGGTGTATCCGGCCAGAATGACCACGAGCTCGTCGCGGTGGTCTTCCATCCCTTTGACGAGGGTGTCGATGGCTTCGAGGCCGAAGCTGTCCTGCTCGCCGCGGTAGAGGCTGTAGGCCTCGTCGATGAAGAGGACGCCGCCGAGGGCGCTCTCGATGACGCTGTTGGTCAGCGGTGCGGTGTGGCCGGTGTAGCGGCCCACGAGGTCGCCGCGGCCCACCTCCACCAGCTGCCCGCCCTTGAGCGCCCCGATGGCCTTGAGGTACTTGGCCACCAGCCGGGCGATGGTGGTCTTGCCGGTGCCGGGGTTGCCGGTGAAGATCATGTGCA
>OGDC01000191.1_pt1 | contig 20006 bp, 23 predicted proteins | sample 1570331 | NCBI WGS metagenome assembly OGDC01 (sample SAMEA2582167, study PRJEB24529) | metagenome
GAACCGGATTCTGATTTTGGTATTCATCGGGGAGACTTGATCTCGTTTGGAATCGCACAGCAGGGCGATCGGCTTCTGTTTGTGGCGGTACTGTAACGATTCATAAAACAGCTGCCTGCCTGACCCCACAAACCGGCATCCTTTGCGTGATCTTTGCATATACTGGAAATCAGAACAATGCAAAGACGCACAAAGAGGAGGATGCTGCCTATGCTGGAACAACTTCGACCGTCGCAGAACGACCACACCCTGCTGTCGCCGCGCATCCCGCGTGACACGGAACACGAGCGCTACCACCCGGAACTGGAAGAGGAGCTGAAGGAATGCCTGTTCTGCCTCAAGCGCAACGAAATGATGTTTGATCTGGAGGTGGACACCGACCTGATCGAGCAGCGCATTTATGAGCGGCAGGCACTGCTGTGCCGCTACCGGTACTTACTGGCCCGTGCACGGGAGCTGGGGCTGCACACCGTGCTGACGAAATATCAGCCGCAGATATGACGGGGCGATTTATCGGAACAAAAATCTTGACAGAAGGCGTCGGATGTGTTATCCTAGTTCAAGATAAATGCATGGTGGGGCAGTCCCCCGGCATGAGGAAATTTTGAGAGTTAGAGAGGTTTCTACTATGGAACGTATTAAGACGATTGCTACTCGTGACCTGACCAAGAGCGTTGTGACCGGTGGCTGCGGCGAGTGCCAGACTTCCTGCCAGTCCGCTTGCAAGACTTCCTGCGGCGTGGCAAACCAGAAGTGCGAGAACAGCAACAAGTAATTTCTGCAAATCGGATGCCGCCTTTGCCGGGCGGCATTTTTTTATGTAACAATGGAATGGAGACTAAAATGGTACATCAGTATCAATTGAACGGCTATAACATCGTGCTGGACACCTGCAGCGGCTCGGTGCATGTGGTGGACGATGTGGCGTATGACGTCATCGCCCTGTACAAGGAGCGCTCCGCCGATGCGATCGTAGCGGCCATGCTCGAAAAGTACGGCGACCGCCCCGACGTGACCGAGGCCGACCTGCGCCAGTGCCTGGAGGATGTGGCCGCGCTGGAACAGGCGGGCAAGCTGTGGAGCCCCGATACCTACGCCGACATGGCCTTCGACTTCAAGAACCGCAACACCGTGGTCAAGGCGCTCTGCCTGCATGTGGCCCACACCTGCAACCTGAACTGCTCCTACTGCTTTGCCTCGCAGGGCCGCTATCAGGGCGACCGTGCGCTGATGAGCTTTGAGGTGGGCAAGCGCGCCATGGATTTCCTCATCGAGAACTCCGGCACCCGCCGCAACCTCGAAGTCGATTTCTTCGGCGGTGAGCCGCTGATGAACTTTGAGATGGTGAAGAAGCTGGTGGCCTACTGCCGCGAACAGGAGAAGATCCACAACAAGAACTTCCGCTTCACCATGACCACCAACGGGATGCTGATCGACGAGGATGTGATCGACTTCTGCAACAAGGAGTGCCACAATGTCGTCCTGAGCCTCGATGGCCGCAAGGAGGTCCACGACCGCTTCCGCAAGGACTACGCAGGCCACGGCAGCTATGACGCCATCGTGCCCAAGTTCCAGGAGTTCGTCCGGAAGCGCGGCGACAAGGGCTACTACATGCGCGGCACCTACACCCACTTCAACACCGACTTCACCAACGACATCTTCCACATGGCGGACCTCGGTTTCACCGAGCTGAGCATGGAGCCGGTGGTCTGCAAGCCGGACGACCCCAGCGCCCTGACCGAGGCCGACCTGCCCATCCTGAAGGAGCAGTATGAGATCCTGGCCAAGGAAATGATCAAGCGCGACCGCGAGGGCCGCGGCTTTACCTTCTACCATTACATGATCGACCTGACCGGCGGCCCCTGCATCTACAAGCGCATTTCGGGCTGCGGCTCCGGCACCGAGTACATGGCCGTGACCCCTTGGGGCGATTTGTACCCCTGCCACCAGTTCGTCGGAGACCCCAAGTACCGGATGGGCGACATCTGGAAGGGCGTCACCAACACCGCCGTGCGGGATGAGTTCAAGCACTGCAACGCCTACGCCCGCCCGGAGTGCAAGGACTGTTGGGCCAAGCTCTACTGCTCCGGCGGCTGTGCGGCCAACGCATACCACGCCACCGGCAGCATCACCGGCGTGTACGAGTACGGCTGTGAGCTGTTCCGCAAGCGGATGGAGTGCGCCATCATGATCCAGGTGGCCAAGAACCAGGAGCTGGCCGCACAGGGCATCGAGGTGCCCATCGAACTGGGCAGCACCTGCAGCGCCTGCGCGGACGGCGAAGCCTGCGAATGAGCATGACCACGCCCATCGTGGACTTTGTGCAGAACTACGCAAAGTCCGGGACGTCCCGCCTTCACATGCCCGGCCATAAAGGGCAGGCCCTGCTGGGGTTTGAAGGGCTGGACATCACCGAGATCCGGGGCGCGGATGAGCTGTACGAGGCCGATGGCATCATCGCCCAGAGCGAGGCCAACGCGACCCGGCTCTTCGGCACGGCCCACACCTATTACAGCACCGAGGGCTCATCCCAGTGCATCCGGGCCATGCTCTGCCTGGCGATGCAGGCGGCCCCCGCCGGACAGCGCCCGGTGCTGCTGGCGGCCCGTAACGCCCACAAAGCGCTGCTCTATGCCGCCGCGCTGCTGGATCTTGACATCCAGTGGCTCTGGCCCGCGCCGGACGAGGCCGGGGCGCTGTGCAGCTGCCCCGTGACCGAAGCTCAGCTTGCCGCCGCGCTGGACCGGCTGGCCGGACAGGGGAGAACCCCCTTCGGCGTCTACCTCACCAGCCCGGACTACCTCGGCGGGATGCAGGACATCGCGGCCCTTGCAAAGGTCTGCGATGCGCACGGTGTGCCGCTGCTGGTAGACAATGCCCACGGTGCCTACCTGAACTTTCTGGTGGGCGGCAGCCGCCACCCCATTGCATTGGGGGCGGCGATGTGCTGCGATTCCGGGCACAAGACCCTGCCGGTCCTCACCGGCGGCGCCTACCTGCATCTGGGGCCGAAAGCGCCCGTGCAGGAGGAAACGGCAGTCCGCAGTGCGCTGGCGCTGTTCGGCTCCACAAGCCCGTCTTATCTGATCCTGCAATCCCTCGACCGGTGCAACCGGTATCTTTCGGAGGGGTATCCGCTGCGGCTCTACTCCTGCTGCGGGCAGCTGACCAGAATGCGCCGGGTGCTGAACGAGCAGGCCGCTGCGGCAGGCTGTCCGTTCCCGCTGGCGGTGGACGACCCCGCCCGTGAGCCGCTCAAACTCACGCTGGATGCGGCGGCACTGGGCATGACCGGCACCGCGCTGGCCGAGGCTCTGCGGCAGGACCGCATCGAGTGCGAATATGCCGACCCCCGGTATGTGGTGCTGATGTTCACCCCCGAAAACCCGGCGCAGGATTATGAGCGGCTGGCAGCGGCAGTGGCACGGCTCTGCGCGGATCTGCCGTCGGCCCCGATTCTGCCGGAACCGGAAGCAGATGTCTTCACGGAACTGGCGGCGGAAGCTGCGCCGGTCTGCACCGTGCGGCAGGCAGTGTTCGCCCCGCAGGAGGTGGTTCCCGCCGAAACGGCGCTGGGCCGCATCTGTGCGATGCCCACCGTCTCCTGCCCGCCGGCGATCCCCATCGTGGTGAGCGGGGAACGCATCGGCCCGGCAGCACTGAAATTTTTTGCACGATACGGCATCAAAAATGTCGCAGTCCTGAAATGAAAACAAGGCGGCACCGGTCTGTAAAGCAAAACTGCTTTGCGGGCTGGTGCCGCTTTTGCATCCCGACTTGCGCCGAAATGCTTGACAGGCACTTCCGCGGATGATACGATTTGGCTATCAAACAGGAGCGCGTCAAGACCGAAAGGAGAGAGCGGAATGCTGGAGATCCGGCATCTGACCAAACAGTACGGCGAGAAAACGGCGGTGGAAGACCTCACACTGACCATCCGGCCGGGAGAGATCTTCGGCTTCATCGGGCCGAACGGGGCGGGCAAGACCACCACCCTGAAATGCTGCTGCGGCATCTTGCAGCCGGATCGCGGCGAGGTGCGGGTGAATGGCTGTTCCATGCGGGACGACCCGCTTGCGGCCAAGCGTCAGCTGGCCTATCTGCCGGATGATCCGGCCCTTTATGGCTACATGACCGGTATCCAATATCTGGATTTCATTGCGGACGTGTTCGGCGTCCGTGAGGCCGCCCGCGCCGAGCGGGTGCGGGTGTACGGCGAGCGTTTTGCGCTGACCGAAGCGCTGAGCCAGCCCATCAGCTCCTACTCCCATGGCATGAAGCAGAAGCTGGCCATTCTGGCGGCACTGCTCCACGCGCCCAAACTCATCCTGATGGATGAGCCGTTCGTGGGGCTGGACCCGCTGGCCTCCCACCAGCTCAAGCAGACCATGCGGGCCTTCTGCGATGCGGGCGGGGCCATCTTCTTTTCCACCCATGTGCTGGAAGTGGCCGAAAAGCTCTGCGACCAGGTGGCCATCCTCCGGCAGGGGCGGCTCGTGCGGGCTGGCTCCATGGCCGAGGTGCGGGGCGATGCTTCGCTGGAATCGGTCTTTCTGGAGCTGGAAGGGGTGCAGGATGAACACTGAGACCAGACGTCTGTTCCGCGCTCTGTTCCGGAAACAGCTGCGGGAGCAGGGGGCCTTCCTCGTCCAGAGCGCCAGCACCGGCAGACACCGCACCAGAGCGGGCCGGCTGGCGTTCGGAGCGCTGTATGGGGGCATCGTGCTGCTGGTGATGGGCAGTTTCTTCTCGCTGGCGTGGCCGCTGGGAGAGCTGCTGCTGCCCGCCGGGCAGGAGGCGCTGTACTTTCTGACGATGGAGCTGCTGGCGCTGGCTGTTGGCGTGTTTGCCGGGGCGTTTTCCAGCTATGGGAGCCTGTTTCAGGCCAGGGACAACGACCTGCTGCTGGCGATGCCCATCCCGCCGTGGATGCTCTTTGCCGTCCGGATGAGCGGGCTGTACGCGATGTGCCTGTTCTATCTGCTGCTGCTCTGGGTCCCGGCAGAAGTAGTGTATGGGCTGTATGCGGCTTCTCCGCTGGGCGGGCTGCTGAGTGCAGCTCCCATGGCGCTGGTGCTGGCCGGGGCAGCGACCCTTCTGGCGGCGCTGCTGGGGTGGGTGGTCGCCCTCTGCACCGCGCGGGCCGCACACAAAACGCTGGTCACGGTCGCAGCAACCCTGGGGCTTGCGGTGGTGTATGATCTCGCCTACCAGCGGGGAATGGCTCAGCTTGAACCGATGCTGGGGCAGGCGGCGCTGGGCGGAAGTGACACGGCCCTAACGGGTGCGGGGCACTTTTTTGGACGTGCGGCCTGCGGGGAACCGCTTTTGCTGCTGGTGCTGGCCGTTGGCATCGTGCTGCTCTGCGCGGCGCTGGGCAGGGCGCTTTCCGGGCCGTATCTGACCCTGATGACGACCCGGCGCGGGGCCGTGAAACGGACGCGGGCGCGGCTGGCCCGCCGTTCCTCGCTGCGGCGGACGCTGCTGCGCCGGGAACTGCTCCATCTGGGCAGCAGCGCGTCCTATCTGCTCAACTGCGCCATGGGTTCGCTGGCGCTGCTGCTTCTCAGCGGCGCAATGGGGTACAAGGCGGACGCACTGCGGGCGTTGGCGGCGCGGCTGCCCGCGCGGGAGCTGGGCGTGGTGCTGCTGACCTTCACGGTGGTGCTGGTGGCCGGGATGAACCTCCTCACCGTGCCGTCCGTCTCGCTGGAAGGGGAACAGCTGTGGCAGCTGCAAAGTCTGCCGGTGACACCATGGCAGGTGCTGCGGGCGAAGCTGGACCTGCATCTGCTGGTCACCCTGCCGCCCGCGCTGCTCTGCCTGGCTTGCGGGCTGGTGCTTCTGCGTACACCGTGGACTTCGGCCCTGCTGGCGGGTCTGCTGGTGGCATTGGATGTTGTTTTCACAGCTGCCGCCGGGCTGATGTTCGGCGTGACGATGCCGCAGTTCCACTGGACGAGCGAGATGGCCGTCATCAAGCAAAACCCCAGCGTTCTGCTGGCACTGCTTGTCAACTGGGCCGCTGGCTTTGTGCTGGGCGTGGGGGTGCTGGTGCTGGCGCAGTTCGTGCCGGTCGAGGCCGCATGGATGGCAGCATTGGGCATCCTTGCCCTGGCCGATGGGGCTGCGCTTCGCTGGCTGAAGACGAAGGGCGCAGAACGATTGCAGAGATTATAAAAGATAAAAAGACCTTCTCCGGGCATTGCAGCAAAGCAAGGACGGAGAGGGTCTTTTTTGGCAGATGTGGCTTATTCGATGCCGGTCACTTTGTAGTCCTGGTCTTCAACGGCCTTCTTCAGGGTCTCGTTGGCGACATCGGCGCTCAGGGTGACGACGGCGGTGCCGGTCTCGTGGCTGACCACGGCCTCGTGGACTTCGGGCAGAGCTTCCAGTGCCTTCTTCACGCGGGCCTCGCAGTGGCAGCACATCATGCCTTCAACGTGCAGGGTCTTTTTCATGGAACATTCCTCCTTGACAGTGGATTCCGAAACGGGTTCGGTCGTATCTTCAGCCTGCGGCTGCGCGGCAGCGGGCAGGGCGGAAGTCTTGATCTTGTGGTCGTGTTTGGTGCTGTGCAGGTCGAACAGATTCAGGCGCAGCGCGTTGCTGACGACACAGAAGCTGGACAGGCTCATCGCGGCGGCACCGAACATGGGGTTCAGCGTCAGGCCGAAGGGGATGAACACACCGGCGGCCAGCGGGATGCCGATGATGTTGTAGATGAAGGCCCAGAACAGATTCTCGTGGATGTTGCGCAGGGTGGCGCGGCTCAGGCGGATGGCGGCGGGCACATCGGAAAGCCGGGAGTTCATCAGCACCACGTCCGCCGCATCAATGGCGACGTCCGTTCCGGCACCGATGGCGATGCCGGTGTCGGCGCGGGTCAGGGCCGGGGCATCGTTGATGCCGTCGCCGACCATGGCGACCTTGCCGGAGGCTTGCAGCTTGCGAATGACGGCCTCCTTGCCGTCGGGCAGGACGCCAGCGATGACCTCATCCACGCCTGCCTGACGGCCGATGGCGTCGGCGGTGCGCTGGTTGTCGCCGGTGAGCATCACGACCCGGATGCCCATGTTCTGCAATTCACGGATGGCGCGGGGGCTGTCCTCCTTGATGGTGTCGGCCACGGCCACTACGCCCAGCAGACGGCCCGCGCCGCCGAAGTACAGCGGCGTTTTGCCCTCGCTTGCCAGCGCGGCGGCTTTTGCCTTCAGGCTGGCGGGCACAGCGGCCTTTGTCGCAAGGAAGGACGCATGGCCTGCGTAAACTTCTTTGCCGTCCAGCGTTGCAGTCAGGCCGTTGCCGGGCAGGGCTGCAAAGTCGGAGACTTCCGGGGCTTCGATGGCATGGGCTTCGGTGTAAGCGAGGATGGCCTTGGCCAGCGGATGCTCGCTCCTGCGTTCCAGCGCGGCGGCAAGGGTCAGCAGCTCCGTCTCGCTTACCCCCTCGGCAGGCAGGATGTCGGTGACCTTGGGTTCGCCGCTGGTGATGGTGCCGGTCTTATCCAGCGCCACGATCTGGGTGCGGCCTGCAGCTTCCAGCGAAGCGGCCGTCTTGAACAGGATGCCGTTCTTGGCCCCCAGACCGTTGCCGACCATGATAGCCACCGGTGTGGCCAGGCCCAGCGCACAGGGGCAGCTGATGACCAGCACCGAGATGCCGCGGGCCAGCGCATAGCCGAACTCCCGGCCCAGCAGCAGCCAGACGATGGTGGTGACCACTGCGATGGAGATGACCGCCGGGACGAAGAAGCCCGACACGGTGTCGGCAATCTTGGCGATGGGGGCCTTGGTGGCGGCGGCGTCGCTGACCATCCGAATGATCTGCGCCAGAGTGGTATCCTCGCCCACGCGGGTGGCCTCGCACCGCAGGAAGCCCGACTGGTTGGTGGTGGCAGCTGAGACCTTGTCGCCCTCGGCCTTGTCCACCGGGATGCTCTCACCGGTCAGTGCGCTCTCGTTCACGGCGCTGCTGCCTTCCAGCACGATGCCGTCCACCGGGATGTTCTCACCGGGGCGGACGACAAAAACATCGCCCTTGCGCACTTCGGCGATGGGGACACTGACTTCGGTGCCGCCCCGCAGGAGAGTGGCCGTTTTGGGGGCCAGCTTCATCAGGCTCTTGAGCGCATCGGTGGTCTTGCCTTTGGAGCGGGCTTCCAGCATCTTGCCCACCGTGATGAGGGTCAGGATCATGGCGGCCGACTCAAAGTAGAACTCCATCATATAGTGCATGACGAGGGCGTCGTTGCCATCCACCTGCGCACGGGTCATGGCGAAGAGGGCGTAGGTGCTCCAGAGGAAGCTGGCCGAGGAACCAAGCGCCACCAGCGTATCCATGTTGGGGGCGCGGTGGAGGAGGCCCTTGAAGCCATTGATGAAGAACTTCTGGTTGATGACCATCACGATGCCCGCCAGCAGAAGCTGAACGAGGCCCATCGCGACGTGGTTGCCATCGAACCAGTGGGGGAGCGGCCAGCCCCACATCATGTGCCCCATGGAAAAGTACATCAGCACCGCCAGGAAGAGAAGGGAGGTGATGAGCCGCTTTTTCAGTTTGGGGGTCTCGTGGTCGGCCAGGGCGTCGAGGTCGGCGCTGGGGTCCGGGGCGGCGGTGGGCCCGCCTGCCTTGGGGCTGGCGCCATAGCCTGCATCCTGCACCGCCTTGACGATGGCGGCGGCACTCGCGGTGCCCTCCACGCCCATGGAGTTGGTGAGCAGGCTCACCGAGCAGCTCGTGACACCGGGCACGGCGTTTACGGCCTTTTCCACCCGTGCAGAGCAGGCCGCGCAGCTCATGCCGGTAACGTTGTATTGTTCCATAGTCTTCACTCCTTGCGATGGGTCAGCTTGTCCGAAAAAGAGTCATTTCATGAGTTTGGGCAGCAATTTCAGCAGCTCATCCAGCTTTTCGTCGCTGCCCGCGCGCAGGTCGTCCGCGACGCAGGTGCGCACATGCTGGCTGAGCAGCTCTCTGGAAAAGGCGTTCAGCGCAGAGTTTGCCGCCGCCACCTGCACGAGGATGTCGGCACAGTAGACGTCTTTTTCGACCATGCCGCGGATGCCCCGGATCTGGCCCTCGATGCGGTTCAGCCGGTGGATGAGGCTCTTGTACTCCTCCTCGCTCCGCTTTTTGCGGCGGCAGCAGCAGGCGTGCAGGGTCTCCACTTCGGCCTGCGCTGTTTCGGCGGCTGCATCTTCGCAGCAGGGGGCAGGGGACGCTTCGTGCAGGGCACAGCGGGGGCAGGGTTCCATCTCGCTGCTCATGGGAACAACTCCTTTCAAATTACCCCTTGGGGGTATCTTTCGTACAAAGGCATTGTAGCACAGCTTGTCCTACAGAACAAGTAGGAAATGAAAATTCAATTGTGAATTTTTCGTGAACACAGGGAAACAGAAAAAGCCCGGTGCAGGGGCTGGAAACGCCTGCACCGGGCAGAGGACTGAAAAAAAGGCTTATTCGCAGAATTTCCGCATAAAGGCGATGTCGCTGGCAGCGCGGGCGGGGACGGCTTCCTCACGCAGGACCGGGAAGGCGGCCTGCGGCATCTGCTTCAGCATGGCGAAGCCGCCTGCATAGTCCACGCAGGAATCCTCCAGGCTGGTGGAGTACAGGGTGCCGTCCGGCCGGAAGTTCTGGCCCTTGAAGTGGACGGCGGTGATCTTGTCGCCGTACCAGCTGCCCACCTTGTCCCAGATGCGGCGCTGCGCGTCCAGCGAAGCGTCCTCCGGGCCGACGTAGTTGGCGAAATCGCAGAGGACGCGCAGATTGGGGCTGGCGATGGTGTCCAGCACCATCTTGACGGCCTCCGGGGTGTTCATAGCGTGGTAGTAGACGCACTCCACGGCGAACAGCACCCCCTGCTCCTCACAGACGGGCAGGATCTCGCCCAGACTGCGGAGAAGGGCTTCCTGCGCTTCCTTGCGGGTGACACTGGGCTGCTTGGCCATGTTGGTGGTCTCGCTGCCCATGCAGCCGGCGCGCAGCATTTTGGCGACCGGAATCTGGCTCAGCACCTTGGCGACCTCGGCGCGGCGCTTGTCCTCGTCGGCATAGCCCAGCTCGACATAAGTGCCGTTCACCGCGATGGAAACACCGGCAGCGGCGGCAGCGGCGCGGGTGGCCTCGGCCAGTTCCGGGGTGACATCGGCATAGCTCTTCACGCCCTCAATGGCCTTGGTGTAGGCCAGCTGGGTGCAGGCAAAGCCCGCCTTGCCGATGGAAGCAAACAGCTCATCCGGGGTGTGACGGCCAAAATCGTGCCCGCGGGCACCGATCACAAATTCAGGCATGGCTTCCTCCTTCTCCAAAGATGCGTTCTGCGAACAGGTGCAGCTCCTTGCCCCACCAGTACCAGTCGTGGGAGACATCACTGCCCCAGAACTCGCAGTGGGCGGGCAGACCGGCGGCGGTCAGGGCCTCGGAGAGGGCGCGGGTGTCGGCCTGTGCCTCCTCCTCGTAGCTGCCCTGCCCGGCGCAGAGGATGAGGTCGTTCTCCTCCGCCTTGGCAAAGGCCTTTTTGTCCACGAGGCCGGTCTCGGTCAGGTAGGCGAGGGGGGCATTGCGGAGCACGAGGTCGTCCTCGGCGCTGCCCAGAAAGCGACTCATGTCATACAGGCCGGACAAACCGATGGCACCGCCGAACACCTCCGGGCGGCGCAAGCGGCAGTTGACGGCCTGACAGGCACCGGTGTCCACGCCGACGCACCAGATGAGCTGGCCTTTCTCGGTCTGGTTCAGTTCCCGGATGCGGGCGGTCAGCTCGGTGGACAGGTAGTTGAAATACTTTTCCTGCATCTCAGCCCGGCGGCGGGGCGCAGTATCCCCGGCCAGCAGGCTCTCGGCGTCGATGCCGTCGGCGGTAAAGAGCTGGAGCTTGCTGCTGCTCAGCAGGGAAGCCACTGCTTCGGACATCCCATTGTTCTCCCAATCGTAGAAACGGCCCCCGCGGGCGGGCAGGGCCAGCACCGGCACACCGGCCGTGCCATAGACCTTGAACTCCATTTCGCGGCCGAGCATCCGGCTCCACTCTTTATAATAGGTACCTTGCATCATGGAAGCATCCTCCTGAATTTATACGAATTGATTCCGCACCGGGTCGTATCCGTACCCGGCGGCAGCGAGCGTTGCGCACAGCGCGGCCTTGTCCTCGTCCAGGTCGTCGCACAGTGCGTCGAGGCTGGGGTAGAAGTCGCGCAGCTTCAGGTTCACCATGCTCAAAAGCATGATGGGGTCATGGGGCAGAGCCATCTGAAAAACCTCCTCCTGGAAAACAAAAAAGCCGGTCACTCGACAAAGTGACCGGCAGATGCAGCTACTTAGACAGCGCGGGTAACTTTGCCAGCGCGCAGGCAACGGGAGCATGCGTAGATATACTTGGGAGAACCCTCCACGACCGCCTTGACACGACGGACATTCGGCTTCCAGGTACGGTTGGAACGGCGATGAGAGTGGGAGACCTTGATACCGAAGGTAACACCCTTGCCGCAGCATTCACACTTAGCCATGGTACTTGCACCTCCTACAGTGAAGTATGGAATCAAAATAATCAGCTTGACTATTGTACCAGAGTCGGGCAGAAATTGCAAGCATTTTTTTGAAATTTCTGTAACCTTTTTTATCTGTGGGCCAAGCCCTTGTCTGAAATCGAAAAACATAGTACAATAAGACAAAATAATCCACTGTTAGGAGAATACGATGACCTCACGCGGACTGTACTATCTTATCCGGGCGCTGGTGACGCTGGTCGCCATCCCGTTCCACGAAGCGGGCCACGCCCTCGCCGCCTGGCTGCTGGGCGACCCCACGGCCAAGCGGGAGGGCCGGCTGTCGCTGAACCCGTTCCGCCACTTTGACCTGATGGGCACCCTGTGCATGGTGCTGGCGGGCGTGGGCTGGGCAAAGCCGGTCTCCACCGACCCGCGCAATTTCAAGAACCCCAAGGCGGGCATGGCGCTCACGGCGCTGGCAGGCCCGGTGGCGAACCTGCTCCTGGCCTACCTCGCGATGGTGGTCTGGAAGCTGCTGTATTACTGGGCCCCGGTCACGGTCGGAACCGTGTTTGCAGCCCGCTTCCTGCAATATCTGGTCATGATGGACGTCAGTCTGGCAGTGTTCAACCTCATCCCGGTGCCGCCGCTGGACGGCAGCCGGGTGCTGCTGGCGGTGCTGCCCCAGCGCATCTACTTCGGCATCATGAAATATGAGCGGGTGATCCTCATCGTCATGCTGGCGGTGGTCTGGAGCGGGTTTCTGGACGGCCCGCTCACCCTGCTGAACGATGCCGTGTGGGACCTGCTGGATCTGGGCACCGGCTACATCGACCAGATCGCCTATTCCATGTATTACGCATCCATCGGGACGGTGATCTGAATGGCAGAAGAGCTGATGTTCCATCTGGCGGACTTCGAAGGCCCGCTGGAACTGCTGCTGACGCTGGTGCAGAAGCATAAGATGGACCTGCACAACATCCCCATTCTGGAACTCATCGACCAGTACACCCGCACTGTGGCGGCGGACGCCGGAGCCGACCCGGAGACGGCCAGCGCCTTCATCGAGATGGCGGCGCATCTGGTGGAGATGAAGAGCTATCTGCTGCTGCCCCGCAGCGAAGAGGGCGAGCGGATGAAACAGGAACTGACCGGCCAGCTCATCGAGTACGACCAGTGCCGCCGGATGGCCGGGGCATTGCGCGCAAAAGGGGAGCAGGCCCCGGTCTTCGTCCGGAGACCGCTGGAAGTGGAGCAGGACAACACCTACGACCTCTTCCACTCGCCGCAGGTGCTGGCGGACTGCTGGCAGGCGCTGGCGGGCCGGAAAGCGGCCGTCGTCCGGCAGCCCACCCAGCAGCAGTTCGAGCCGCTGGTGTCCGCGCCGGTGGTGTCGGTGAACAGCCGGGTGGTCTATATCCTGCGCCAGCTCATCGGGGGCGGTGCCCGGAAGCTGGGGCAGCTGTTTTCCCGCCGCCAGAGCCGGAGCACCCATGTGGCCACCTTTCTGGCCCTGTTGGAACTGGTGCGCGGCGGGCGTGTCACCCTCGGCCCAGACGGTGCGATGACCATGCGCCGCGGGCGGCTGGAACGCACAAAGGAGAACGAATGAACCAGAAAAAACTGCGAGCCGCCGTGGAGGCGATGCTCTTTGCCTATGCGGAACCCATCGGGGCCGACAAACTGGCCCAGGCGCTTCAGATGCCGGTCTCCAGCGTGGAGCCGGTGCTGGAAGAGCTGCGCACCCGCTATGCCCGCGAGGACAGCGGCCTGTGCCTGCTCCACCTGAATACCCACTGGCAGCTGGCCACCAAGGCCGACTTTGCCGAACCGGTCCGCCGGGTGCTGGATACCCGGCGCTCGGTGCCGCTGGGCCCGGCGGCGATGGAGACGCTGACCGTCATCGCCTACAACCAGCCGGTCTCCCGCGCATTCATTGAGCAGGTGCGCGGCGTGGACTCCTCGTCCAGCGTGTCCGGCCTGCTGGAAAAAGGCCTCATCGAAGAGGCCGGACGGCTGGATCTGCCCGGACGGCCGGTGGCGTTCCGGACGACGGATGTGTTTCTGCGGTGCTTTGGCCTGTCCAGCCTGGACGACCTGCCGCCCATCCACAGCAGCGAAGAAAGCGGGGGAGAGGTATGAGTGTTCTGAGCGTCTTGGGAGCGGTGCTGCTCGTTCTCTTGAAAGGAATCGGCGTCCTGCTGCTGGTGGTCCTGACCCTGGCGGTGGTGCTGCTGTTCTGCCCCTTCTGCGCGGATGTGCAGTGGGAGAACGATGTGCTGACCATCCGGGCCGGTGCGCTGGGGCTGACCCTGCCGGTGTTCCAGTATCCTGCACCGGAAAAGCCGAAAAAGAAAAAGAAGAAAAAACCGGCCGGACAGAAAGCGGACAAGAGATCCAGGCCGGAGACCCCGCCCCGCAAAAAGGCCCGGCTGACCCTGAACATCCTCTGCACCATCCTGCGGGGGGCGGGCCGGCTGACCAGAGCCATCATCGGGTCGCTGCGCATCACGAAGATCGACGTCGTGCTGGGCGTCCGGGGCGAGGACCCCGCCGAAGCTGCCCGCAGCTATGGCAGGCTGAACGCCTGGCTCTATCCGGCACTGGGCTTCCTCGACCGGTTCGTCTATCTCGATTTTGAGCAGCTGCGGCTGCTTCCGGATTTCGGCTCGGCCCAGCCGACGGTGCAGGACCGGGTGTCCTTCCGGGTGTCGGCACAGGTGTATGCCATCGTCTTTACGGCAGTGCGTGTGCTTTACGAGTTCTGGCGCGAAAAAGTGCTGGACGTCTTCCTATAATTTGGTTATAATATAACTGTATGGTGTGTTCTGCCTGTCCGCTGCGGCGGGGGCAGTTCCGGAGAAAGCGTTCCCGCTTTTTCCCACTCATTGAAATAAGGAGGCCGATTTTATGGCTGAGCATCCGATTCAGGGTTTAATGAACGTCACGATGGACAAGGTCCGTCAGATGGTGGATTCCAACACCATCGTGGGCAAGCCCATCACCACCGAGGACGGCACCACCATCCTTCCGGTGTCCAAAGTCAGCTTTGGCTTTGCATCCGCAGGCACGGACTTTGACGGCAAGAATGCTGCCAACAAGGACCTGTTCGGCGGCGGTTCCGGCGCGGGCGTCAACATCCAGCCGGTGGCCTTCCTTGTCATCAAGGACGGCTGTGTCCGCACCATCCAGCTGTCCGACGGGGCCAACACCGTGGACCGCGCCCTGACCATGATCCCCGAACTGGTGGAGAAGGTCAGCGTCCTCATCGACCGGAAGGGCGGCAAGGCGGCCCCCGCGGAGACCGGCCCCGAAGCGCCCAACGCGTAAGAAAAGGCGCATGAGCTTCCCCTTGAGGGGAGCAGCCGAATGAAGCAAGATGGATGAGGCAAACGCGCGAACATGCGCATCCTCATCCGGCACTGCGTGCCACCTTTCCCGCAAGGGCAGGGCTTTTCAGCGCGGTGCATTTTGAGCGCCGGGAGGCGCACAAGGAGTAAACGAACAATGGCAGAAGAACGTATTCAGAAGATCATGAGCGAGCAGGGCCTGTGCTCCCGCCGCGCGGCCGAGCAGATCATTGCCGAGGGCCGCGTCAAGGTCAACGGCCACCCGGCCAAGGTGGGCGACAAGATGGACCCCAACCGCGATGTGCTGCATGTGGATGATGAGCGCATCTACATCCAGAAGAACCAGCAGCTCTACTATCTGGCGCTGTACAAGCCCCGCGGCTATGTGACCACCGCCAGCGATGAGCTGGGCCGCAAGACCGTCATGGAACTGGTCAGCGACATCCCCGCCCGCCTCTACCCGGTGGGCCGCCTGGATAAGGACAGCGAGGGCCTGCTGCTGATGACCAACGACGGCGCCTTTGCGCAGGCCGTCACCCATCCGTCCGGCGGCATTTCCAAGCTGTACCGCGTTACCGTGCAGCCCCGTGCCGACGAGAGCCAGATCCTGAAAATGAGCTCCGGCGTCGTGCTGGACGATGGCACCAAGACCATGCCCTGTGCCATCAATGTCGTGACCGACGAGCCGGGCCGCACCGTGATGGAGATGACCCTGAAAGAGGGCAAGAACCGCGAGATCCGCCGGATGTGCGAGGCCGTCGGGCTGGAAGTCGTCCGCCTGAAGCGGAACGCCGAGGGCGTCGTCAAGCTGGGGATGCTCAAGCCGGGCACCTACCGCGAGCTGACCAAGGCAGAGATCAATGGCCTGCGCGCCGCAGCCGCCAAGGGCCGCGCCCAGACCCGCAGCGCAGCGCTGCAATCCAAAGCGGCCGAGCGCCGCCCCCGCGGCCCGGTGGGGCAGGGCGCAAAGCGCGGCGAGCGCAATGCACCCGCAAAACGGAGAAAATGATGGCCCCTACAGCATCTTTGTCGGGCAGACCAAGGCGGCCGGGCCTGAGATGGAAAAGATTGTGAGATTTTCCCTCAAAAATGGGGCGTTCGGCACTTGAGAATCCTGACAAAATATAGTATAATAAACCTAATTTTGAAAGCTCAAAATAGACAAAGCAGGAGGTCTTACCATGGCTTCAAAGATCAACAAAGGAGAAATCCTCGCCAAGTTTTTCGATGACGGGGAATATACCGCACTGTTTGCGGACGGCGCGGTGAGCGCTGCCTGCGGCTATGCGGCTGGCCAGCAGGCCTACGCCGTCTACCAGAACGGCGAGGCAGTCACCGTGAAGGACGTTGAGAAGAACATCAAGGTCCTCGAAATGGCTGCTCAGACGGGCTGCCCCGTGGTCACGTTCTACAACTCGGTCGGCGCAAAGCTGGCAGAGGGTCTGGACGTTCTGACCGCGACCGCCAAGCTGAACGCTGCCATCGCCAAGGTGTCCGGCGTCGTGCCCCAGGTGGCAGTCGTCACCGGCGTGTGCGGCGGTACCAGCGCCCTGAACGCTGCCAGCGCAGATGTCTGCGTCATGGCAAAGGACGCCGAGCTGTTCTTCACCGCTCCCTTCACCTCTGCCGCCAAGGGCGACAAGGTCGCAGATGCAGGCTCCGCTGAGGCTGCTGCCAAGGCTGGTGTTGCTGCCATCGTGGCCGAGAGCGCTGCCGAGGCTGCCGAGAAGGCTGCCCACATCGTGGGTCTGCTGCCCGCCAACAACCTGACCGGCCCCGCCATCTTCGAGTTCGAGCAGCCCACCGCGGTCCTGGCCGCTGGTGCCGCTCCGGAGAAGGCTGCGGCTGCCCTCATTGATAAGGACAGCGCCGTGGAGCTGTTTGCAGGCTTCGGCAAGAGCGTCTACACCGCATTTGCTACCATCGGCGGCAACGCGGTCGGCGTGGTGGCGACCGGTGAGCAGCTGTGCCACAACTGCGTGTCCAAGGCTTCCCGCTTCGTCCGCCTGTGCGACGCCTTCAGCGTCCCCGTGCTGACCATCGTGGACACCAAGGGCTTCGTTCCCAGCGCGACCGATGACATCGCCGGCGGCATCCGTGAGGCTGCCCGTCTGGCTGCCACCTATGCAGACGCCACCACCGCGAAGGTCGCTCTGCTGGCTGGCAAGGCTGTGGGCCCGGTCTACACCGCTCTGGCCAATGCCGACCTGAAGATCGCCGTCAACGGCTGCGTGGTCAGCGCTCTGGAGCCCAACGCTGCCGTCTCCGTTCTGTACAAGAGCGAGATCGACGCTTCCGACAACATCATCGCTGCGACCAACACCAAGGCTGCTGCCTACACCGCTGAGGTGTGCAGTGCTGCCAACGCTGTGGCCTGCGGCGCTGCCGATATGACCTGCGACGCTGCCAACGCACGCGCAAGCGTTGTGGCTGCATTTGAGCTGCTGAGCACCAAGCGTGCTGCCCGCCTGCCCAAGAAGCACGGCAACATGGCTCTGTAAGCGTTCCGATCGTAAAACGTACATAGGATAAATGATTGATTCAGGAGGGTCCTTCCATGAAGTATTACAATATTACCGTCAATGGTGTTGCTTACAGCGTCTCCGTTGAGGAGACCGCCGCTGGCGCAGCTCCCGTTGCTGCTGCCGCTCCCGCTGCTCCCAAGGCTCCGGCTGCTCCTGCTGCCGCTCCCAAGGCTGCTGCTCCCGCCGGTGCTGCCGGTGCCGTCACCGTCAAGGCTCCCATGCCCGGCAACATCCTGGATGTCAAGGTCGCAGCCGGTGCATCCGTCAAGGCTGGCGACGTGCTGGTCATCCTGGAGGCCATGAAGATGGAGAACGAGATCGTCGCTCCGCAGGACGGCACCGTTGCTTCCGTCAATGTCAACAAGGGCGACACCGTCAACTCCGGTGACGTTCTCGTCTCCATGAACTGAGAACGAAGGGAGAGGTGACAACCATGGCCAAAAAGCCGATCAAGATCACGGAAGTCGTCCTGCGCGATGCGCACCAGTCTCTGCTGGCCACCCGTATGACGATGGACGACATGCGTCCCATCCTGCCCGAAATGGATAAGATCCCGTATTTCTCTGTCGAGTGCTGGGGCGGCGCTACCTTCGATAGCTGCATCCGCTTCCTCGACGAGGACCCCTGGGACCGTCTGCGCATCCTGCGCAAGGAGCTGCCCCACCAGAAGCTGCAGATGCTGTTCCGCGGCCAGAACATGCTGGGCTACCGCCCCTATGCAGATGACGCCGTCGAGTACTTTGTGCAGAAGTCTGTTGCCAACGGCATCGACGTCATCCGCATCTTCGACGCACTGAACGATGCCCGCAACCTGCAGACCGCCATCAAGGCAGCCAACAAGGAAAAGGCACATGTGCAGGGCTGCATCAGCTACACCCTGAGCCCCGTGCACAACAACGAGTACTACGTCAAGTATGCCAAGACCCTGGAAGAGATGGGCGCTGACTCCATCTGCATCAAGGATATGGCTGGCCTGCTGACTCCGTACACCTGCTACGACCTGGTCAAGGAGCTGAAGAGCACCCTGTCCATCCCGGTCGATATCCACAGCCACTACACCGCCGGTCTGGCTTCCATGTCCCTGCTGAAGGGCATCGAGGCCGGTGCCGACATCGTCGATACCGCCATGAGCCCCCTGAGCGGCGGCACCAGCCACATGGCGACCGAGAGCCTGGTCGCAGCTCTGCAGGGTACCGATTACGATACCGGTCTGGACCTGAAGCAGCTGAACGTCGTCCGCGCATACTTCGCAAAGCTGCGCGAGAAGTACATCGCCAACGGCCAGATCAGCCCGAAGTCTCTGGGCGTCGATGCCAACACCCTGCTGTATCAGGTGCCGGGCGGCATGTTCTCCAACATGCTCAAGCAGCTGAAGGATGCCGGCAAGGAAGACAAGCTGGACGAAGTGCTGGCTGAGATCCCCCGCGTTCGTGAGGACGCCGGTTATCCTCCGCTGGTCACCCCCACCAGCCAGATCGTTGGCACCCAGGCCGTCTTCAACGTCATCCTGGGCGAGCGCTACAAGATGGTCACCAAGGAGTTCAAGGGCCTGGTCCACGGCGACTACGGCAAGACTCCCGCTCCCATCAGCGCCGAGTTCACCAAGAAGATCCTTGGCGACGAGAAGCCCATCACCTGCCGCTTCGCCGACACCCTTGCTCCTGAGATGGACAAGCTGAAGGCCGAAGCCGCCAAGTGGGCAACGCAGGAAGAGGATGTGCTGACCTACGCCATGTTCCCGCAGGTGGCACCCAAATTCTTCGACAAGCGCAATGCCAAGAAGCAGGGCGTGGACGGCGACCATGTGGACTACACCAATCAGTCTCACCCCGTCTGATCTGCTCATCTGAACTGAACAGTGAGCCTCCCGTACACAAGCGGGAGGCTTTTTGTTTTGGCAAAAACAGGAGGATTTCACCTTTATGCAACTAAAATGCAACAAATACACCCACTTTTTACCAGAAATCTGACACAACTGCATTGACTTGCCACGGCATTCCTTTTATAATTAACAATCATATCAAGTGTTATTCTGAGCAAAAGGGGTTATTGCCATGAGGCGTATTACCGAAGAGCACCTCGCCGACCTGTGTGAAGCGGATTACCGGAACCTGATGGGGGTTACCCGGGAGGAATTCGGCCGCATGTTGCAGGCGCTGGAAGAAGGCTACCGCCGGGAACACAAGCGCAAGCCGCGCTTTACCAAGATCACCATGGTCGACAAACTGATCCTCACCCTGACCTATCGCTGCCAGTACCGCAGCATGGACAGCATTGCAAAGGAATACGAAGTCTCGCTGGACACCATTTCCGACAACATCCACTGGGTGGAACAGACCCTGCTGAACGCAGATCTGCTGGAAAGCAGCGTGACCTGCGTGTATAAAACGAATGCCGGAACAACGGCTCATTGACCCGGAAGCCCTGACGCGATCTTTATTTTCAGGATCGCGCCGGGGCTTTTGTTTCGCACCTGCGCGCAATGCCGTATTCCGGCCCGGAAAGAGCCTGATCCTGCACCTTGAATTTTTCAGAAAAGAATAGTAAAATGATGCTATATGTATCGTAACATGGGCTTGTGTGCCCAAAGCGTAAACCTTTGATTCTTAGATATAAAAGTTTAAACAATGCATTCTCAT
>OGDC01000218.1_pt1 | contig 18570 bp, 9 predicted proteins | sample 1570331 | NCBI WGS metagenome assembly OGDC01 (sample SAMEA2582167, study PRJEB24529) | metagenome
ACTGTTTTGAGATTATATGGTGAGGATGTAAAAAATATATGGACAGCTTTGGATGAAGGTATTGCCTATATACACAACAATTCTTTAATCTATTATTATGAACCTCCATTTCGTAAAATAGGCATGGTATATGATGTTTTGGTAAGGGAAAATGAAGCTTATATTGCTTCTAATCAAGGACTTTATTGGCTTAGGGATGGAAAGACTGAATTAGTTCCGGGTTTGGAAGAACAAGCGTGGTTCGTCGATGAATGGGGAAAACAGATTTTCTGCGGGCACAACAAGGGAACTTTCCTTATATCAGGACTGAAATCAAAGCTGGCATCTGATGTAAAAGGAGGGATGTGTATGGAAAAAATTGAATTGAAGGAACAATCTTTTTTGTTGGAGGGAGCTTATGCGCTTCTGAATTTATATACGGAGACTGCTTCGGGAGAGTATTGCTTTACTCGGTCCTTACGTGGGTTCAGTCACATGATTCGTCATATAGAAGTGGACCATCAAGGGAATATTTGGGCGAAACATTTAAGGAATGGTTTGTATCGCTTTCGGATTGATTCGGATATGAAGCAGGTAAAGGATGTACGGAAGTATGAGGGCCTGGGAGAAGTGAAAGGTGGGAGTTTTACTTTGTTCAAAATCAATGGTCGGGTAGTTTTTTCTAATGGGGAATATTTCTATACTTACGAAGATATGACTGATTCGATTGTTCCCTATGAAACAATGAATGAACAATTGATGGAATTGAAGGGAATCAAGACTGTGAGTCATGCGAACGGAGATTACTATTGGTTTGTGGGCGACAGGACTGTGTATTTGGTGAAGTGTGCGATAAATACTTTCAATATCGAACTTCGGATTCCATATTCTTTGTTTGACGGTCTGGCTGTGGAAGAACGAGGAAGCGTGGTTTATGACAAGAGAAATAATCATTCCTATCTTTGCTTGAATAATGCTATTGCCCGTATTGAAACAGATAGTTCCTCGTTATATAAATCTCAGACTAGGCGTTCTTTATGGATTTCAGAGATGCAGGTTACTGAGGAATTCAGTGATAAACGGAAAACATTGGTCGTGCAGTCGGGAGTCAAGGTCGAACATGAGTTTAATACAGTGAGTTTTACATTGTGCTATCCGGTTTATAACGATTATACTTATAAAGTAAGATACCGGTTGGAAGGGTATTCTGATCAGTGGATACCCGATGGACGCAATTTGCAGAAAAAGTATGCCCGTCTTCCTTATGGAAGTTATGTTTTTCGGGCGGAGATATATGATACTGGTAGAGTTTTGGCATCGGTAGAGTTTCCCTTTGAGATTTTGTCTCCGTGGTATTTGTCTTATTGGGCTGTGGGAAGCTACATTCTGATAGGGTTGTGCCTGCTGGCCTTGCTGCAATATATTGTTTATCGTTTTGTGAAGAAAAAGAAGGATCGTGTGATTGAGCAGCAGCGTGTAGCCCATCAGGCAGAGCTTGAACGGCAAGAGAAGAAGATTATCGAGTTGGAAAAGGAACAGCTTGAGGCCGATTTGCGTTTTAAAAGCAAAGAATTGTCCAGCGTGGTAATGATGAATATCGCTCATCAGGAGTTTTTGAATTCATTGAAAGAGGAGATACAGAAGCAAAAGTTGTCCGGACAGCATAGTCGTAAGAATTTGGATAAGCTTCTCGCTTTGGTTAACAATAATATAGTGTCTGATGAAGAGAGCTGGATAATGTTTCAAGCTAATTTTGACCGTATACATGAAAATTTCTTCCGGAATCTGAAACTTCAATATACAGATTTGACTTCAGGAGATTTGCGCTTTTGTGCATTGCTTCGCTTGAATATGCCGACAAAGGAGATAGCGAAGTTGCTCAACATTTCCACGCGTGGGGTTGATGCTGCAAGATACCGGTTGCGCAAGAAATTCAATCTGCTTCCGGAAGAAAGTCTGACTGATTTCCTTATAAATTTTAAATAACTGTTTTACAGTGGAATATTAATGGGGGAAGTATTAATATTGTACTTCCTCTTTTGTTTCTTAGTGATGGGTGTACTTTTGTTGTAGTGCGAGATGTGGAGGTTGTCGCATGCTTTTCTTTTATTTGCAGCAAAATAATATTTCTATAAATTAAAAGCATGAAAGACATGAAGCATTTACTTTTCAAGTTACAATCATTTTTAGTCTTGTTGGTGTTTACTGCCGTTAGTGCGTATGCGCAGAAATCTCCGGTCGATATGAATCGTTTCATCGACGATTTAATGAAGAAGATGACCCTGGAAGAGAAAATAGGTCAGTTGAATCTGCCGGTTACCGGTGAGATTACGACCGGTCAGGCTAAAAGTAGTAATGTGGCCAAACGTATTCGTGCCGGTGAAGTGGGCGGGCTTTTCAATCTGAAAGGCGTGGAACGTATCCGCGATGTACAGAAGCAGGCGGTTGAAGAAAGTCGTTTGGGTATTCCTCTCTTATTTGGTATGGATGTTATTCATGGATATGAAACGGTGTTTCCCATTCCTTTGGGACTGTCGTGTACATGGGATATGAAGGCGGTTGAAGAATCGGCACGTATTGCAGCCATTGAGTCCAGTGCTGACGGTATTTGCTGGACATTCAGTCCGATGGTGGATATTTGCCGTGATGCCCGTTGGGGGCGTGTGTCCGAGGGCAACGGTGAAGACCCGTTTCTGGGAGCAGCCATTGCGCAGGCCATGGTACGTGGTTATCAGGGAAAGGATATGAGCCGTAATGATGAAATCATGGCTTGTGTAAAGCATTTTGCCTTGTATGGTGCCGGTGAGGCAGGACGTGACTATAATACAGTAGATATGAGTCATCAGCGCATGTTCAATGAATACATGTTGCCCTATCAGGCGGCGGTTGATGCCGGTGTGGGCAGTGCGATGGCCTCTTTCAATGAGGTCGATGGCATTCCTGCCACTGGAAACAAGTGGTTGATGACGGATATACTGCGTAAGCAGTGGGGATTTGACGGCTTTGTGGTGACAGACTATACTGGAATTGCTGAGATGACCGACCACGGTATGGGCGATACGCAGACTGTTGCCGCCTTGGCACTGAATGCAGGTGTGGATATGGATATGGTGAGCGATGCATTTGTAGGTACGCTCAAGAAGTCATTGACAGAAGGAAAAGTGACAGAAGAAGCAATTAATGCGGCTTGTCGCCGTATTTTGGAAGCTAAGTACAAGTTGGGCTTGTTCGATAATCCTTATAAATACTGTGATGTGAAGCGTGCCAAGAAGCAAATCTTTACCAAAGAGCATCGTGCTGTTGCGCGTAAGATTGCTTCGGAGAGCTTGGTGTTGTTGAAGAACGAGGGTAATGTGCTTCCGCTGGCCAAAAAAGGCACTATTGCTGTGGTAGGTCCGTTGGCAGACAGCCGCAGTAATATGCCGGGTACTTGGAGTGTGGCTGCTGTATTGAAGAATGCAACTTCTTTGGCTGAAGGTTTGAAGGCGGTAGCAGGCGATAAAGCCGAAATATTGACTGCGAAAGGCTGTAATTTGATGAGTGATGCCGAATATGAGAAACGTGCCACTATGTTCGGACGTTCTTTACACCGTGACAATCGTTCGGACAAGGAGTTGCTGGACGAGGCTCTTGCCGTGGCTGCCAAATCGGATGTTATTGTGGCTGCGCTCGGTGAGTCTTCGGAAATGAGTGGAGAGAGCAGTTGCCGCACGAATCTTGAAATGACCGACACCCAACGCATGCTGTTACAAGAATTATTGAAAACAGGAAAACCAGTGGTACTGGTACTGTTTACCGGTCGTCCGCTGGTACTGAACTGGGAGCAGGCAAACGTGCCGGCCATTCTGAATGTATGGTTTGCGGGCAGTGAGGCAGGTTTTGCCATCGGTGATGTACTGTTTGGTGATGTGAATCCGAGTGGGAAGCTGACTACGACTTTCCCGAAGAGCGTGGGACAGATTCCTTTGTTCTACAACCACAAGAACACGGGTCGCCCTCTTGCCGACGGTGCATGGTTCCAGAAATTCCGCAGCAACTATATAGACATAGACAATGAACCGCTTTATCCTTTTGGTTTCGGCTTGAGCTATACCACATTCTCTTATAGCGACGTGTCTTTGGACAAGACTAGCATGACGGATAAGGGCGAACTGACTGCTACCGTGACTGTGACCAATACCGGCAAGAGAGACGGTGCAGAAGTGGTTCAACTTTATATTCGTGACCTTGTGGGAAGTGTAACCCGTCCGGTGAAAGAGTTGAAAGGCTTTGAGAAGATTTTCCTGAAAGCCGGTGAATCTAAAAAAGTATCTTTCAAGATTACTCCCGAATTGCTGAAGTTCTACAACTACAATCTTGATTTTGTATGCGAGTCCGGTGACTTTGAGGTGATGATTGGCAGAAATAGCCAGGACGTAAAGAAAGCAGCGTTCAAGTTACTCTAACTGATTCTCAAGACGGCAATATGCAGCATTCGAGCCACTGCGTTGAGATGGCATTGTTGCTGCATATTGTCTGCATTTTCACTGCAAACGTTTTGCAATATTCTTGTAGTATTTGCCTGACTTGTGTGAGATAATATAATCTATTGAAAAACATGAAGAAAATATTTTTATTAATATTGTGTCTGTCCGCCATGTATCCGGTTGTCAATGCCGGGCGAGTGGTTCAGAGTTTCAATGACGGCTGGTATTATGTTGCGTATAATGACAATCGGTTCCAGAAAGTACGATGTCATGAGGAAGGTTGGGAGCAGGTACATCTGCCACATACCTGGAATACGGATGCCTATTCCACCCGTAACTATCGCAGGGCTTCTTCCTGGTATAAGAAAGAGTTCCGGCTGGAAGCCGCAGAGATGTGGGATAAGCAGCTTTATCTGAAATTCGATGCCGTCAACTCCCTGGCAGATGTATATCTCAATGGCGAGCTACTCACGACCCATAAGGGAGGTTATTCTGCTTTTATTGTAGATATTACAGATAAAGTAAGGAACGATGTCTCCAATTTACTGATGGTGCACGTCAATAATCAGAACAATCAGATACCTCCTTTATCTGGCGATTTCACGATTTTTGGCGGTATTTATCGCGATGTATGGCTCATCAGTGTCGGGAAACAACACATCAGCCTCACCGACTACGCCTCTCCAGGTGTTTATGTCGATTTGCCTTTCGTGAGTGAGGAGAAGGCAGAAATCAGTGTACGCGGGACTTTGGTGAATCGTGATGTACAGCGTGCTGCTTTGAAGTTGAATGTCGAAGTGCTGGATGCCGATGGAAAATCCGTGGTTCAGTCTTTGCGTAATATCAGGTTGGATGCGGAAGGGACATTTGCTGTCAAAGAACGGTTGCAATTGGAAAATCCGCGACTGTGGTCGCCCGAATCTCCTTATCTGTATAGTGTGAAAGTCTCTTTGAAAGATGAACGTGGCAAGGTGTTGAAAGATGAGATGCGCGTTCCTTTGGGGGTTCGCTGGTTCAGCATGGATGCGCAGGAAGGCTTCAAATTGAATGGGAAACCAATGAAGCTGATAGGAGCTTGTCGCCATCAGGACCAGATGCCGATGGGGATAGCGCTTTCGGATGAAATGCATCGCAGGGATATGCAATTGCTGAAAGATATGGGTGCAAACTTTGTCCGCTTGGCACATTACCCGCAGGATGATGCCGTGTTGCGTGCTTGCGACGAACTCGGTATGCTGGTATGGGAGGAGATTCCAGTGGTCGATTTGATTGCTTTGGGTGACGAGTTTCGCACGAATGCTACGAGCGCCTTGCGCGAAATGATCCGTCAGCATTACAACCATCCTTCTGTCATTATGTGGGGGTATATGAACGAAGCTGTCATTCAGTTGCAGTATCGGGTGAAGAAACAACGGCTCAACGGGTTTTATGAAAACACTTTGGCACTTGCCCGGCATCTGGAAGAGACATTGAAGATGGAAGACCCTTATCGCTTGAGTACGATGGCTTATCACGGCAATCAGATTTACAATCAGATTGGTCTTAGCAATATTACCGATGTTTCCGGTTGGAACCTTTATCAGGGCTGGTATGAGAATGACTTTAAGTCTTTCGACCGTTTTGTAGATGAAGAACACCGTAAATATCCGTACCGTCCGTTAATAATCAGTGAGTTCGGTGCCGGTTCCGATTCGCGTTTGCAGTCGCTTGAGCCACAGATATTTGATTTTTCCATGCAGTGGCAGCAGTTGTATCTCGAATATTATTTGCCCGCTATCATGAAGCGGCCGTTCATAGTCGGCGCCACAGAGTGGAATTTCATTGATTTCAGTTCTGCCAGTCGCCAGGAGACTACGCCACACATTAATAATAAAGGGCTGATGTACAATGATCGCCGCCCTAAAGATGTGTTTTATTATTTTCAGGCATTTTTGCGTAAGGATATTCCGGTGCTGCACATTGCTGTGGATGACTGGAAATATCGGACTGTAGTTTCGGACGGCGAAGCTGTGGAACATCCGGTGAAGGTGTATTCCAATTTGGATAGGGTGGAGTTGTCTGTCAATAGGAAAAAACTCTCTGTACAAGGTATTGAGAATTGCCATGCTGGGTGGCGGGTACCTCTTGTTGTGGGGAGAAACACGCTTGTAGCATCCGGCATCTATCAAGGGAAGAAGGTGGAGCAGGTTTCGGATGTTTTCGTAAAGATACAGCCTCGCCATATCGCAGCAGCCAATATTAGGCAGTTGGAACTTGCAGTGAACGTAGGTAGCAATTGTTTCTTCATGGATGACAAAAGTGATCTTTGTTGGCTTCCCGACCAAGTTTATACTCCTGGAAGTTGGGGCTATGTGGGCGGTGAAGTTTTTTATCGTTCTCCGGGACGTATCGGAACCACAGCCGAGGTGAAAAATACTCGTAATGTTCCTTTGCTACAGACTAAACGCAAAGACATCAAAGCCTATCGCTTCGACTTGTCCGACGGCGAGTATGAAGTGGAACTCCTCTTTGCCGACTTGAATGCACCTTCCGAACGGGTGACTTATGATTTGGGGGGTACTGCTGTCCTCAGCAATGCCGATTTCCGGGGCAGTGTTTTCAATGTTTCTGTCAACGGTCGACTTTGGCTGAACCATTTTTCTCCAGCGATGGAAGTAGGTGGAAACCGTTGCCTATCCAAGAAATTGCGTGTTATCGTAACCGATGGAAACCTTACGGTGGGTTTTGAGGCAGTGAAAGGTATGACGTTCTTGAATGGGATAAAGTTATTTAGAATAGGATAAAAACTCCTTTGCTTTTCTATCTTCTTGCTCTATTATATGAATAGTGCCTAAATATTTATTGTATTTTTATCTTCCTTATAATCTGTCGTTTATGTTATACAGTAGTAGTAATGATGTACCCCTCCGGTGAACTGTGGTACTCTTGTGGTAGCTTGTTTTTTGACATATATCAACTTCTCCGGTATGTTTGCAAAAGAATTTTAAATCAATACAAAATGAAGAAAAATCTACTAATTACATGTGTGATGTTATTGTTTGCCATTACTTCGATGGCACAGAACAAAATTACGATTTCGGGTGTCGTTACGGACAAGACAGGCGAAACTGTTATCGGTGCTTCTGTTCGTGTAAAAGGGCAGGAGAGTAAAGGTAGTATTACTGATATAAATGGTAAATATCAGATTGTTGATGTGGCATCTAATGCTACCTTGATTTTTAGTTATATAGGTATGCGTGAGCAGGAGATTGCCGTAAATGGGCGTTCAACTATCAATGTGAAGATGGAAGAGGACAGCCAGCTCATTGATGAGGTGGTTGTAGTTGGTTATGGTAGTGCCAAGAAACGCGACTTGACCGGTTCTATCGTTACTGTGAAAGCGGATGAGATTGCTTCTAAGCCTTCTACCAATCCACTGGCATCCATACAGGGTAAGGTTGCCGGTGTACAGGTGGTGAATACGGGCCGTGCAGGACAAGACCCTGAAATCCGTGTTCGCGGTACGAACTCCATTAACGGTTTCAAACCTCTTTATGTGGTAGATGGACTGTTTACGGACAATATCAATTATCTGAACACTGCGGATATTGAATCTATGGAAATCTTGAAAGACCCTTCTTCTTTGGCTATTTTCGGTGTGCGTGGTGCCAATGGTGTAATCATCATTACCACTAAAAGGGCAAAAATAGGGAAGACGATGGTCAACATCAACTCCTCAGTGGGTTGGAAGGTTATTTATGACCGTGTAGGTGTGACGAATGCCGAAGAGTTTAAGATGCTGTACAACGAGCAGTTGATATCTCAAGGAAGCGACCCTTATGATTATACTCAATGGACTGGTAACACAGATTGGCAGGATGAGATATTCCAGACAGGTTTTCTGACCAATAACAATGTGAGCATTACAGGTGCAACGGATAAGAGCAAGTTTTATTTGGGTTTGGGTTACGTCATGGAAGAAGGTTCCATTAAAACGGAAAAGCTCAATAAGTTTACCGTAAACTTGAACAGTGAATATAGCGTAACCGATTTCCTGCGTTTTGGTTTCCAGCTTAATGGAGTTCGTGCCAAGTATCCTGATGCAAAGGGTGTGGATGGTGCTTTGAAGGCTGCTCCTATTGCTCCTACTCATGACCTTGAATCGGGACTGATACATACGCTGCCCGACTTCCAGCGTGCACAAGTGTGGAATCCTCTTATTGAAACAGAGCTGCGCGGTGCTCACAACAAGTCTGAAAACTATCGCGTGGCAGGTAATGTGTTCGGAGAGATAGATATTCTGAAGAACCTTACGTTCAAAGCAACTTTCTCTATGGACTATGCTTCCAGTCAGGGACGTTCATATTCTCCGCTGATTTATGTTTATAATCCCGATGTGGAGGGGGGGAAAGAACGGTTGACTGAAAGAGAAAGTGTGAACCAAAGCAAGTCTACCTCTCTTGCTGCACAGTCTGACTATGTGTTGACTTATCTCGGACAGTTTGGCAATCATGGATTGACATTGACTGCCGGTCTTACAACCAATTACAATGAGTCTTCCAGTTTGAGTGGTGGACGCAGCCAGCTTGCGGGCTACGGCATTTTGGTGGGCGACGACCCGGACAGATGGTGGCTCTCTACCATCGACGATGTATCTACGGCAACTAATGGCGGTTCTCAGAGTGACAGATTTACCATGTCTTATTTGTTCAGAGCATTGTATAACTACAAGAATCGTTATTTACTTAATGCTTCTTTCCGTAGGGACGGTTCATCTGTTTTCTATAAGACAGGTAATACTTGGGACAACTTTTACTCTTTCGGTGCCGGTTGGGTAATGACCGAAGAGAAGTTTATGCAGAACCAGAATGTAATTAACTTCTTGAAGTTGAAAGGCTCTTGGGGTGTGTTGGGTAGCCAGAATACTGGTTCCAGTTATCCGGCATATGCCACCATTGTTAGTTCGGGTTCAGCTGTGTTCGGTGACAATATCATTGCGGGTAAAGGCCCCAACAAACTGATTTCACCTACTTTGGGATGGGAACGTAATTATTCATGGGAAGTAGGTTTTGACATGCATATGTTCAATGATCGTTTGCAGCTTTCTCCGGTTTATTATAACAAAACAACAAAAGATATGTTGACTTCCATTCCGGGTATTGCAGGTACTGTTCCCGGATTACAGAATGTGGGTGAGATTCGCAATCGCGGTTTTGAACTTAGTGCTTCTTGGAACGACAAGATTGGGGGAGATTGGAGATATGGATTAGGTGCTAATTTGAGCACTATTGATAACAAGGTGCTTTCACTGGTAAACAAAGACTATAATATTATCAGTGGTCCCTCACGTGTTTCCGAAGGTTATCCGATTGGCTATTTCTATGGTTACAAGGTTGAGGGTGTATATCAGAACGAAGACGACATCCGTTTCTCTCCGATTAACTCGGTTGGCTCGGTAACACCGGGTGACTTGAAATTTGCTGATGTTGACGGTAATGGCAAAATTACTGATAATGACCGTACAATGATAGGTAATCCAACTCCTGATTTTACTTACGGTTTTAATGTTAATTTGGGATGGAAGAATCTGGACCTGACTGTTGACATGATGGGTGTTTATGGAAATGAAATTTACCGTAATTGGGGAAGCAGTAGCTATGCACAACTGAATTATCGCACAGAGCAATTGAATCGTTGGCATGGAGAGGGCACTTCCAATTGGGAGCCCTTGCTCGACCCTTCACACAAAATAAATCAGGAGGCTTCCACGTATTTCATCGAAGATGGCAGTTTCTTCAGAATCCGTAATATCGAATTGGGGTATAACTTTGACAAACGACTGTTGAATCGTATCAAGGTACAGTCACTGCGTCGTTATACCAATGTGCAGAATCCCAAGACCTGGAGCCGTAATGGAGGATATACTCCGGAAGTGGGCGGAAGTGCTATTTCGTTTGGTATTGATGGTGGAGGCTATCCTATGCCTACAGTTTATACGATTGGTTTTAATTTGACTTTCTAAAATTATATAGAGACAGACTATGAAGAAGATATTTTATTATATAGCATTTTTAGCAGTAAGCTTTGCACTAACTTCGTGTGAGGATATGTTTGATAGAAAACCGCTTGGACAACAGACAGAGGATGATTTGACTGGTGGTACTTATGAAACACAGGTTTTTAATATGTATGCCAAGTTGCGCGGTTTTCATTTGACAAGCGGCAATACTGCATTGGCAATCCACGGTATGCGTTCTGAGGACGCAGAGAAAGGAAGTACATTGTCCGATGGAGCTGCTACCGGCAAGATGTTCGATGACTTTGAATATTTGGCAAGTAATGGGATGATTAAGAGTTATTGGAATGATAACTATTCATTGATACATAAGGTAAATGATTTGCTTGATGAGATGAGCCAAAATCCGTCATTGACAGAAGGTGACCTCGTCAATAAGGGGGAAGCTTTGTTTGTACGTGCTTTCTGTTATTTCAACCTTGTACGCGCTTTTGGTGAAGTGCCTTTGATTGACTTTAAAGTTTATGATGCAGCTGAGGCAAATGTTCCAAAGTCTTCTGTGGCAAAGATATATGAATTAATAGATTCTGACCTTACGGAAGCCGAAAACAGTCTGCCCAGAACGTGGGAGCAACTTTATGTAGGTCGTCTCACTTGGGGAGCTGCTCGTTCTCTTCATGCACGCACATACATGATGCGTAATGACTGGGGGAATATGAAGGCTGCCGCTGAAGAAGTGATTAACTCCGGTTTATATAATCTGAAAACACCTTATGAAGACATATTCCGAGAAAAAGGTGAAAACTGTAGTGAATCTGTTTTTGAATTGCAATGTACGGCAACAGAATCACAACCAGGTTCTAATGACATAGGAAGCCAGTTTGCTTCCGTTCAGGGTGTACGTGGCGCAGGCGAGTGGAATCTCGGTTGGGGGCAACACACCGCTACTCAAGAATTGGCAGATGCTTTTGAAGAGGGAGATCCGAGAAAAGACGAAACTTTGCTTTATTTTATACGCAACGGCAAGGACGATCCAGAGTCCATACCTGCTAACAAGCCTTATGGTGAGAAACCTATTTCGAATGCTGATGTTATAGCTAAATACTTTAACAAGAAGGCATATACGGACCCGGCGATGCGTTTGAAATTCACAAAGGGAGGATATTGGGTAAATATTCGTCTGATACGTTATGCTGATGTGGTATTAATGGCTTCCGAAGCTGCTTGTGAATTGGGTGATTTATCTTCTGCCCGTAACTATTTGGAGATGGTGCGCGCTCGTGCTCGTGGCAATAATATCGGAATTCTACCGGAAGTGACGACCAACAACCAGAATGAACTGCGTGAGGCCATTCGTCATGAAAGACGTGTTGAGTTAGGTATGGAGTTCGACCGTTTCTACGACTTGGTTCGTTGGGGTATTGCTAAAGAGGTACTTCATGCGGCAGGCAAGACCGGTTATCAAGACAGACATGCTTTGTTGCCCATTCCGCAAGACGAAATTGACAAGTCGAATGGTGTATTGGTTCAAAATCCCAATTATTAATCTATAAATGTACTAACTACTTATGAAAAAATATATAGTATCTGTGGCTTCTTGCCTGTTTGCATTGTGTATGCAGTCTTGTTTTCAGGATATGGATCATCCTGCTTTCGACTACCCTGAGAGTACAGGTGAAGTACCTACTACCCCTTTGAAGATGTATCTTCCTTTTGATGAAGAGGACATTCGGGATAAAGGTGAATGGGGATTTTTGGTAGCAGATAACGGTAATGCCAAGTTTGCGGAAGACGGAATCGCTGGCATGGCCTATCAAGGTGCTGAGAATGCTTACATTTTGGCCAAGACTCCTTCTATATTGGAAAATAACATGCCCACTATCGGTGATTTGACTGTAGCTTTCTGGATGAGAACCACTAAGAATACTTCTGCGCAAGGTTTGTTCTCTATCCCTAACTCTATTAAATTCTGGGGCAACTTCGACATCTTCTTGGAGAATAATAATAGCGAGACTCAGGCATTTTTCAAGGTTCATATCTTCAATCAGACAGCAAAAGAGAATGATGAAAGATGGGTTGAGGCAAAAATAGATGATATTTTTGGTAGCGAATGGGTGCATCTGGCTTTTGTGTATGATGGCAATACTTCTACCATTACTGTTTATCGTAATGGTGAGGGTGTCTTTACCAAAGAATTGCCAGATTGTGGGAAATTGAAGTTTAATAATGTAGGCGCTTCTTTGGCTGTTGGTGCATTTCAGTTCAGCACTACTCCGAGTCTTACTTCGGGTGCAGGAGCACAAACCTGGGCAAAGAACTTTCCCGGTCAGCTTGATCAGTTCCGCTTATATGACAAGGTGTTGACGGCAACCGAAATTCAGAGTATTTACTCTGGAAAAGAATGAAGCTACACTTTAATCTGATGATAGGATGAAAGTATTATATTTCATAGTATGTCTTTTGTTGGTTGCGTGCAGTGGTGATAATCAACCTGAAGTGAATCAGCCTTTCGAGTTGAAGAATATCATTGTGGGTGACCAACAAAACCAACAGACATTTGAGAATGTTGCTCCCAATGTAGCCATTGTTTTGGAGTTCTCGGATGCTGTAGATGAGGCTTCAGCCCGTAACAATATTGCTTTGAAACATGAGGAGCTTCCTGTAAGCTGCGATTATGAGTTCCTGCAAGAGAAAAAAGTATCGGTGACTCCTAAGGGAGGCTTTAAAGTCTTGTCATCGTATAAATTGATTGTCAATCCGGGGGTGAAATCCACTTCCGGGACACTGCTTTCCAATGGCAAGGTTTGTATGATTAAGACTGGAATGGATGATACAGACAAGTTTGAGCGTATCCCTGATGAGGACTTGTTGACATTGGTACAGAAGCAGACCTTTAAGTACTTCTGGGACTTTGGGCATGAATATTCCGGAATGGCGCGCGAACGTACTACTTCGGGCGATGTCGTTACTACCGGTGGTACCGGCTTTGGCGTGATGGCCATGCTGGTAGCTGCTGAACGGGGCTTTATTACCCGTCAGCAAGCTGTTGAACGAGTGCAGAAGATAGTTACTTTTCTTGATAAGGAATGTACGGCTTATCATGGTGCTTATGCACATTGGATAAATGGCGCAACGGGAGCAACCAAACCTTTCAGTGAGAAAGACAACGGTGCCGATTTGGTTGAGACATCCTTGTTATTTCAAGGTTTGCTTGCCGCTCGAGCCTATTTCAAGGAAAATACGGAAGTAGAAAGCAGGTTGCGTGCCGACATAACCCGTCTTTGGGAAGCTATTGACTGGACTTGGTTCCGGAAAAATGGTGAAGATGTACTATATTGGCATTGGAGTCCCGATTACGGTTTTGAGAAGAACCTGGCAATAAGAGGATGGAATGAGTGTCTGATTACTTATATACTTGCTGCTTCGTCTCCAACACATGCTATCGATAAAGTTGTATATGAAGCGGGCTGGGCTAAAAATGGAGGAATCAGGAATGGAAAATCTTATTATGGCATCACTCTTCCTTTAGGTTCGGATAAAGGGGGACCGCTGTTCTTATCTCAATATTCTTTTCTAGGCATTAACCCACAAGGACTGGAAGACCAATATGCCGATTACTGGATGCAAAATCGCAATCATACGTTGATTAATTACAATTATTGTAAGGAAAATCCTAAAGGATATACGGGTTATAGCGCTTCTTGTTGGGGGTTGACGGCAAGTGACGGCGATACGGGATATTCAGCTCATTCACCTACTAATGATAAAGGGGTCATTGCTCCAACAGCTGCTTTGTCTGCATTTCCTTATACTCCGGAGGAGTCAATGGAAGCGCTGCATTTCTTCTATTATAAGATGGGAGACAAACTTTGGAAAGATTATGGTTTTATAGATGCCTTTAATTTGACGGCAGATTGGTACGATACTCAGTACATAGCCATTGCCCAACGGCCGATAATCTGTATGATAGAGAATTATAGAACAGGTCTCCTTTGGAATTTATTTATGTCTATACCGGAAATCCAACAAGGACTGAAGAAGCTTGGCTTTCAGAGTCCGTGCTTAAACTAAAAGAATGATTATGATGAGAATATTAATATATTTGATACTTTTGCTATACCCTTTTAATTTGATTTCGGGACAGAAAAAGCAGAAGCGGCTTTCTGACGACGAACTTATGACCCTCGTTCAGAAGCAAACTTTCCGTTACTTTTGGGATTTTGCCCATCCTGAATCCGGATTGGCGCATGAACGGAGTAACGGTGGTGCCGAGACAGCTACCATTGGTGGGTCGGGATTCGGAGTGATGGCTATCATTGTCGGCATAGAACGCGGGTTTATCACCCGTGAACAAGGTGCTGAACGTATACTGAAGATTGTTCGTTTCTTGAGCGACAAGAATACCGACAGTTATCACGGCATGTGGGCACATTGGATGAACGGTAAAACCGGTAAGACCATTCCTTTCAGCCGTAAGGATGATGGAGCCGATATTGTAGAATCCGCTTTCATGTTCGAAGGTTTGTTGGCTGCCCATCAGTATTTTATAAAGGATAATCCGACGGAAAACCGTATCCGGGGAATGATTAATAATCTGTGGCGCCAAGCAGAGTGGAATTTTTTCACTCAGGGGCAAGATGTGATGTATTGGCATTGGTCACCCTATAACGGGTGGGCGATGAACCATCAGATTAAAGGTCATAACGAGTGCCACATTATTTATATTTTAGGTGCGTCTTCTCCTACTTATCCGATTGCCGAGAGTGTTTATCATAAAGGCTGGGTCAATGCGAATACTTTTCTGAATGGTCGGGAGTATTATGGCATCAGGCTTCCTCTCGGAAACGATAACGGTAAGGGCGGTCCTTTGTTCTTTACTCATTACTCTTACATGGGGCTTGATCCGCATGGCTTGAAGGACCGCTATGCTGACTACGAGGAACAAATGAAGGCCCATACCTTGATTAACCGTGCCTATTGTATCGACAATCCGAAGGGATATAAGGGTTACGGTGAGAAATGCTGGGGATTGACAGCCAGTGACGGTGATAAAGGCTATTCGGCCCATAGCCCCGGAAATGATCGCGGCGTGATTACGCCTACTGCGGCCCTTTCATCCATCCCTTATACACCGGAATATTCTTTGGAGGCCATGCGCTATTTCTATGAAGAACTGGGTGACCGTCTTTGGGGTGAATATGGGTTCAAAGATGCATTTAATCTGACTGAGGATTGGTTTGCGCCTTCGTATCTTGCCATTGACCAGGGACCGATTATTGTGATGATAGAGAACTATCGCACCGGTTTAATTTGGAAGCTTTTCATGAGTCATCCCGATGTACAGAAGGGATTGAAGAGATTAGGCTTTACGTCTCCTTATTTGAATAAGGCTGATTAGGTTTGGCAGGATTTGATTTTGGTAAATTTTATATAGATTAAAAAGGATTATAACCATGAAAAACGTGCTTTTCAATAGTGTATTGGTTGCTTTCGTATTGCTTGTCGCCTCGTGCGGCAAGCAACCGGAAGCTAAGGTGGAGGTGATGTCGTTTAATATCCGTCTGGATCATGTAGCGGACAGTATGAATAACTGGAAATACCGTAAGGATAATGCAGCACAGATGATTGCTTATTATGCTCCGGACATTGTGGGCATGCAGGAGGTGGTAAAGAATCAACTCAATGACTTGAAGGAGCGTCTTCCTCAATATACTGCCCTTGGCGTAGGTCGTGCAGATGGAAAAGAGAAAGGCGAATATTGCTCCCTTTTTTATAAGACAGAGCGTTTTGAGCTTTTAAAGAACGGAGATTTCGGACTGAGTGAGACTCCCGATTCCATCGGAAAGAAAGGCTGGGATGCGGCATGCGAGCGTATCGTGACTTGGGCTGTGTTGAAAGACAAGGTGAGTGGCAGGAAAGTAGCTGCTTTCAACACCCACTTTGACCATGTAGGTGAGGTGGCACGTCGAGAAAGCGCTAAGTTAATACTCGAGAAGATAAAGCAAATAGCGGGAGAGCTTCCGGTAATTATCACTGGAGACTTTAATGGAACGGTAGACTCCGAGCCGGTCACTATATTGACGAAAGGTGGAATGAGGAACGCTTGTTCCACGGCAAAGGTCGTTTACGGACCGACATGGAGCTTTCATGACTTCGGACGTATTCCGGTGGAGAAGCGCAGGCTGATAGATTTTATATTCGTAAATGCTTCTGTAGAGGTGGAGCGTTACCGCACAGTTGGCGATAAGCCGGACAATGGCTATCTTTCCGACCATGCTCCCGTATTGGTTACTTTGAAACTGTAAAGAGGCACTCGTCTAATTCTATTCTGCATTATTTACAAATCATAAGGGCTCAAGAAACACTTGTATACTGAACCTGATTCAGTCGTATAGTGAATGCCATTCAGTCGTATACTGAATAGGTTTCAGTCGTATACTGAATGCACTGTATTCTAACTGTACTGATAATCAGTAAATTATAAAACGGTATTACGCCTTTGATAAATTACAACAAATAATGAATACATGAAAAATAAACTATCCTGGGGAATTGCCTTGTTGCCCTTTGTTCCTTCGGTTTGGATGCAAGGACAAGAACAGAAACAAGGAATAGGAAACAGGCGTCCTAACATTATTTTTATCATGAGTGATGACCATGCCCGACAAGCAATGAGTATATATGGACATCCCATAGGTAAAATAGCTCCTACTCCCCATATTGACCGTATTGGGCATGAAGGGGCGGTATTTCAGAATAATTACTGTTGCAATTCCATTTCCGGTCCCAGTCGTGCAGCCATACTGACTGGTAAGCATAGTCATAAGAATGGTTTTATGAGGAATGGAAATAAAGGATTTGACGGTTCGCAGCAGACACTGCCGAAGATATTGCAAGCAAACGGTTATGAAACAGCCATTATCGGCAAGTGGCATCTTGTTTCAAAGCCTACCGGGTTTGACCATTGGATGATTTTGAATGATCAGGGAGATTATTATAATCCGTATTTTATTACCGAGGGAGATACCACTCGGCATAAAGGATATGTAACTGACCTCATCACTCAATATTGTGAAGACTGGATGAGTGGGCGCGAGGATAAGAATAAACCTTTTTTCCTGATGATGCATCACAAAGCCATTCACCGTAATTGGGTGCCTGCCGAACGGCATTATCATTTGTACGAACACACGCAGTTCCCTTTACCCGACAATTATTATGATGCATACGAAGGACGTTATGCGGCACAAATGCAGAAGATGAATATATACCGTGATATGTACGAAGGTCACGACTTGAAGATGGTTGCGGGTATGAATAGCGACAGTCTGCTATTCGACCCGTGGCCTCATGCTTTTCTTGGTACGATGGAGCCGGATGAGCGCCGCCGTTTTATGGATGCCTATCGTGAACGGAACAATGAATTTTATTCGAAACAGCGTACTTTCAAAGAGGTGGCAGAATGGAAATATCAGCGTTATTTGCAGGATTATATGGCTTGTGTGGCAAGCGTGGACGAGAGTGTAGGAGAAATATTGGATTATTTGAAGCGTACCGGATTGGATAAAAATACGATTGTCGTTTATACTACAGACCAGGGGTTCTATCTGGGCGAGCACGGTTGGTTTGATAAACGTTTTATGTACGAGGAGTCTTTCGGTATGCCGATGGTAATGAGCTGGCCGGGACATATTAAGCCTGGAACGCAGGTAACAGGATTAACTCAAAATATTGATTTCGCTCCCACTCTTCTCGATATGTGTGGAATTGAGATTCCTGAAGACATGCAGGGAGTGTCATTTCGTCGGTTGGTAGAGGGAGAAAATACTCCACGAAACTGGAGGAAGTCACTTTACTATCACTATTATGAATTCCCCGGTTTTCATAGTGTCCGTGCACATTACGGTGTCAAGATGGAGCGCTATAAATTGATGCATTTTTATGTGGATGACAAGTGGGAACTTTATGATTTGAAGGAGGACCCGGCAGAAATGCATAATTTGTATGGTGAAAAAGGGATGGAGAAGGTTGCTGCAGAATTGAAAGCGGAACTTGCCCGCCTGCAGGAAGAATATGATGTTCCTGAATCTCTGTGCAAATAATAGTGCATATTATTATGACGTATAAATG
>OGDC01000240.1_pt1 | contig 17739 bp, 18 predicted proteins | sample 1570331 | NCBI WGS metagenome assembly OGDC01 (sample SAMEA2582167, study PRJEB24529) | metagenome
TTGCACGGCACTTTTTTATGGAAGTCCTGTTTACTTCAGCGAGTTGACCAGGCGCTGGAATGCCTTCTGCACACGTTTGGCCACCGTGGCCTCGGTGTAGTAGAAGTTTGCATCCGGCAGCTTGCCGCCCACGGCGGCGGGCGAAGCGTCATAGAGCACCTGCAGATAGGCGTTGACGTCTGCCTTCATCTCGTCGCCGATGCGGTAGACGATGTTGCACTTGGGCAGCGCCTTCTTCGCGATGGCTGCCTTGGCCACCACGCCGACCTCCTCGCAGAGTGCGGCGGTGCCGTCCAGGTCGTCGTTGGCGGCATCCACGCTCTTCTGGTAGTCCTTCAGGAAGTTGATGACCTCCTCCGGGTGCTCCTCTGCGTAGGCGGTGCGCACCACCGTCACGCCGGTGATGAGCTGGGTGTCGCAGACCTTGTTCCACTCCCTGGTCAGGTCCAGCACAATGCGCAGGCTGCTGTCCTTCATCTGGGCGGCAGTCACATAGGGCTGGGGCAGCACGGCGATGGCGTCTTTCTTCGTGGCAGCCATCTGGGCAGTCACCTCAGATGCCTCGCTGTAATATTCGATTTTCACATCCTTGTCGGGGTCGATGCCGTTCTTCCGGAGCAGATAGCGCAGCACGTACTCCGGGGTAGTCCCCTTGCCGGTGGACAGGATGGTGCGGCCCTTCAGGTCTGCAAAGCTGTGGACGGTGTCGCCCTTTTCCACCACATACAGCACGCCCAGCGTGTTCACGGCCATGACCTGGATGCCGCCGCTGGTCTTCTGGTAGAGGGTTGCGGCGAGGTTGGCCGGGATGGCGGCGATGTCCACTTCGCCCTTGATGAGCTTGGGCACGACCTCATCGGCGGCACCGTAGAGCTGCAGGTCGTAGTTCTGGGAAGCCGTTCCGTTCTGTTCCATGGCCAGCAGATTCACCAGACCCATGGTAGTGGGGCCTTTCAGGCCGGCCACCCGGACGGTGGTGTTCGTCTTGGCCGATGCCCCGCAGGCCAGCATCCCGACGAGCAGCGCCGCCGACAGCAGCAGGGATGTCAGTTTTTTCATCATTGTGTTGTTCCTTCCTCTCTTGATCTGTTCCAATCGTGAACAAATTTGCAAATTTTTCGAAAAACATTTGCTTTACAAGCTCAAGTTTACTATAATAGAGCCAAAAATACCGTTGCACGCGCAACGGAATCGCCAGTGGGCGGTGAGGGCCCGGAGAAAACCTCACAGGACGGCTATGGAAAACATTCTTCCTTTGTTACGATTAACCTCTCTTTTCACCGGCATCGAAGACGACGCGCTCCGCGTTCTGCTGAGCGAGCTGGGTGCGGTGATCCGCAGCTACGGCAAGGGCGAAGCCCTGGTGCAGGCAGGGATGCCCAGCCGCCGGGTGGGCATCGTGCTCACCGGCAGCATCGAAGCCTACCGCCCTGCGCCGGGCGGGGCCCGTGTGCCCATCACCCGGATGGGGCCGGGCGGCGTCTTCGGCGATGTGCTGGGCGGCTCCAGTCTGGACAGCCCCGTCACCGTGATGGCAGCTTCCAGCTGCGAGGTGCTGCTCTTTCCCTATGAGCGGCTGCTCCTCTCGGACGGCAGCGCCGCCCACCAGCAGGCGCTGCAGAACCTTGTGCGCACCATCAGCGACAAGTATTTCCTGCTCTCCCGCCGGGTGGACCTGCTGGTGCTGAAAAGCCTGCGGGCCAAGGTCTGCGCCTACCTGCTCAGTGAGGCTGAGCAGCAGGGCAGCCTGACCTTTTCCATCCCCTTCTCCCGCATCCAGCTGGCCGACTACCTCAACTGCGACCGCAGCGCCCTCTCGCGGGAGCTGAGCCTGATGCAGCGCGACGGCCTGCTGGACACCTACCGTTCCAGCTTCAAGCTGCTGCAGCCGGATGCGCTGCGGCAGATGGTGCTCTGACGGCCCGTTCCTGCGTACAATCCATAACACGAGGTAACATTTCATGTCCAAACCCATTCTCTGGATCGTCATCCCCTGTTACAACGAGGAAAAGGTCCTGCCCATCACGGCCCCGATGTTTTTGCAGAAGCTCCAGTCGCTGGCCGAAAAGGGCCTTGTCAGCGACAAGAGCCGGGTGCTCTTCGTCAACGACGGCTCCCGCGATTCCACCTGGGAGCTCATCTGCCGGTTCGCAAAGGAAGATGAACACTTCATCGGCATCTCCCAGAGCCGGAACCGCGGCCATCAGAACGCCGTGCTGGCCGGGCTGATGGAGGCCAAGGCCAGCGACTGCGACGTCACCATCTCCATCGACTGCGATGGGCAGGACGACATCAACGCCATGGACGAGATGGTGCAGAAGTATCTGGACGGTGCCGAGGTAGTCTACGGTGTGCGCAGCCGCCGCGACACTGACACCTTCTTCAAGCGGTTCACCGCCGAGGGGTTCTACCACCTGATGAACGCTCTGGGGGCCGACATCGTCTTCAACCATGCCGACTACCGGCTCATCAGCGCCCGTGTGCTGGAGAGCTTTGCGGACTATAAAGAGGTCAACATCTTCCTGCGCGGCATGGTGCCGCTGGTGGGCTTTCCCAGTGCGACCGTACGCTACGAGCGCCACGAGCGTCTGGCCGGCGAGAGCCACTACCCCCTGCGCAAGATGCTGGCACTGGCCTTTGACGGCATCACCAGCCTGTCCAACAAGCCCATCCGGCTCATCACCGGCGCAGGCATCGTCGTCAGCCTCATCAGCTTCATCGGCGTCATCTGGGCCATCGTGCAGGCGGCGCTGGGCAGCGTGGTGGCGGGCTGGGCCTCCACCATCTGCATCGTCTGCTTCGTGGGCGGCGTCCAGCTCATCTGCCTGGGCGTCATCGGCGAATACATCGGCAAGATCTACATGGAGACCAAGGCGCGCCCCCGCTACATCATCAGCGAGCGCACCTGGGCCCCGTATGAAAGGAAGTATCACGGATGAGCAAACAGAGCTGGAAAGGCAGCACCCTGCTGAACCCGGAGCCGCCGGTGCTGGTCTCCTGCGGCGGGCTGGAAGCCCCCAACCTCATCACCATCGGCTGGACGGGCACCATCTGCACCCAGCCCAGCATGGTATCCATCAGCGTCCGGCCGGAGCGGTTCAGCCACCACCTCATCCGGGAGAGCGGGCAGTTCGCCATCAATCTGCCCACGGAGGCACTGGTCCGCTCGGTGGACTGGTGCGGCGTCAAAAGCGGCCGGGATGTGGACAAATTCGCCGCCTGCGGGCTCCATGCAGCCCCCGGCACGGTCCTGACCGACTGCCCCATCCTCGAAGAAAGCCCGGTCAACCTCGAATGCCGGGTCACGCAGGTCATCCCGCTGGGCAGCCATGACCTCTTTCTGGCAGAGGTCGTAGCCTGCGATGTGGACGAGCGCCTGCTGGACGAGAACGGCAAGCTCTGCCTCGACAAGGCCCGGCTCATCGTCTACAGCCACGGCGAGTACCTGAGCCTCGGCAAAAAGCTGGGCACCTTCGGCTACAGTGTGCGGAAAAAGAAAACGCGGCGGAAATGACTCCCGCCGCACTTGACAAAAACGATAAAACGCACTATACTAAAATTAAAGAAGGCACTGCGACAAGCGGTTGACCTCTTGCTATCAGGTTAGTTCAAAAATTGAACCGTCGCCTTTGCCGAGGTGGCGGTTCAGCGTTTTTTCACGATAATGGTGATCGTAAATTCACCAATATGGAATGTAATACGCATTGCCTCACCCCCTTTCGGGAAGTGTAGGCCAACCGCCTGCCGTATGTGCAGTGCCTTGCTACCTAAGTAGCAGATTCAGTATAGCATAGATTTCGACAAGATGCAACAAAAGCGGGAAACACGGAAGCGTTTCCCGCTTTTGTTTATTGTTCCAGCAATTCGGTCAGGCAGCGCACCGTCCGGCCATGATTTCCGGTCACGGTCTCGGCGTGGAGCAGGCTGCTCAGAACGCTTTCCTCCACGCATTCTGCCACCGCACGGAAGAGCGGGTTGATGGCGTCATCGTGGAGGATGGCCATGGGCAGGATGGCCGTGTCGGCGTAATGCGGCATCCGGTTGGCCGTGGTAAAGGCGATCACGATCTCGCCGCTGCCGTTGCCGCAGTAGGAACCGGTGCGGGACAGGCCCACCAGCGCCCGGTGGCAGAGCCGCCGCAGCTGGCGCTCGCTGAGCGGGATGTCCGTAGCCAGCACCGTGATGATGGAGCCTTTGTCTTCATGGGGCGGGATCTTCGCATCCAGCAGCGTCTGGATGGGCGTCCCCGCCACGACGAGATCGTCGAAGACGGCATGGTTCGAGAGGACGAGCGCACCGATGGTGTAGGTCTTCCCGTCCAGCTCCACCTGCCGGGATGCCGACCCGATGCCGCCTTTCAGGCCGTGGCAGCGCATCCCGCGCCCGGCTCCAACGGCACCCTCGGCAAAATCGGCCCGGCAGTCGGCCAACGCGGCAAAGACATGCTCTTCGGTCACATGCAGGCCCCGGATGTCGTTCAGGCCGCTGTCGTTGCACTCGCAGACGACCGGGTTCACGCTGCCGGTGGTCTCGCAAATATCCGGATCACGCTGCAGCATATACTTCACCAGCGCCGTCTCCACGGTGCCCACACTGAGGGTATTGGTGAACAGGATCGGCGTTTCCAGCGTCCCCAGCTCGTCGATCTGGACCAGGCCGGTCGTCTTGCCGAAGCCGTTGATGACATGGCTGGCCGCCAGCACCTTATCGTGGAACACATCGCCCGGATGCGGCAACAGAGCCGTCACGCCGGTCTGGACATTGCCGTCCGCCAGTGTGCAGTGCCCCACCGTCACGCCCGGCACATCGCTGATCTTGTTCCGGGGTCCGTGCGGCAGTCTTCCGACCCGGAAGCCCCATTTGTTCGTTTCAATTCCCATTGCAGCATCCTCCTTTGGACCAGTGCTCTTATTTTTCGTGTTTCACCCGCTCCATGGCCCCCAGGTCATACGGCGTGTTCTGGTAGACATAATAGTTCAGCCAGTTCTCATACAGCAGGTGCGCATGGGCGCGCCAGCGGAAGAGGGGCGGCTGCTCCGGATCGTCGCCGGGGTAGTAGTTCTTCGGGATGGCGATGGGCAAACCCTTTGCCACATCCCGCTTGTACTCTGCATCCAGCGTGTACTTATCATACTCCGGGTGGCCGGTCACGAAGATCTGCCGCCCGTTCTCGGTGCTCATGAGGAACGGCCCGGCCTCGTCGCTCTCGGCTAGGATGCGCAGTGCCTCGCAGCGGTCCACATCTGCGCGGGAGATGCCGGTGTGGCGGCTGTGGGGGGCGTAGAACACCTCATCAAAGCCGCGAACCAGCGGGTTCGACGGGCGGGTGACCCGGTGCTCGAACACGCCGAACATCTTCTGGGGCAGGATCTCCTTCCGGACGCCGTAGTGATAGTACAGGCCCGCCTGTGCACCCCAGCAGACATGCAGGGTGGAGTAGACATTCGTCTCGCTGAAGTCCATGATCTCGCACAGCTCCGGCCAGTAATCCACCTGTTCAAACGCCATCGTCTCCACCGGTGCGCCGGTGATGATCATGCCATCGTAGCGGTTGTTCTTCACTTCATCGAAGGTCTTGTAAAAGGCCTCCAGATGCGCCGTGGAGACATGGGTGGCCGCATGGCTGGCCGTCTGGAGCAGGGTCATGTGGACCTGCAGCGGCGTGTTGGCCAGCAGCCGGGCGATCTGGGTCTCGGTGGCGATCTTGGTCGGCATCAGATTCAGGATCAGGATCTCCAGCGGGCGGATGTGCTGGGAAGCCGCCCGCTCCCGGTGCATGACGAAGACATTCTCCTCATAGAGGGCGTCGTAGGCGGGGAGCGTTTTGGGGATGATCAGGGGCATGACGATTTCTCCTTCGGGATCAGATTTTGTCGAGTGCCTGTGCGATATCCGCGATCAGGTCCTCGCTGCTTTCCAGACCGCAGCTCATCCGGACCAGCTCGGCCGGCACACCGGCAGCCTTCAGCTGCTCGTCGGTCATCTGGCGATGGGTGCTGGAAGCCGGGTTCAGGCAGCAGGTGCGGGCGTCGGCCACATGGGTCTCGATGGCGGCCAGACGCAGGGACTTCATAAAGATGCTGGCGGCTTCGCGTCCGCCGGCCAGGCCGAAGGACACCACGCCGCAGCTGCCGTTGGGCAGGTACTTTTCGGCCAGCGCATGGTAGGGGCTGGACTCCAGACCGCAGTAGTTCACATACGCCACCTTGGGGTGTGCTTCCAGGAACTTTGCCACAGCCATGCCGTTGTCGCAGTGGCGCTGCATCCGGACATGCAGGCTTTCCAGACCGAGGTTCAGCATGTAGGCGTTCATGGGCGACTGCATGGAGCCGAAGTCGCGCATCAGCTGGGCCGTGGCCTTGGTGATGAAGGCTCCCTCTTTGCCGAAGCGCTCGGCGTAGGTGATGCCGTGATAGCTGTCGTCCGGGGTGCACAGACCGGGGAACTTTTCGGTGTGGGCCATCCAGTCGAATCTGCCGCTGTCCACGATGGCACCGCCCAGAACCGCGCCGTGGCCGTCCATATACTTGGTGGTGGAATGGGTCACGATGTCCGCGCCCCACTCGAACGGGCGGCAGTTGACCGGGGTCGGGAAGGTGTTGTCCACGATGAGCGGCACCCCATGTGCGTGTGCGGCGTTTGCAAACTTTTCAATGTCCAGCACGGTCAGGGCAGGGTTGGCGATGGTCTCGCCAAAAACGACTTTGGTGTTGGGCTGGAAGGCGGCGTCCAGCTCTTCCTCGCTGCACAGCGGGTCTACGAAGGTCGCGGTGATGCCCATCTTCTTCATGGTGACGGAGATGAGGTTGAAGGTGCCGCCGTAGATGGTGCTGGACGCCACGATGTGGTCGCCCGCCTCACAGAGATTGAACAGCGCGAAGAAGTTGGCGGCCTGACCGCTGCTGGTCAGCATCGCGGCCGTGCCGCCCTCCAGCTCGCAGATCTTCTTGGCCACCAGGTCGCAGGTAGGGTTCTGCAAGCGGGAATAGAAATAGCCGTCGGCCTCCAGGTCGAACAGCTTGCCCATATCTTCGCTGGTGGCGTATTTGAAGGTGGTGGACTGGATGATGGGGATCTGGCGGGGCTCGCCGTTGCCGGGCGTGTAACCGCCCTGCACACAGATGGTATCACGGTTCATTGTTACATACTCCTTTACTGGGTTGGTCGGAATAGCACAATTCCCCGCCGGAAGACAGACCTCCGGCGGGGAATTGAAACGTTAAATTTTTCCCTGCCGAAGGGCAGCTTTTTTTACTTGCGCAGCCGCTTATCGCTCCGGGTGGCCCACAGGGTGCCGACGGTCTGGAAGACCTGCACCAGCAGCACCAGCAGGATGACGCAGACGATCATGATGTTCGTCTGGTAGCGGTAGTAGCCATAGGACAGTGCGATCTTGCCCAGACCGCCGCCGCCGATGACACCGGACATGGCCGAGTAGCCCAGAATGGTGGTCAGGGCCGTGGTCATGCTGGAAATGAGGCCCGGCAGACACTCCGGGATCATGACCTTGGTGATGATCTGGAACGGCGTTGCGCCCATGCTCTGGGCCGCTTCCACCACGCCCTCGTCCAGCTCGCGCAGGCTGGTCTCCACCAGACGCGCCACGAACGGGAAGGCTGCGACCACCAGCGGCACGATGGTGGCCTTGGTGCCGACCGTCGTGCCCACGATGAGACGGGTCAGCGGGAAGACGCAGATCATCAAAATCAGGAACGGGACGCTGCGCAGGATGTTGATGATGATATTCAGCAGGTGCATCAGCCAGCCGGGCAGGGGCAGAACGCCGTCCTTATCCCCGGCCACGAGCAGGACGCCCAGCGGCAGGCCGATGACCAGCGAAAAGGCCGTGGAGAGCACCGTCACATAGAACGTCTCCCAGATGGCAAAGCCATAATCTGCAATGCTCATTCGCCGGTCACCTCCTCCACCGTCACACCGGGCTGGCTGCGCATGTAGGCAGCCGCCTGTTTTGCTTCTTCTGTGTCTTTGGGCAGCTTGAGCAGCATGCTGCCGTAGCACTGGCCGCTCAGGTCGCGGGTATCGGCGCTGAGCACACTGACCAGAATGCCCTTTTCTGCCGCGAGGCTCGCCACCAGCGGCTTTGCGGCGGACGAGCCGTTGAAGGTCACGCGGACCACATGGTCGTCGGGCGCAAAGCTCGACAGGTCACGGGCTGCACTGCCGCCGTTGGGTGCCACCAGACGCCGGGCCGCAGCGGTCCTGGGGTTGGCGAAGATCTCCTTCACCTCGCCCAGCTCGACCACCACGCCGCCGTCCAGAATGGCAACGTGATCGCAGATCTCTTCCACAACGCTCATCTGGTGGGTGATGACCACCACCGTGATGCCCAGCTTCCGGTTGATGTCCTTGATGAGGGTCAGGATGGAGTGGGTGGTGTTGGGGTCCAGCGCACTGGTGGCCTCGTCGCAGAGCAGGACTTTGGGATTCGTCGCCAGTGCACGGGCAATGGCGATGCGCTGCTTCTGGCCGCCGGACAGCTGGGCCGGGTAGGCGTTGGCCTTGTCGGGCAGGCCCACCATCTCCAGAAGTTCATGGGCGCGCTTTTCGGCGTCGGCCTTCTTCACCCCGGCCAGCTCCATGGGGAAGCAGATGTTCTTCAGGCAGCTGCGCTGCATCAGCAGATTGAACTGCTGGAAGATCATCGTGATCTCCCGGCGGCGGGCGCGCAGCTCGGCGGGCGAGAGCGTTTCCATCTCCACGCCGTCAATGACGACGCTGCCCTCGGTGGGGCGTTCCAGCAGGTTGATGCAGCGCACCAGCGTGGATTTGCCCGCACCGGACATGCCGATGATGCCGTAGATGGAACCATCCGGAATGGTCAGGTTGATATCGCTCAGCGCGTTGACCGCGCCGTCCTTCATCTGGAAGGTCTTGGAAAGATGTTTGATCTCGATCACGGAAATGCTCCTTTGAATCAGATGGAGAGCTTAGCCCTCGATGGGAGACAGGTCGCTCTGCTTGCCGCCGTAGATACCCATGGGTTCGACGTGGATGCCGGCCACGGTGACCAGATGGGTGCCGTGCTCCTGGTTGAAGTCGTCCAGGTAAGGCTGATGCTGGAAGTAGTTGGTGTCGATCTGGCCGTCCTCGACGACATTGTTGGGCTGGATGTAGTCATCGAACTCCTGAACATCCAGGGTGATGCCCTTCTGGGCCAGGATGTCCTTGCAGATCTCCAGGATCTCGCAGTGGGGAGCCGGCGTTGCAGCGCAGCTGACGGTCTCTCCGTTCAGTGCATCGTAGTCCACGGTGGAGTCGTAGCCGTCGGTGGGGTTCTCCACGACGAAGACGACGGAGCCTGCATACTTCTCATCGATGAAGTCCTTGACCTGCTGGCTCTCCAGAGCAGCGGCCAGAGCCTTGATCTTTGGGGACTCCTGATTGCCGTCCTTGCAGACCAGAACGTTGACGTAAGCAGAGGAGCCGTCCTCGATGGCCAGTGCATCCTCCACGGGGTTCAGACCGGCAGAGATGGCGTAGTTGGAGTTGATGACGGCGTAGTCCTCATCCTGCAGAACGCTGGGCACCTGTGCAGCCTCGACCTCGTCGATGTTGACGTTGAACGGGTTCTCCTCGATGTCGTTCTTGGTGGCGGTCAGGCCGGCATCCGCCTTGACCTTGAAGAAGCCGTTCTTCTCCAGCAGAGCCAGCGCACGGGCCTCGTTGGTGGTGTCGTTGGGCACGGCCACGCTGATCTTATCCAGCTTCTTGACCACCTCGGAAGAGGCGGCAGCGGAAGAAGCGGTGCTGCTTGCGGTGGAAGAAGAACCGCCGCAGGCGGTCAGGGCAGCTGCAGCGGCAGCGATGCCGGTCACTTTCAGAAAATCACGACGCGAAATCTTAGACATAATGTTTTCCCTCTCTTGTTGTTCCATAATTTTTTGCACTGCGCAGCACATTTTTCTGCGCCTTGTGCAGCCGGAAGTACGAAAAAAGCGCCTCCGTCCTCGGCGGGCAACTGCCCACAAGGACGAAAGCGCATAAAACTTCCGTGGTACCACCTTGGTTCACCGCGCCCTCACGGGCCCGGCCTCGCTGCTGCGGCAGCGGCTTTCTCCTCCCACTGCTTACAGCCGGACGCTGTAACGGGCGCTCCCGTCGCGGGCTTAGCACTCTTGCGCTTCGCCCCCGCAGCTCCGAGACCATTTTCGGTTCCCTGTTCCCTGCCCTTTTCCACCGACCGGGCTCTCTGGAAGGATCAATGCGAAAACCTACTCTTCTCTTCACAGCCATTTTTGTGATATTGGCTTTATTCTAATCCCCTTTTCGGCATTTGTCAACCCTTTCAACGAAGTTTTTTGGTAGGGAATACCCTCTCAGGCCGCTTTGCGGCCAGCTCTTCCAAAGGGAGAGCCCTTGGCAGGCCGGGCAGACCTGCGCACTGCCGCCTGCGGCTCCTGAACGGCCGGGCCCTGTCCTCATTGTCAGCAGCCGTTTGCCTGAGCAGCAAGGCCCGTCGCCTTCCGGCAGCATGGGCCTGTGCAGTCAGCATGGCCAAGACCGGTTCGCCAGTGGCTCGCCCTGCGGGAGAGCTGGCAACGCCAAAGGCGTTGACTGAGAGGGCAAGACATGCTATCTTATAAATCAAGAACGTATGCCCTTTGCGGCACAGTAAGGAGAGACGCAATGAACGGCAGGGAATTGTATCCCGACGCAGAAGAGCGCCGCCGCATCATGGATTTCATTATGGCGGCCGGGCAGACGCTGCTGGAAAACGGCGCGGAGGTCTTCCGCGTGGAGCAGACCATGGAGATCATGGCGCGCAGCTTCCATCTGCGGGAATTTCATGTATATGTATTGACCAACGGCATTTTTGCCAGTGCCGGCACGGCCGAGATCAGCGAGGTGCGCAACGTGCCCACCCGCACGACCCATCTGGGCCGGGTGGCTGCGGTGAACCAGCTGTCCCGTCAGATCGCAGAGGGCAGCGTGACCACCATCGACGAAGCCGAGAGCCGCCTGGTGCAGGCGCAGAACATTCCCTTCCCGAAGGGCCGGGTGCAGCTTCTGGCCGGGCTTTCGGGCGCGTTCTGCTTCGCGCTCATCTTCGGCGGCACCCTGCAGGCCGCGCTGGTCGCTGCGGTGGCGGGCTGTGCGGCCAACGCCTATCTGCTGTTCTGCGGGCGGCACCCCATAGGCGGCGGGTTCCGCACCATCTCCACCGCTTCGCTCATCACCATCCTCTGCATTCTGGGCTGCCACCTGCTCCACACCGAGGCCAGCCATGCCATCATCGGCACCCTGATGATCCTCACGCCCGGCATCGCGTTCACCATGGGCATCCGGGATTTTGTGCAAGGCGATTATCTTTCCGGCACCATCCGGATGATCGACGCGCTGCTCATCGCAGCCAGCATCGCCATCGGCACCGGTCTGGTGCTGGGGGCCTATGCCGCATGGACGGGGGTGGCGGCCGCATGACAGAACTTCTGTTGACGAGTGAGCAGATCGGCCAGCTGGTGGCCCAGTTCTTCATCGCTGGGGCGGGCACCCTGAGCTTTGCCGTTCTCTTCGCCTCCCCCAAGCGCACCCTGCCCTACTGCGGCCTTGTCGGCGCGATGGGCTGGTTCATTTACGAGCTGGCCGTCCTCTTCGGGCTGGAAAGCTTTGCCGCCTCGCTGCTGGCCGTCATCCCTCTGACGCTGCTGGCCCGCATCTTCGCCATCGTGCTCAAAACGCCGGTCACCATCTTCCTGCTGGCCGGCATCTTCCCGCTGGTGCCCGGTGCCGGCATCTACTACACCGCCTACTACTTCATCCAGGGCAACAACGCTCTGGCTCTGGCCAACGGCATCTCGACGTTCAAGATCGCCGTGGCCCTTGCCATCGGCATCGCGCTGGTGCTGGGGCTTCCGCTGCCCCGCTTCAAGACCCGCCCCAAGAGATGAACAAAAAACGCTCCGGCACAATGCCGGAGCGTTTTTGTTCATCAGGAGAGCAGCAGCAGCTGTGCGCCGCCTGCCATGTTCAGCTGGAAGAACGCCTTCTGGCCGTTCTCACTGTAACTGACCTGCACCGGGGTCTTGCTTCCATCGGCATGGACCTGCTGCAGGGTGTACCCCTGCACCGCAGAAGCCGGAAGCTCGATGTTCGCCGTGACGTCCGAGTCCATCACACGGGCATCGGTGACGACCGTGTTGCTCTTGACCTTGCCGCACTTGGTGCAGACGACCTTGTTCATGCAGGTCTGGTAATAGAAGGCCACCGTCATGATCTTCGGGCCGTCCTGCAGGCTGCCCTCATAGATTTCGAGGTTGGAGAAGTTCGAGAAGGTGTTCTTCACCTTGGTCAGGCGCTGTACGGGGTCTTTCCTGCCCTCCTTGCCGCAGTGCGGGCAGAGGGTGAAGGTCTTTCCATCCAGCGTGAAGTCGGTGGGCACACAGTCCTCACGATACTCCACGAAGGTCTTCCACTCGTGCTCGTTCTCCTTGCACTCCTTCCGGGCCGGTTCCTCTGCAACGCCGGATACGGCCCCGCCCACCAGGATGCAGACAGAAAGCCCCAGCATTGCGAGCGTTTTCAGGATTCGTTTTCTCATAGCAGTTCCTTTCTCCCTGCCGGTCTGGCAGAGCTGCGCGGTGAAATGCGGTCTGTTTTTCGCTTTCACGCTGTTTTTCGTGCCTTCATTATACCATTTGGTGGAAAACACTGTCAATTGTTCCTTTTTAACCGGTGCTTGCGCAGGCAGGCCGTTCGCGCTATACTGTTCTCAGAACGATCGAAAGGAGACGCTCTCATGTCTGTTATGGAAAAACTTCTCACCCGCCGCACCTACCGCCGCTTTGCACAGAAAGCCGTCCCGCAGGATGTGGTGGAGGACATCATCGAAGCCGTCCGCCTCTCCTCCTGCGGAGCCAACCGTCAGGCCGTGCGTCTGGTGGTCGTGAACAAACCCGAAGATGTGGCCAGCGTCCAGCCGCTGGTCAAGTGGGCCGCCTATCTGCCCCCGGAGCAGGGCACCCCAAAAGCCGACGAGCTGCCCACTTTATATGTAGCCGTCGTGCAGGACACTGCCATCCCCGGTGACCTGAACACCGACACCGGGATCGCGCTGGCCAACATGACGCTGGCCGCGTGGGACAAGGGCGTGGGCAGCTGCATCATGGGTGCCATCAACAAGCCCGCCCTCACCGAGCTGCTCCACATCAAGGAGCCGGAAAAGCTGGCCTTTATGGTGGCGTTCGGCTACCCCACCCACGAAGCCCACATCGTCCCCCTGACCGGGGAGACCGGCGTGAAGTATTATCTGGACGGCCAGAAGGACTACTGTGTGCCGAAGCGGAGTGCTGAGGAGATCGCACGGTATTTGTAAGTTCTCTCTTCGTACAAGCTCTCCGTCGAGCCTGCGGCTCGCCAGCTCTCCTTGCAGGAGAGCCTCTGGCGTATCCGGCAGGCTGCACCCGGCTCGGAGCCATGACAGAGAGTTTTTTGCATATATTCATTCATTTTCCCGGTATGATTGCATAAGTGTTCTCAAAACGGTTTCATTTTTATCGAATTTTTGCACAACGCTTGACTTTTTTATTTGTGCAATCTATACTAGACTCGTTCTCTGATGTTTCGATGAATCGCATCGCCGCAGAGAGATGAAAGATTATACAATCAATCGAGGAGTGTTTGAATATGAAAAAGATTACCCGTCGCAGCTTCCTGGCTGCTGCTGGTCTGACCGCTGCCGCTCTGGCTCTGACCGCCTGCGGTGGTTCCTCTTCCAGCACCGCTTCTTCTACCGCAAGCTCTGCCGCTTCCTCCGAGGCAGCTTCTTCCAGCGCTGCTGCTGAGCTGACCACCGTTGAGGCCGGCAAGCTGACCATGGCCACCAACGCTACTTTCCCTCCGTATGAGATGACCACCGACACCGGTGCGTTCGAGGGCATCGACGTGGACACCGCACAGGCCATTGCTGAGAAGCTGGGTCTGGAGCTTCAGATCGACGACATGGAGTTCGACGCTGCGCTGCTGAGCGTCCAGCAGGGCAAGGCCGACATCGTCATGGCTGGCGTCACCGTCACCGACGAGCGCAAGGCCGTCATGGACTTCTCCGACAGCTATGCTACCGGCATCCAGTCCATCATCGTTCCCGAAGGCTCTGACATCGCTACCCCCGACGATCTGGCCGGCAAGAAGATCGGCACCCAGCGCGGCACCACCGGCTACATCTACTGCTCCGATGATTTCGGCGATGAGAACGTCGTGGCTTACGACAGCGGCCTGACCGCTGTGCAGGCTCTGAACAACGGCCAGGTGGACGCTGTCGTCATCGACAACGCTCCCGCCAAGGAGTACGTTGCTGCCAACCCCGGTCTGGTCATCCTGGACACCAGCTATGCTGAGGAAGACTACGCCATCGGCATGGCAAAGGGTTCTGCTCTGGAAGATGCCATCAACGCTGCTCTGGAAGAGCTGAAGGCTGACGGCACCCTGCAGTCCATCGTGGACAAGTACATCACCGCTGAGTGATCAGCGCGACCGTGCACCACGGGGAGGAAGCTCTAAGGGAGCCCCTCCCCTTTTTTGGAAAAAGAAGGTTACAAAAATCTGACAAAACAGGAAAGTGAGGATGCGAATGGCCGCACAATATGAACTGCTGAAAGAGCTGCTCAACAGCGGCACGAAGCTCAGCTTCGGGCAGGAATTCTTCTACAAATTTTATCAGGCATTTATCCTGAAGGACCGCTGGGTGCAGTACGTTCAGGGCGTGGGCACCACGCTTCTGGTCACGGCCATCGCACTGGCGATGGGTGTGGTGCTGGGCAGCGTGGTCGCACTGATCCGTGTGGCCCACGACCAGCAGCGCTCCGGCCGCAGGAACCCGGTGCTGAGCTTCTTCAACGCCGTCTGCAAGGTGTACACCACCATCATCCGCGGCACCCCCATGATGGTCCAGCTGCTCATCATGAGCATGGTCATCTTTGCCAACAGCCGCAACTTCACCATGGTCGGTGCGCTGGCGCTGGGCATCAACTCCGGCGCTTATGTATCCGAGATCATCCGCGGCGGCCTGATGGCTGTGGACCCCGGCCAGATGGAAGCCGGCCGCAGCCTGGGCCTGAACTACATAACCACCATGGTGGTCATCATCATCCCGCAGGCCATCCGCGCCGTGCTGCCGGCTCTGGGCAATGAGTTCATCGTCCTGCTCAAGGATACCTCGCTCATCACCGTCATCGGCGGCAAGGAGGTGCTGTATGCGGCCCAGGGCATCATGAACCGCACCTACGAGGCCATGTTCCCGCTGTGCGGCGTTGCACTTGTTTATTTGATCCTCGTCATGCTGTTTACCTGGCTGCTGACGAAGTTTGAGAGGAGGATGGCTCAAGGTGACCGATAAGATTCTGGAAGTCCGCGGTCTGACCAAGACCTACGGCGGCGACAAGAAGAAGGGCGCAAAGCAGCCCACCCCCACCCTCGATGTCCTGAAGGGCATCGACATCGACATCTACCGCGGCGACGTGGTCTGCCTGATCGGCCCTTCCGGCTGCGGCAAGTCCACCTTCCTGCGCTGCCTGAACCGGCTGGAGATCCCCACCGGCGGCTCCATCAAGTTCGAGGGCGTCGAGATCGATGACAGCCACATTGATGCCGTCCGCCAGAAGATGGGGATGGTGTTCCAGCACTTCAACCTCTTCCCCCACCTGACCGTCAAGAAAAACCTTGAGCTGGCCCCCAGCCTGCTCAAGCTCAAGGACAAAGAAGCCATCTCCAAGCGCGCCGACGAGCTTCTGGCCCGCGTAGGTCTGGCCGACAAGGCCAACGTCTACCCCAAGAGCCTTTCGGGCGGCCAGCAGCAGCGCATCGCCATCGCCCGGGCGCTGGCAATGGACCCGGACGTCATCCTCTTCGATGAGCCTACCAGCGCCCTCGACCCCGAGATGGTCGGTGAAGTGCTTGAGCTGATGAAGGAGCTGGCTCACACCGGCATCACCATGCTGGTGGTTACCCATGAGATGGGCTTTGCCCGCGAAGTCTCCAACCGTGTCGTCTTCGTTGACGAGGGCCGCATTCAGGAGGATGAGCCGCCGCAGGAGCTGTTCACCAACCCCAAGCACCCCCGGCTGAAGGCATTCCTCTCCAAGATGCTGTAAGATAGAAAGAAACAACACAAAACCCGGAACTCTTTTCAAGCCGTCCTGGCTCTGAAGGAGTTCCGGGTTTTGTTCATTGTTTTTTTCAGAGAGCTGTTTTGCAGCAGTCTTTCTTCTTATGCTCAGTTGTTGGCTTCCACCTTGCTCAGGAGGATGCGGTCATTGTCGAGGGCCTTGCCGGCGTTCTCGCGGAACTTCTCGAGCAGGTCGTCCACGGTCATCTTACTGCGGGCCTCACCCTTGACGTCAAAGACGATGCGGCCCGCGTCCATCATGAGGGTGCGGTTGCCCAGCTCCAATGCCTGATGCATATTGTGGGTGACCATCAGGCAGGTGATCTTCTTTTCGGCCACGATGCTCTTGGTGAGGTCCAGCACCTTTTCGGCGGTGGCAGGGTCGAGAGCGGCGGTGTGCTCGTCCAGAAGCAGGAGCTTCGGGGTGACGAGGGTGGCCATCAGCAGGGTCAGCGCCTGACGCTGACCGCCCGACAGCAGGCCCACCGGCTGCTTCATCCGGTCTTCGAGGCCCATATCCAGCAGGGCCAGCTTCTCACGGAAGATCTCCTTATCCTTGCGGGAGATGCGGGAGAAGATGGCGTTGGGGGCGGTCCCGGCGCGAAGGTAGGCCAGCGCCAGATTCTCCTCGATGGTCATGTTGGGGGCCGTACCCTTGAGCGGGTCCTGGAACAGGTGGCCGATGACCCGGCTGCGCTGATATTCCGGCGCAAAGGTGATGTCCTCGCCGCCCAGCGTGATGCTGCCCTCGTCGGCGATGAAGCCGCCGGTGATGGCGTTGAAGAGGGTGGATTTGCCCGCGCCGTTGGAGCCGACGATGGTGGCGAAGTCTCCCGCTTCCATGGTCAGGCTGACGCCATTCAGGGCCACTTTCTCGTTGACGGTGCCGGGGTTGAAGGTCTTGTGCAGGTCACGAAGTTCGAGCATCTCCATTTTACACACGCTCCTTCCGTGCCTGACGGGCCGCACTGCGGCGCTTCTCAAAGGCGATCTTCTCCTGGATGGCGGGCATCGAGATGGCCACCGCCACGATGATGGCGCTGACCAGCTTCATGGCAGCAGCCGGGACGTTGAAGCGGAGCGCCACCGCCACGATAAAACGGTAGAGGCAGCTGCCGAACACGACGCCCAGCACACGGCGCACCATCGTCCGCTTGCCCACCAGCGTTTCGCCGATGATGAGGGAAGCCAGCGCGATGGTCACCATGCCGGTGCCTACGTTGATGTCGCAGCTCTTCTGGTACTGAGCCAACAGACCGCCGGAAAGGGCCGTCAGTGCGCCCGAGATGCAGAGGCCCACCGTGATGGTGAAGGCGGGGTTGATGCTGGAAGCACGCACCATGGCAGCGTTATCGCCGGTGGCACGGATCGAAAGGCCGAGGCGGGTTCCGAGGAAGCCCACCATGGCGGCACCGGCCAGCGCGATGACTACCGCCGCCAGCACCAGCTTATACCCGCCGCCCGTGAAGCGCAGGGCGCTCTTGGCGATGGAGAAGACGGTATCGGTCTTGACCAGCGACATGGTGGACGAGAAGCCCATCACGGCCAGGTTGATGGTGTAGAGGCCGGTGTTGACGATGATGCCGGCCATGATGCTCTCGACGCCGAGGCGGGTCTGC